>Ga0123338_10001083_pt1 | contig 26662 bp, 21 predicted proteins | sample grotaG_FD_89793 | JGI IMG/M metagenome (GOLD analysis project Ga0123338, IMG submission 89793) | Glacier valley bacterial and archeal communities from Borup Fiord, Nunavut, Canada, to study Microbial Dark Matter (Phase II) -... | ecosystem: Environmental > Aquatic > Freshwater > Ice > Glacier ...
GTCGGTGTCGACGACGGCGATGCCCGACCAGCCGCTTTCGGGTGGGTCACCGACGGTGAGCTGGTTTTGTAAGCGCAGTAGATCGTAGTGGCTCACGTAGGCGCGTGAGCCGTCCCGCGAGACGACGACGTCGCCTGGGTTGCGATCGACGAGGACCTCGGCGACGAGCGCGGCGTTGCGCGCGTCGAGCTTGAGGAGCGAGCCGGGGACGGTGCCCGTGCCGTGTGAGCCATGCGGGCCGGAGCCGGTGCCGGGGACGTAGTTGCTGAGGTTGACGTAGAGGAAGTTTTTGTCCGGCGACGCAGCGATGTGGTGTGGGCCCTCCAGCTCGACGGGAACGTCGCCGACTGGCTCGTCGCCAAAATGCGTCGCGTGCGCGGGATCGGTGCCCACGAAGGCCACCACATCGGACAGGTTCACCGTGACGGCAAAGCGCGTCTCCGCCGCCCACGACGGGATGTCTCTCGTCGGCCAGGAGGTCCCCGCTGGGATGGGCGGGTTGGCACACGCAGCCAAGCCAAGGGCCAACAGCCATCTCATCGACACCAGGGCCTCATGGTTTGGAGCGTAGCGCCAAATATCGCTCCATGTTGCGAACCGCGGCCTCGAACATCGCGCCCTGGTATTCGGCCCGCGCCAGGTAATACAGCACCGCCGGCCGTTTCTCGACGAAGCCGGGCAGCTCGGTGAGCGGCTTCAAGCGGTCCACGGCAAGGTCGTCAAAATCGGTCTTGTAGAGCAAAAACCCGACCAATAGCTCCAGATCGGGCCCGCCCTCGTCGAAATAGCTCTCCGGCCAACGCTTGAAGGCGACGAGCGCGTGGGCCCAGGCTTTGCCACGCATGGCCCGTTCCACGATCATGTATTCGCCCGCGATCTTGGCCGCTTCGGCGTCGGTGACGTTCTTGGGCAACCGGGGCGGCTCCAGGCCCGAAAGTCCGCCGTCCTCGGCCGCCGGCAGATCGCCACCCTGTGACAACGGCACCTCGCGATCGTCGAGGATCCGTTCGCCAAAGGCCTCCACGAGGAGCTGCGCCTCCGAGCCCTCGGGCGCACCATGACGTCGCGCAGCCCGCAAGAACCGCTCGGCGGCCGGACGCTTGCCGTGTCGCAACAGCGCCTTGGCCAGCCTCAGCTCACCGTCGGCGCGCGGGTTGTTGGGCCCACTCCAGTCGAGATAACGATCGAAGCGGCCATAGGGCCATTCCGCTCCATAGACCCGCGCCAGATAGGGATCAGCGGTGCGCGCCGAGCCAAGCAGATCGCGCGGCGCAGAGAACTCGATGCGGGCATTGTCGTCGGTGTTGAGCGGCGCGCCAGCCGTAAACGCCGGGATCTCGTCGGGCGTCAAAAGAAGCTGCGCTGCCAGATCTTCGGCGCGGGTCACGCCACCACGCTTGAGCTCGTTGCGCAGAACCTCGCCGGTGAAGTTGCGCCCGAGATGCTCCAAGTTGAGCGGTAACGGATGGTTGGCAGCGACGAGAATCACGTCCGACGACAGATCCTCCGCCGAGAAAACATACGTGTACGGAAAGACCTCGGAGAACGACCGCAAGATGGTCTTGATGTTGACCGAGCTCATCTCGTAGAGCTGCGCCCACTGGCAAAACACGCCGTCGTCGCGTAGCCGTGCCCGCGCCAGCTTCCAGTAGTCGACGGTGAACAGGTTGGAGACGCCCGTGATCCACGGGTTGGACGGCTCGGACACGATGACGTCGTAGAGGTCCTGCGGACGCGACGACTGGGTCAGAAAATTACGCCCGTCACCGATGATGATCTTGACCTTGGGGTTGAGCTCGGGGTGGTGGTTGTACTCGCCGAAGAAGCGCGAGCCGGCCTCGACGATGCTGGGCTCGAGCTCGACGACGTCCGCATGCGCGATGGGGAACTGCGTCACCGCACCGACGGTGACGCCGGATCCGTAACCGATGACGGCCACCCGCGGCGGCTTGACGAGCGCGGTCGGGTGAAAGACGAGCGGCATGAGGCCGACCATGATCTGGGTGGCCATGTCGTCGCCGTTCGAGGCGTCGACCTTGCCGTTGTTCTTGAGGGCGATGGTCTTTTTCCAGCGCTCGACGCTGACGGTGGTGGCGATGCCGTCGTGGTAGTACTCGAGGATGGGCAGCGCCCAGTGGTCGCGTTCGATGATGTCCTTGGCGATGGAGACGCGGAACAGGCCTGCCGAAAAATGGGCCAGGCTCCAGCGCGGCATGAAGACGAGCCCTGCGGCGACGGCGATGGCGCAGCCGGCGGCCACGATCACCCGTCGGTGCGATCGTTTTGCGGGCTCATCTTGGGCGGCGTCTTTGCCGGCCATGACGAAGACTGCGCCGAGGACCGCGGTCGCGACTGCAAACCCGCGCAGGCCAAACTCGAGCCCGATCGACGGCAGCACCACGAACCCCGCGGCGAAGCTGCCGATGATGGCGCCGAGCGTGTTGACCGAATAGGCCGTCCCGACATCCTTGCCCACCTCGGCCGCGCCCGACGCATACACCCGCACGGTCAGCGGCAGCACCGCACCCATGCACAGCGTCGCCGGCAGCACGGCCAGCGCCGCCAGCAGGAACTGGCAGAACAAGATGCCGTCGACGGAGAGCGTGTTGCCGCGCAGCAGCGCCAGAAACGCCAGCGGCAGCTTGTCCATGACCAAGAGCGACAGGCCAATCATCGCCGCCGTCAAAAGATGAACCACGCCGAGCCAGGTCATGGGCCGGCGGGCCCGAACCGACAAGCGCGAGATCACCGCTGCGCCTCCGCCAAGCCCGACGAGAAAGGCGAGCAAGATCAACGTAAAGCTGTAAACCGATGAGCCGATCACGATGGCCAAAGAGCGCGTCCACAGGACCTGATAGACCATCGCCACCGCGCCCGAGACCGCAAAGCCCCACAACGCCAGCCGTCGCTGCAACGGCGTCGACAGCGCCGGCTCGGCCTCCGGCGCGCGTGGCACCGACGGCAGGCTGTCGGCGACCACCTGGCCCGGGCGCGGCCGCGCCAGCATGACCAAGGTCGCCAGAATCAGATTGGTCGCCGCAGCAATGTAGTTGGTCGTCAGCACACCGACGCGCGGCAGCAACACGAAGCCACCGATGAACGTGCCCACCACCGCGCCAAACGTATTGAGCGCATAGAGCCACCCGACGGTGGCGCCGAGATTCTGCCGGCTTTCGTCGGCGCGCACGAAGTGTCGCGCCAGGACCGGCAAGGTGGCGCCCATCATGGTCGTCGGAATGAACAGCAACAGCGCCGCAGCGACGAAGCGTCCCAGCGACAGCATGACCGAACGATCCCCGAGCGTGTGGTAGAGCGCCGCGTTGAGCCGAGGGTAGTAGGTCAGCAAGATCGGCACGACCAAGCCGTAAAGGCCGACCGCAGCCTCGGCGAGCGCATAGGCCCTCAGGCGATCGGTCAACCGATCGGCATAGCGCCCGCCGATCCTGCTGCCGAGCGCCAGACCGGCCATGAAGACCGACAACACCGTCGACAAGGCCAGCGTCGTCGACCCAAAGACCAACGTCAGCTCGCGGGTCCAGACCTGCTCGAACACCAGGCCCGATGCGCCGGAGGCGAAGAAACACAGCATGACCACGACGGAAGCCATCAGGACCCCTTCATGTGACCTCTCTCATACACCGGCGGGGTCCCAAGTGGTACAACGTGGGCAACCCGATGGGGTCGAGCGGGGTCGATTCCGAGGTGAGCACGTCAGTGACCTGGTTCATGCCGACGGACAAACCTTTGTTACCCATGCCCCGTAGCGCCGAGCAACGCTGGGCCGACGAGGCCGAGCTGGTGCGCGGTTGCCAGGCCGGTGATCGTGGCGCCCAGCACACGTTTTATGTGCGGTTCCACCGTCGAGTGTTCACGCTGATTGCGCGCATCTGTGGGCCGCAAGAGGCGGAGGAGCTGGCCCAGGACGTGTTCCTGAGGGCCTTTGCCGCCATCGGCAAGTTTCGCGGCGAGTCGCAGGTGTCGACGTGGATGTATCGGCTGGCGGTGAACGCCGCGCTGTCGCACGCCACCCGCTCCATGAGCCGCGCCCGTCGCACGCTCTCCGACGACGCCCTGGCCGAGCTGCCGGCACCCACGGGCGTGCCGAGTGGTGATCCGCGGCTGCGGGCGCGCCTCAACGAGGCGCTCCTGGCGTTGCCAGCCGGCTATCGCGCGGTGCTCGTGCTGCACGACGTGGAAGGCTTGCAACACGATGAAATCGCGGAAATCTTGGGGTGCAGAGTGGGCACTTCCAAGTCGCAGCTTCACAAGGCGCGGGCGCAGATGCGCAAGCGCCTCGGCGACGTCGGCTTCGGCCCCGTTGCCGTCGCTGCCGAGGCACCGCTTTTGGCCGCAGACGAAGGCAACGCATGAGCTGCCCGCCGGACGAGATGTGGTCGGCGTTCCTCGACGGCGAGCTGGGCGGCTTTCGCACCCGGCGCCTCGGGCGGCACCTTGGGACCTGCCCGCAATGCACCGCGTCGGTGTCGTGGCTGCGCAGCCTGCGCACCACGCTGTCTGCGTCACCCGAGCCGGTTGCACCTGACGCCGAGGCGGGCTGGGCTCAGCTGGCGTCCAAGCTGCCAGCACGGCCCGTCGCTCCCTCCCGTCGCTGGCGGTTGGCTCCTGCCTTCGTGCTGACCTTGAGCGCGGCAGCGGCGGGCGTGGTGCTGTTCGTGCATCGCCGTGGCCCTTCGGACGATCAGCTGTTGCGCCAGGCCAGCCAGGAGTTTCGCGAAGCCGGTGAGCACTATCGGCGTGCGCTCGAACATCTGTCGTCGGTGACGGTCAGCACCCGCGCCGACTGGTCCCCCGAGCAACTCAAGGCCCACGCCGTCGCTGCCGCGGCCCTCGACAAGGCCACTCGCGCCTGCGCCGAGGCCGCCCGCGCCCGTCCCAATGACCCCGAGGCCGAGGAGCTCTTGTTCGACGCCTATCGCAAGCAGATTGCGTTCTTCCAAGAAGAGCTGCAGCGTGGAGGGCGCCCGTGATGCCAACTCGCAAGCTGCAGATCGTCGCTGTTGCCGTCGGGCTGGTCGTGTCCGGTGTGGCCCTGGCCGAGGAGCTGGAAGTCAACATCGCCTATGTCCCAGCAGCGCAGGCCGAGGCGCTCACCGTCGAGCAGCCTATTGGGCGACTGGTCGTCCGCGCCTGGGATCGGGCCGAGGTCAAGATCGTCGCCAGAAAGCGCGCGCCGTCGAGCGCCGCCCTCGACCGACTCAAGGTCAACGTCGAGCTGGTCGACGGGCGGGTGCGCGTGCGCAGTGGCGTGCGCATGGCCGAGGGCTTCCGCGCCGTCCCCGCGCCCCGTGACTCGGCGATGGGCATCGACCTCAGCATCGACGCACCGCGCGGCATGCAGGTCACCGCCAACACCTGGGCCGGCGACCTCGACGTGTCCGGCTTCCGAGCCGGCGCCGATCTGTCGTCGAAGTCGGGCGCAGTCCGCGTCAGCGACATGTCCGGCACCGTCAAGAGCCACGCCTTGGCCGGCGCCCAGCACCTGTCGGCCATCCGCGGCGACGTCGAGGCCGACGGCATCACCGGCGACCTCGAGCTCGTCTCCATCGACGGTCAGGTTCTCGTGGCCAAGGTCGAGCATGGCCAGATCACTGCACGCGAAATCCGCACTCCCGTGGTCCGTCTGTGGGCGACCTCGGGTGGCGTCGTGCTCGTTGGCAGCCTGCGTCTCGGCGGCCGTTACGACCTCGGTGCCAACGAAGGCGACGTCCGCGTCGAGCTCGGTAAACCCGCGCCGCTCACCCTCCACGCCAGCGCCCCCAAAGGCCAGGTCCGCCTCACCGGCGTCGCCCCGGCCGCGACGCTCGCCCTGGAGCTCGACGGTGGCGGGCCCCTTTTGGACCTACGCGCCGATCACGGCAACATCCAGATCGACCGTCCCAAGCTCTAGGGACGCCCTAGTTCTTCTCGGTGGCCCGCTTGGTCAGCTCGGCGACGACCTCGAGGGCGTGCAGGATGGTCTCGTAGCGGCCGGTGAGCGAGTAGTAATAGGCCTCGTCGACGGGGCCGACGGCCTCGAAGGCCGCTTCGAGCTGCGGGGTGAAGGCTTTCCGGGTGGCCAACGACGCGGGAAAGCCGTCGACCTCGGCACCGCGCAGGGCCTCGGCCGCCATACCGACCGGCGCAAAACGGAGCTCGACCGCGTCGAGAGCCACGCGCCAGTTGGCCGGCTCGCCGTCCAGCTCCCAGTGTCCGCCAAGCTCCTGACGCGCGCGCTCGCCGAACCAGGCGCCGATGGCGGTGGCCACCAGCAGCAGGATCTCGTCGGTGACCGGCCCGGCAGAGCGGGTCTTGGTGAGGTAATGGTCGACATAGGCCAGCGCGGCCGGCAGATCAGCCGGCAGCTCGACTCCGCCGAGGCTGCGACGGACATAATCGGCCGCGGCGTGGATGAAGGCTTCGATGCGTGGGGGGGTCGCATCGCCCGAATTGCCCGAATTGCCCGAATTGCCCGAATTGCCTGAGTCCGGTGAATCGCCTGAATGTTCGCTCATGGTTGCCGCATCATAAACACGTCCGGCAATGGTAAGATGTAGAAGATGGCGACGACTGTCTATGCGGGCAGCTCCGTACGTGCTCGCACCGAGCCCGTGATCTATTCCTGCCCGTGCGGCGAACGCTTCCGGACCGAGGTGCATGTTGCCGTCGACGCCAAGGACACACGGCTGGCGGCGGAGCTGATGGAAGGGCGCCTCAATCGCGCCGCCTGTCCGGCCTGTAGCATGGTGGCGGCGATCGACGTGCCGGTGACGTTCCACGACGGTGCGGCCCGTCGGCTGGTGCTGGTCCTACCGGACTCGTTGCGTCACCGCGAGATGGCCGAGCGCGCCGCGTTGCTGGCGAGGCTGGCGGCCGATCTGGAGCCGCCGACGCACTATGTCCTCGACGGCCTCGAGGTTCGCTTCGGGGTGCGCGGGCTTGGCACGGCTCCCGAACGTGAAGACAGCGGGTTTGCCGACGAAGAAATCACCGGCCCGGTGGTGTTGCCGCCGAGCCGGCCCGAGGAGCCCCAGGCCCAACCGGCGGCGCCAGCCGACTCACAGGCCCAGATCATCACGCGCTGGATCGCCGCACACGAAGGTCCCAATGCCTTTGTCAGCGACGGTAAAGTGCTTCTGCTGGCGGCGTGCCCGCCGACCTTGCTTGGTGCGCTCGTGGGCAAGCCCATCGAGCTCCGGGTGCAGTTGCACCGCATGCCCACCTATCCCATCTTGGCGCTGACCATCATCGGCGCCTCCGACGAGGACGGCCCATCGCGCAACGATGTCGAGCGGACCCTGGTGGTGCCGCTCGACGTGGCCCGTCAGGCCCATCGTGCGGTGCTGGAGTCGCTGGCGCGCACTTTCGAGCTCAAGGTCGCGTTTTATGATGGCCAGTATCTCGAGGTGGCGACGGAGGACGTCAAGCGCCCGCTCGAGGAGAACGTGCGGCGCCTCCTGGCCGACGCCAAGGATGTCTACGAGCGGCTGGCGCCGGCGACGCGGAGCTGGGATCGTGCGCGGACAGCGCTGTTTCATGCCTCGTACGATCGGCTGGGCCGCACCCCGGTCACGCTGCCCGACGACGCCGCCACCCTCGACCGACCGAGTGCGGTGTTGACCGCGCTGGCCGCCGTGACCCGCTGGTCGGAGCCGAGCGCCGAGGCCTATCTGCTCGAGATTCGCTCGGTGCCGCTGTCGAAGCTGCGGGCGGCGCGCCTCTTGGTCCTCGACAAAGCCCTCGAGTGGGGTATTTCCCCGTCGCGGGGCTGGGCCGAGCGGCTGGCCCCGGATCTGGCCGGCAAGGGCCGTTCGTTGCCGCCGTGGGGCGAGGTCGTCGCCCAGTCGATGCGGCGGTTCGCCGAGGTGTCGACCCGTACCCGTACCAACGATCTGTCAGCGTCGGAAGAGGCAGAAAACTGGCACAAGCTGTTTCACGAGGCAGAGCAGTCGGGCGTGGTGGTCGACGAGCGCGCGCGGCGCCTGGCCGATGCGGCGCAGCGACGGGCGCGGGCGGGGACGGGGGGCGGAGTGGACCTGCGCGCTCTGCCCACCAGCGAGCTCATCAACCTCCTCGAGCAGAAGGATCTCCGTCGCGAGGCCGCCCTCATCCTCTGTGAGCGCGCCGAGTCGAGCAGCCTCGACAAGCTGTTTTCGGTGGTGAAGAAGCTGCCGCGGGCCGAGGCCAATCTGATTTTGCCGTCGCTGACCGCGTTTGGTGAGGCCGCCGAGCCGTGGCTGTTGGAGGGGCTGCGCTCGAAGAAATCGTACATTCGCCAGGGTTCGGCGCTGTCGCTGGGGGTCCTCGGGACGCCCAACGCGATGGATGGTCTCGTCGACCTCTTGGTCACCGAGCCCACCGAGATCTGGAGCGAGGTCGCCCGCGCCATCGGCGATCTGGGCGCTTCGGTCGTACCGCGTCTCGGTGCCCGTCTCCGTGAGGTCGACTCCGAGCGTCGCACGCGGGTGATCCAGGCGCTGGCGCATGTCGCCTCGCGCGACGAAGAAGGCGTGGCTGCCGTCGGCAAGCTGGCCAAAGTGCGCGATCCGGTCGTCTCTGCCGCCGGCGAGCGCGCGCTGTCCATGAAGACCGAGGTCAGCGCGCTCGATGCCGCCGTGCGCGAAGAGGACGGCGCCCAGCCCACCGCCGAGCACACCGTGGTGCGCGGCTTCTCGCGGCGCTTTTATGAGGCGTTGCGGGGTGGAGCAGGGGCCATCGAGCTCGACGCCGACGATCTCGAAGAGCTGGACCTGGACGCCGACAGCGACGATGACGAGGCGTCGGACAGTGCCCTCCTGGATCTGCCTCCCGAACGCGGTCGCAACCGTCCCAAGGCCAAGCTGCCCGGTGAAGATAGTACCTCTCCCCATCCCCGTTCCTTGCCCGGCAGCGGCCGATGAAGGTAGGCTGAGCGACCATGCGCGTCGGCATCTTTTCGGATACGCACGCCAACGTCGAGGCCCTGACGTCGGTGCTCGGCGCGCTCGAAAAAGAGCGGCTCGACCGCTATGTGTGCCTCGGCGATACCGTCGGTTATGGGGCCAGTCCCAACGAGTGCTGCGACATGGTGCGCAAGGTTTCGGCCTTCACCATCCTCGGCAACCACGACGCCGCCGTCGCTGGGCGTATGGACTACAGCTACTACTACGACGCTGCCCGGCAGGCCCTCGACCTGCATGCGTCGATCTTGTCCGGCGAGAATCTCAAGTGGCTCCAGTCGCTGCCGTACGAGGTCAAAGAAGGGCACGTCACCTACTGTCACGGCTCGCCGGTAAATCTCGAGGAGTTCGAGTACATCTTCGCCCCTGAACAGGCCGCGCGCTGCCTGCCCATGTGGGACAAGCTCTCGGATGTGACCTTCATCGGGCACTCGCATCTGTGCAAATCGTTTGCGCTGTCGACGGGCGAAGTGCACGAGGTGGTCGCGCAGTCGTTCCAGCTGCGGCCCGGGCTCAAGTACATCATCAGCGTCGGGTCGGTCGGTCAGCCGCGCGATTACGACAACCGCGCCAGCTACACCGTCTACGACACCGAGTCGCGCATGTTCGAGTTCAAGCGCGTGGCCTACGACATCGAGTCGTCGGCGCAGAAGATCTTCGACAACGGGCGGCTGGAGCAGAACTTCGGCCGCCGGTTGTTTATCGGCGTCTAGGCAGCCGGCCGGCGCGTACCGGCTCCGTCGGATGACTGGCACGCGAGATGCGGGCGCGTAGAGCGTCATAGCGACGTCGCCAGGCGTCATCCATGCCGCGCTTCGGCGCTGGCAGCAGCGCCGCCAGTTGAGCGGCCTCGTCGCTGGAGAGCTCTTCCGGCTCCTTGCCGAAGTAACGCTCGGCGCCTTCCCCGAGGCCGTAAATGCCTGGACCCAGCTCGACGAGGTTGAGGTACAGCTCGAGAATGCGGGTCTTTTTGACCTTCTGTTCGAGGCGCCAGGTCAGGACTGCCTCTTCGACCTTGCGGCACAGCGTGCGCTCTTGCGACAGAAACAGGTTCTTGACCAGCTGCTGCGAGATGGTCGACGCGCCGCGATCGACGCGTCCCTCGTCGAGATCGATGGCCAAGGCACGACGGATCATCTCCACGTCGAAGCCGTGGTGTTGCCAGAAGCGGACGTCCTCGGCGGCCAGAAATGGCCTGACCACCGACGCGGGCAGGGTCTCGAAGCTGCGAAAGCTGGGGTTGCTCGACGAGAGCGCCAGCGGCCGCGCGGTGCCATCCGCAGTCGTAGCCCGGCCGACGACGGGTCCGTTGAGCGCCGCCACTTCGGCCAGCGGTGGGTCGGAGAGAACATGGCAGCCGACATCGAGATCCACGTCGAGCTGGACGTCGGGTAGGTGGGCGAGATCACCACGCAAGGAGGCCTTGCCGGCAAAATCTCCGTCGACGCCGAGACCTTCCAGCGATGGCAACGCCGCCGTGGGCAACGACCGCAACAGGGCGCCACAGCCGACCTTGCCGAGACGGAGCTCGGCAACGACCGCGCCCCCGGCCGAGCCCGAGCCGGACATCTGTACGTGCAGGTCACCGGAGTCGACGGTGGCGTGGTCGAGGGACAAGATGCCGCGGGCCAGCCTTGCCTTGGCGTCGACGTGGACGCGCCCCAGCGGGATGGGCGCCTGGGCAACGATGCGATGGTGCAAGGTCACCTGCGTGAGCTCGACGTCGAGCTGGGCGGTGGCGTCTCCGGCCGCATCGCGCTCGAGGCTGACGGTGCCGTCGATGGTGCCATTCGGGGAGGTGACCGCTGGCGCGTGCAGGAGCCCGAGGATGCCGGCGAGGGGAAGCTCCTCGAGCCTGGCGGTTAGACGGGTGGGGCAGGCTGGCCTTGTGGTACCGGCGGGTTCGACCGATTCAGGCCATCCCAAGGTACCAGCGACCGTGAGGCCTGGTCGCGCCGCGCGGACATGCCAGCCATCGTCGTGTCGACTGGCGCTGCCGGACAAGCCGTCAAGCCTGGCGCCGGGGTCGGATCTGCTCAGCGCTGCGCCGGTGAAGGCCACTCGCGATGGCCGATTGTCCTCGAAGTCGACGGCGGCCTCGTCGCTGGAGATCGCCCACGGCAGCCTGCCGACGGCGGCGAGCTCGGCCTTCTTCACGATGAGGCGGGCTCTGTGATGCAGCAGCTCGCGAGTGATTTCTGCGCTGGCGGCATGCGCGATGCCCGGCACGTCGAGACCCTCGATCGTCACGCCAATCACCGTCGGCCGGTGACCCTGAGCCACTGCCTTCAAGGCGTCCCAGGGATCGGCGCGTAGCTCCAGCTTGGCAAGACGCGTGCGCCCAATTCGAACATCGCGCACGGTGAGCCTGGCCGGGGCCCGGAGTCGTGCGTCAGCGACGGAGACCGCGCTCGCCGGCAGGTGCAGCGCTTGCGACAGCGCGCGGCTCAGATCGCCTGCCAAGTTGGGCTCGAGCCAGCGCTCGACGGCGATCGGCAGGCCAATACCCGCCGATACCGCCACCGCGGCCACTGTCCGGCCGAGCTTGGTCATCGTGGCATCTAGTGGTGCTCGGGATGCTCGACGCGCTGGGTGGGCACGACCCGGTCGCGCTCATGACGACGCAGGCGACCGCGGCCTTGTGCGCCGCCGATGTGCAGGCTGGCCCCAGCGAGGACTTCGTCGACGAGCGTGGCAAAGTCGAGCCCGGCGGCGAAGGCGACCTTGGCCATGAGACCTTGCGCCGACAGTTGCGGCAAGGTGTCGACCTCGAGCACGAATTCGTTGCCCCGCGATGACAGAATGAGGTCGACCTCGACGAGACCGTCGGTTTCCAGCGCGGCCGCGGCCCGCTCGGCGACGGTGAGCACGCCGCGCAGCCGTTCCGGCGACAGACGGGGCGGGATGACCAGCGTGACCGTACCGTGGCCCCGACGTGCGGCGTAGTCGTAGATGGCGCCGCGCGAGGCGACCTCGATCGCTCCGAGCGCCTGGCCGCGCAGCACCGCGACGTGCATTTCGACGCCCTCGATGTAGCGCTCGACCAGCACATCGTCGTCGAAGTTGGCGGCGCGCTCGATGGCTTCGACGAGCTCGTCTTCATCGGCGACACGGCTGACGCCCAGCGACGAACCCTCCGCGCGGGGCTTGACCACCGCCGGAAATCCGAACGAACGGTGCTGCTCGACGGCGTTGCCGTGGCCGCGGCGATACACATAGTGTGCCGGCGTCGGCAGATTGTGCTGGCGCAGAAGCTCCTTGGTCTTGAGCTTGTCCATGGCCAGCGCCGAGGCCAGCACCGTCGAGCCAGTATAGGGAATGCCCATCATTTCGAGGAGGCCCTGCACGCAGCCGTCCTCGCCATAACGGCCGTGTAGCGCCAGGAAGGCCACCTCGACGCGCTCCGCCCGCAGCACCAGATCGAGGTCATGGTCGACAAAGATCTTGACCACTTCATGCCCGCGCTCCGTCAGCGCTTTGGCCACCGCGTCTCCAGACGCCAGCGACACATCCCGTTCACTCGACAATCCACCCATCAGTACGCCGATGCGCCGCCCGATCCACATATCGTTCACTCCTTGCCGTCGGTGCATCGCAATCTCCGTGCCGCTTCGAACAGGGTGGCGGGCCTCGACTTCGGGCCGTTGGTGTCGCTTGAGACACGGATTTCGTGTCGATTTTCGTATCGGTTTCGTAGTGGTGCTTCGGTTTTATGGCCCTCCGTCGGAGTGCGCAAATTTTCGGACATCCGTGGGCGGTCGTTGCGGAACGGGGCCAGAGAGTGTAAAAGCCTGCATTCATGACGTTTCTTGAGGCAGCAATAGAAGTCTTGCGGCGGGAGGGCCGGCCGCTGCCCCCCAAGCGGTTGGCGGAGCTGGCGGTCAAGCACAACCTCTTGTCGGTGGTAGGCCGGGATCCTGAGGGCACCATGGCCGAGCGGCTCGACGCGCATCTGGCCAAGGACGCCTTTCGGTCCGACCTGGTCCGGCTGCAGGCGGGGCTATATGGGCTCAAGATCTATCCGCCCAAGTCCGAGGTGGTGGTCGAGCCCGAAGCGCCCGAAGCCGAAGCCGATGGGCCTGAGGGGCCCGAGGATGCGGCCGAGGCGGCTGAGGCAGCCGTGGACGGTCCGCGTCGGGGTCGGAGTCGTCGCCGCCAGCGGGGCAAGAAGCCGATTGCCGTGGCCAGTGGCGCGAGCGAGGCGAAGCCGGAGCCGAATGGCGCGCAGCTCGAGCTCGGCGTGAAAGCCGATGAGCCCAAGGCCGCGCCGGCCGACCCAGCCAAGACGAAGAAGGCGGCGCCCGTCGAGGGCGAGGCCAGCACCGAGGGCGAGGCCGAGCCTGCGGAGGGTGAGCGTCGCGCCCGTCGCCGCAGTCGGCGTGGGGCGCGTGGGCGTCGCGAAGAAGATCCGACCACGCCGGCCGAGCCGGTCGTCGTCGCCGAGACGACTGCGAGCCCGGATGAGCTCGCCGAGATGGAGCAGCTCGACGAAGAGTTCGAGTTGTCGTCGGGACCGGTCATCGCTCCCACCGCCGGTAGCGAAGAGAGCTTCCGCAGCGACGACGATCGTGTGTTGCGCGAAGAGATCCCTGGCCGGCCGATCGGCGACGATCGTGACCACGGCCGGCACCGTCGCGAGCGTGGTCGTCGGGGCGGGCCGGATCGCGGCCGCAACCGCGACGGCAAACGTCCGGATGGTCCCCGTGAGGCACGCCCCCACGAGGCGCGTCCGCAAGAATCTCGGCCTCAAGAATCTCGGCCCCAGCCTGCGCCGAAGCCGCACGCCGAGCCACACCACAAGCCCATGCCAGTGGCGCCGTCGTCGGGCAAGGTGGTGCCGGTGCTCGACGCCGTGGCGGAGCTGTTCCGTCAAGGCGACGTGCGTCCTCAGTCGGTGACCCAGCTCGCCGAGGCGCTCATGAAAAATGGGCGTGTCGATGCCCGCGGTGGTCAGCCGGAGCTGGTGCGCCAGGTGCGCGCGGCGCTGGTCCGCGACGGACGCGAGCGGGAGTCGGAAGGCCTGCGCGCGCGGTTCCTCAACCTCGGCGGCGGCTTGTTCGCCTCGGTCGAAAAACGTCTGGAATCGGAGCTCTTGCCGATCGAGCGCGAGCTCGCCGAGCGCGCCGCCCGTCTGCGCGACGCCACCAAGGCCACGCTGCGGCGTCGGCTGCCGAAGCTGGCACCGGCGGCGTTCGAAGCGCTCAACCGTGCGCTCCTCGACAAGCTCGGTTTACAACAGGTCGAGCTGGTCCGTCGTGGCGATGGTGTGGCCTACTTTGGCGCGCAGAGGCCCGTGGGTATGGCCAGCCTCAAGATCCTGATTGGCATCCGCTCCGGTGATGCCGAGATCTCTGCGAGGGCCATTGCCGAGCTCAAGGCCGGCATGCAGGTGCGCGGCTACGACGAGGGCATCCTGTTGTGCGCCGGCCGGCCGTCCCCCGAGGCCAGTGCCGAGGTCAAGAGCGTCGGCGGCCTGCAGATTCACGATGGCCTCTCCGTCGCGCAGTTGCTGCAGAAGCATGGTCTCGGAGTGCGCCGGCTGCTGTTGCCGGTCGACTACCTCGATCTCGAGCTGCTGCACGAGCTCTCCGAAGCTTAGTTGTGACGCGCCCACTGCCAGGAGTTTGGCTGGGGCGCGTCGGCTACGATGAAGGGCTTGGGCTGCAAGAGCGCCTGCGGACCCAGATTCTCGACGGCACCGGCGGCGAGCTGGTGTTGTATCTCGAACATCCCGATGTGATCACCCTGGGCCGCAGCGCGGTGCGGACGGACGTGCTGGCCGATGATGTCCAGCTGGCAGCGCTGGGAGTGAGTGTGCGGCAGGTGGCGCGCGGGGGCGACGTGACCTACCACGGGCCCGGCCAGCTCGTGGCCTATGCCGTGGTGCGATTGTCGTCGGTGTTGACCCATGTGGCGGCGCTGAGCGAAGGCGCGGTGGCCGTGGCCTCCAGCGTCGGCGTCGAGGCGAGGCTGCGGCGCGATCCCTTGGGCGTCTTCGTCGCCGACCGCAAGCTGGCGGCCATCGGGGTCCATGTTCAGCGACGGGTGGCGACCCATGGCCTGGCGCTCAATGTCTCCACCGATCTGACCCGCTTTGGGCTCATCGTCCCCTGTGGCCATGCGGAGGTCCGGCCTACGTCGCTGTTGGCCGAGGCACGCGGTGAGGGCAAGCTCGACCTCGGTGGGCTGGCGGCGACGTTTCACGCTGCGTTTTGTCGCGCGGCAGGCCGGCTGCCTGGCGAGGTGCGGCCGCTGGCCCTGGCCGAGACCGAGGCGGCGCTTTCTGGCTGGGCGGCACTTTCCAAGTGGGACGAAGAGGAGACGTCGTTGCTTTCGGTGCTTCCGCCCTTATGATGGACCCAGAGCGCGTCCAACACGGTGCTGGGTCGCCGCAGACGCCGCCTATGGGTCAAGCCCGCTCTCTCCGCATCATCATCGTCCACAACGCCGATTTCCCCGTCACCGCCGGTGTCGCCCCGCGTGTCGACGTTGCCGATGTGGCCAACGCGGCGCGCGATCTCGTCGCTGCGCTGGAAAAGAGCGGGGTCGTAGCCGAGCTTCGTGTGTTGCCGGACGACCCAGCCGCGCTCGGCCAGTTCGTGGCTGCGCTGGCCTCCGATGGGCCAGATATGGTCTTCAATCTGTGCGAGTCGCTTGGCGGCCACGCTCGCCATGAAATCGTGTTTCCGTCGCTGCTGGAGCTGGCCGGCGTGCCGTATACCGGTTCCGCACCGCTCGGTCTGGGTCTGGCGCTGCACAAAGACGTCGCTCGGCGTTTGCTGTGTGCCGCGGGGATTCCGACGCCGCCTGGCAGCGCCGTGTCGACCATCGCCAGTGACCTCGAGCTTGGTTGGCCGCTCATGGTCAAGCCCAGCCGCGAAGATGCGTCGGTGGGTATCTCGGCGCGCTCGGTGGTCGCCAACCGCGCCGAGCTCGAGGTCCAGCTCGGCGTCATGCTGGCGGCCCACGGCGCGCCGATCCTCGTCGAGCGCTTCATCGTCGGCCGCGAGATCTATGTGTCCCTCGTCGGCAACGCGCCCGACGGGCCCGAGGCAGTGGGTCTGCACGAGATGGACTTTTCGAAGCTACCGAGCGGGCTGCCGCACATCGTCTGTTACAAAGCCAAGTGGGATCTCGACTCTGCCGAGTGCCTCGGCACCAACTCGGTCCCGGCGCGTCTCGACGACGCCACCCGCGCCCGCCTCGTCGACGCTGCGCGCGCCGCCTTTCTGGCGCTCGGCCTCCGCGACTATGGGCGCGTCGACCTGCGTCTCGATGACAGCGGCCAGCCGTACGTCATCGACGTGAACCCCAACTGCGATCTCTCCAACGGCGCCGGCATGTGTCGCGCCGCCTCTTTCGACGGACTCGGCTATCCCGAGCTGGTTCGTCAGATCCTCGATACAGCCCTGGCCCGTGTGGCCAGAGAAAGCCGCTCTCATGCATCCGGTGCTCCTCGAGTCAGCTGCGCCACCCCTGTCGTCGACGTCGCTGCGGTGTCCACGCCCGACGGACGTGGCTCAGATCCGGGAGCTGGTGTCGCTGGACGGCCTGTTCTCGCCAGCGGACGTCGCGGTGGCGCTCGAACTGGTGGACGCGGCGCTGGCCAATCCCGGCGGTGACTATCGGGTGCTCGTCGCCGATCGCGGCGGCGCGGTGCTCGGCTACGTGTGTTACGGCCCGACGCCGATGACCGATGGCACCTGGGATTTGTACTGGGTGGTGACCCACCCGAGCTCGCGTGGTGGCGGGGTGGCGCGTCGCCTCGTGTCTGCCATGGAGGCGGAGCTGGCGGGCCTGGGTGCGCGGCTGGTGCGGGTGGAGACCTCGGTGCTCGACGGATACGGCGCCGCGCATCGCTTCTACGAGCGGTTGGGCTACCCAGTGGCGGCACAGCTCCGGGACTTTTACAAAGTCGGCGACGATCTGCTGATCATGATGAAGCGCCTGTAACGACGCTGACTGGGCGCGGAGCGCAGTTGGCCGTATGATCAGGCGATGAGCCTTGGCCGAAGCGCCCGATTGGCCAAGGTACGCCTCATGCTGGCGGTCTTGCTGATGCCAGTCGCGGCGCTGACCATCGGCTGCCGGCGCAAGAACGCCGTTGTCAGCGACGGTGGGATTGCGGTTCCGGTGGTCCGCACGGCGCGGCTCGCCGAGGTTCGCATCGTGGACCGCACGCCAGACAATTCGCGCGTCGCGTTCGACGAAGGGGCGCTCGGTCGGGTGGCCGGCGAGGCGTTGCGGGCCCGCGCAGGACTCGGCGCTTCCGACGGGCCCGGCACGCCCTATCGGCTGCGGATCACGCTGGCGCTGGAGGAGTCGCCCGAAGGGGACAAGGCGACGCTGCGGGCGGTTCTCGGTGCGCGTATCGAGCCCATCGGCAACGAGCCCGGTGCACTCACCTTCGACGACAGCGCTGCTGGCGAAAAAACGGCGGATGCTGGCCCGCGCGGCGCCCAGTGGGACGCGTTCTTGGCCAAGCTGTCGGCCGATCTCATGAAGACGCTTGGTGCGCGGGTGCGCCTCCTGCTCGGCGACAGCGCGGCGCTGCTCGACGCGCTCGGCTCACCGGAGCCTGAGCTGCGTGAAGAAGCGGTCCGTCTGGCGGCCGAGCGACGAGAAACGTCGGCGGTGCCGATGCTGGTGAAGCTGTTGTCGTCGGAAGATCTGGTCATGCGCGACCGAGCCATCGGGGCGCTGGCGGCCATCGGCGATCGTCGCGCAGTGCGTCCCCTCACCGAGGTGGCCCGCTTTCGCGACGTCTCCGATTTGCCCAAAGTCCTCGACGCCCTCGCCTCGATCGGTGGCGACGAGGCGCGCGTCTATCTCGATTTCGTCGCCACCGGCCATGAGGACTCGGACATGCGCGCGCTGGCCAAGTCGGCGTTGCAGCGACTCGATCGCCGCGCCCGCCTGAAGTAACGCTACAAGCGCTCGAGGATGTTCACCAGCGAGAGGCCTGGGACCACCAGGCGGTCGGCGTTCATCAGCAAGGTCAGGGCCTCTCGGCCGCGCGGGCTCTCGTGCAGCTTGCTCAGCAAGTGGGCCAGTTGACCGTGGTTGGCGATATGTTTGCCGGCGACGATGCCGTCGGGCGGAATGGAGTCGGTGACCGAGACGACCCGAAGCCGCCAGGCTGCGGGCGGGTAGACCTTGGCCACGTCTTCGAGGGCCTGCGCGGGTGACGTGCCCGCAGCCTCGGTGACGAAGCAGGCGCACAGGTCGACATCGCCATCAGCGACGGCGGCGCAGGCTGCGGGCGGGGAGCCGACGAACTTTTCCTGCAACCGGCTGAGGTCTACTCCCAGCCGCTCCAGATGGCGGCGCGGAAAGACATAACCCGCTGCCGAGCTGACACTGGTCCAGGCTACGCGTCTAGCGTCGAGACCGTCACCAATCCGGTCGCGGGCACACACCAGCGCACTGCGATAACTGAGGGCGCCTCCCCGCTCGGAGACGACCAACAAATGGGCCCCAGCAGCAAGCGCGCGCGTCACCGTCAACGGCGGTACCCACGCCAGATCCACGGTGCCGGCCACCACCGCGTCGACGAGCGATTGATAATCGCCATGCATCGACACCTTGGTGGCGGTCTGGGTCAGCTCGGCCAACGCCGCCGCAAACCGGTGGACACCAGCGATCAAGTTCGCCCCACCGTGGGCCCGGCTCACGCCGAAGCGCATCCCTACATCGTGGCCGCGGCCCGTCCCATCGTCAACTGGACTTCGGAACCCTGAGAGGGTTCCGAACCTCCGACGCTACGCGCGAGCAAAGCTCGACGCTCCGCTACGGAAAGAGCTGCGGCTGGCGGTCGCATCAAAGGTCACCCATGACGCGGCGAAGGGCTTCCGGCTTCATGCCGAGGCGCTGGAAGATGTCCTGGGCCTCGGTAAGGCTGTGCATGCCTTCGTCGGTGTGGCCGCGCTCGATGCGATATTTGCCGTAGCGCTCGAGGCTGAGCGCGAGCTCGGCGTCGTTGCCGATCTCGCGGAACAGCTCGACGGCCTGCGCGAAATATTCCTCGGCGAGCTGGGCACCATGGTCGGTGTCGTCGAAGAGGGTGCGGCCATGAACCTCGCCGAGCGACAACAGCGCCCGGCCCACATCGACGCGGATGCCGGCGGTCTCGGCGATGCCGAGCGCTTCCTTGCAGCGCGCCAGGGCCTTCGGCACGTCGCTGTCGTCGAGATCGAGGAGCCCGAGGTTGCGCAATGCCTCCGACACCAGGCGACGGTCGTCGATGTCACGCGCCATCGACTCGGCGGCCTCGAAGCGCATGCGCGCCTCGCCGCGATACCCGAGCGCGCGTGCCGCTTCTCCAAGGTGGTTGAGCAGCGCCGCCTGGAGCGGCAGGCTGCCGATGGCCTCGGCGATCTGCAGCGCGGCCTCCCAAAACAGCTTGGCAGCGTCGGTGTCGCCGCGCTGGAAGGCCAGCATGCCGAGGCCGTTCTTGACCTGGGCGATGCCGCCGCGATCGAACAGCGACGTGCGCAGATCGAGCGCCTCGCGATAGCAAGACTCGGCCTCGTCGAAGAGACCGCGATGACGCTCGATGTGCCCGATGTTGAGCAGCGACGTGGCGATGGAGCGCCGATCGCCGAGCCGCCGCCGGGTCTCGAGCGCTGCCGCCGAACGGTCCAGTGCTTCGTCGTAGCGCGACAACATCCACAACACCTGGCCGATGTCGTCGAGAGAGCCGGCGATGCCGCGCACGTCGCCGGCCTGTTCGAACAGCTCCGACCCACGCTCCAGATATTCGAGCGCGATGGTCAGCTCACCCTTCTGGCGATAGACCCGGCCCATCTTGTTGAAGGCCACCGCGGCCTTGGTACGCGACGCCACCACCCAGGCCAGGCGCAGCATGCGCTCGAAGGCCTGCAGGGCCGCGTCGTGCTCGCCGCGTAGCTGGTACACGGAGCCAAGGTCGTGCCAAAGGTGGATGCGCGAGGCGAGATCGCCGGGGCCGAGACACTCGAGGGCGGCGGAGTAGAGGCGGGTGGCCTTGTCGTTGAAGAAATGCGCCCGCGCCGCGTCGGCCGCGCGTCGATAGCGCAGCGCCGCACCGTCGCCGTCGCCGGCGAGCTCGAGATGCCGGCCGATCTCTTCCTGGGTGGCCTCGCCGCGCCCGTCGGGCCGCAGCTCCAACCACTGCGATACCAAGCGGTGGTAGCGACGGCGCGACTCGACGCCGATGCCCTCGTAGACCACGTCCCACCATGGCGGATAAGCAAAGCGATATTCGCGCTCGCCGGGGATGGACGAGCCGGCCTGCTCGACGACGAGGCCACGCCCGGCCAACAGCTTCAACGAGGCTTCGATCTCCTGGCGCGTGCGATCTCCAGCGACGACGATTTCGCCCAGCGTGGGCCCGTCGGAAGAGGCATCGCCGCCGCCGAGCGCCGCAGCACGGACCAGGGCCACCAGCGCATCGAGCCAGAAGACCTCGCCGCAGGCGGCCGCTTTTTCGAGAAGGTCGCGCTCACCCGAGGCAATGACCCTGAGGCGCGCTTGCAAGATGCTTTCGAGCGAGTCGGGCAGGGAGGCGGAGCGCAGCTGGGTGCGGTCGAGAATCCATTTGCCGTCGCTGTCGCCCTGCACGATCGCGCCGAGCTCGACCAGATAACGCACCAGCTCGACGAAGGCGCGCGGGATGCCGCCCAGCCGATCACGGGCATGTCGCACCAGATCGAGAGGCACATCGGCGCCGATCGGCCGCAGCAGCTCGCGGAACAGCTCCGAGCTTTCCGCCTCCATGAGCGCCCCAAGCTCGATGCGCTCGAGGCCAACGTCCCCCTCGCCAAACGTGGGGTGCGTCTCGAAGACACTGGGCCGGCCGAGGCACACCAACGCGACGCGCGCCGAGGTCAACCCGGCCGCAAGATAGTGCACCAGATTGACGGTCTCACTGGTAGACCGCTCGATGTCGTCGAGCACCAGCACCAGCGGCTTCTGGGCGGCGTCGGCGGCGAGAAACCGCTTGATGGCGATGAAGGTGCGCGCTTCGAGCTGGGTGGGCACGTCGGCGAGCGGCTCGACGACGGCGCTCTCCGGAAATGGCACGTCGAGAAACTGCGCCAGGAGGTGAATGACCTCAGTGGCGCGCGAGGCCGGCACCAGCTCACCGACGAGCGCGCGGAGCCGCGCCTGGGCCTCGAGCGCCGAGTCGAGGTCGCCGATGCCAAACCGCGCCATGAGCAAGCGCTGAAACGGTGCATACGGCGGCGCGCCGGCACCACCACCCTGCGTGTACAGAAAGCGCACGTCGCCGCCGAGCCGGGCCCCGAGCTCCTCGGCAAAACGGCTCTTGCCGACGCCAGGCGCGCCGGTCAGCGCCAGGAATGCCGCCTCCGCCTTGGCGCCGACTTCGGCGATGCGCGTCACCACCCGGTCCATCAGCGGTCGCCGCCCGACGAAGCGCGAGGTGATGGGATACCCCTCCGGCGCCTCTTCGGTCAGCTCGAGGTCGCTCTCCGCCTCGAGCAGGTCGGCACCCAGCGCCGCTGGAATGCGCTCGGTCCGACAGTTGATGCAGAGCGACACACCCTCGGCGAGCGCGTCGCCGCAGCCCGGGCAAGACCGGGGTAGAGACGCACCACAGCGCTTACACTGCGTCGCGCCGGGGCGGTTGGGGATGTCACATGCGGGGCATTTCATAGGATTCTCGGGTACTTGGCTGCACTTGAGACGGCCAGCGGCGCGGACCCTAGCAAAGCAAGTCTCGGTTTTCAAGGCATGGTCCGACGGAATGTTCGGGAGAAGTCGGCGTATGCTTCCTACATGAAAAAAGTCGCGCTCCTCATCCTCGTGGCACTCGGCCTCTTTTTCCTGTGGCGCTGGTGGACCGGCAATGACGCAGCGACGGCAGATCGCGGCAAGGCGATCGTCTACGACCGCGTCTGGGTCGACCATTTGCCCACCAGCGAGACCGACAACTTCCAGATCTTCGCGGCGGTGACCGAGCAGCCGATGGGAGTTTTTCAGGCGACGTCGATGTGGAAGGGCAGCTTCGAAATGTTCCGCTACGTCGACAAGGGCGACGGCAAAGCGGTCATCACCTATCCGCAGTCGAAAGAGTCGGAGCGGGTCAGCTACCGCGCCTACAAGTGCAAAGAGGCCAAGTTCCAGTTCTGTCTGGAGCTGAGCGGCGCGTCGCGCGGGACCAAGAAGTACTACAGCCAGGACGGCTGGGAGATCGGCAGCCACAAGCTGGTCGACGTCCTGTCCCGCGTCGCTGCCATCGCCGCCGAGTAAGTCTTGGCGAACGTCGTCGTGTGGGCGGAGCTCCCGGGCCGCCTGCGCGAAATCCTCCATCCGCACATCGTGGTTCCACCGAGTGAGCTGGCCGAAGCGGCGGGCTTGCTGTCGCTGTTGTCGGTGCGCGTCGACGAGGCGTTCCTCGATCGCGCGCCGAAGCTGCGGGTGATCGGCAATTTTGCAGTCGGCTACGACAACATCGATGTCGCGGCCTGTACCCGGCGGGGCATTGTCGTCTGCAATACGCCAGGTGTGCTCACGTCAGCGACGGCAGAGCTGACCATGGCGCTCATCCTCGGCACGGCGCGCCGGCTACCCGAGGGCCTCAATCTGGCGCGTTCAGGCCAATGGACCGGCTGGCAACCGGACCAGCTCCTCGGTCTCGAGCTCGACGGGGCGCGCCTTGGAATCGTGGGCCTCGGCCGCATCGGTCACGCGGTGGCGCAGCGGGCGCGCGCGTTCGGCATGCACGTCGCGTACAGCGGTCGCATCCAGGACGTGCCCTATCTGCATCGCGGTCTCGACGCGCTGTTGACCGAGAGCGACATCGTTTCCATCCATGCTCCGTCGACGCCGGCCACGCATCATCTCATTGGTACCCGTGAGCTGTCGCTGATGCGGCCTGGCGCCATCCTGATCAACACCGCGCGCGGCCCGATCCTCGACGAGAACGCCGTCGCCGAGGCGTTGCTCGACGATCACCTCGGCGGTGTCGGCCTCGACGTCTTCGAGTCCGAGCCGCAGATCCATCCCGCGCTCAGGGCCCACCCGCGCGCCCTCATCCTGCCGCACCTCGGCTCGGCCACATCCCGCACCCGCACCGCCATGGCCGAAACCGCCGCCCAGGGGATCGCCGCCGTCCTCGCCGGCCGTCCCCCAGCCCACCCCGTCCATGGCGCTTGACTCGCCGCCGCGTCATTGATATCGGTACCGCCTTCCGGCTCCTTAGCTCAATTGGTTAGAGCAGACGCTTCATACGCGTAAGGTTCTCAGTTCGATTCTGAGAGGAGCCACCAGAACTTAACCGAGCAGCGACCATGCCGCAGGTCACCGGATGCAGGCGGTTCTCCGGAGACGGAACGACGAGGTAGCGACGTCGTGATGGGCTCACGGGCTCGGGCTCTCTTGCGTAGAAGACGGGAGCGCGAGCACCTCCCGCAAGGTCTGGATGTGGCACTGCTCGACGGGCGAGGACTGGGGCAGGCTCGCGGCGATGGCGCTCCGAAGGCGCTCGGCGGCTGCGACTTCGCAGTAGACTTCGAGGGCAGCGTTGAAGCGACCGCCCCGCGTGGCCCGCCATCGGGTCCGGCAGCTCGCGCGCTCCACGCGGAAGAGCCCGAGAAGCAGGCCCTCCGTGGTCGTGCTATATCGCTGGGATGCGCGAGACCTTCGCCTTCCTTGTTGTTGTCTGTGTCGCTGCGTGTAATTCTTCGACGCCGGGCGTTGCCGATCTGGGGGACGATGCCGGTTCCGCCGATCTGTCGTCGTCGGGCGATATGGCGAGCGCGCTCATTGCCGCGCGGCCTTACACCAACAATCTCTATGTGCCGTCGGGGTATCAGGCGACCACCCCTGCGCCGCTCGTCGTGTTGCTGCACGGCTATACAGCGACGGGGGCCCAGCAGGAGCTGTATTTCAACTTGAAAGCCGTCTCCGAGGCGCACGGCTTTTTGTACGTGTACCCCGACGGGACCAAAGACTCCATCGGCAACCATTTCTGGAACGCGACCGATGCCTGCTGTGATGCCTTTGGCGCCAAGCCCGACGACTCGCAGTACATCATGGACATCGTTCGCGACATTCAGTCGAAGTTCAACGTCGACGCCAAGCGCATCTATCTCATCGGTCACTCCAACGGCGCGTTCATGTCCCATCGCTTGGCCTGCGAGCACTCCGAGGTCTTCGCCGGCATCGTGCCGCTCGCCGGTGACACGTACAAAGATCAGTCAAAGTGCGTCGCGGCGCACCCCGTCGCGGTCCTGCAGGTCCAGGGCGACGCCGACGCCACCATTGCCTACGGCGGCGGCGGGCCCCTGTTCACCAACGCAGCCATGTTCCCCGGTTCCGTCGAGACGGTCGGCGATTGGGCCACCAAGAACGGCTGCACCGGCACCTTGACGGACACCGGCACCAGCATCGATCTCGACACGGCATTGGCCAACGCCGAGACCGCGGTCGCGAAATACATCTGCACCAATGGCGCCGTCGAGCTGTGGACCATCCACGGTGGCGGTCACCTGCCGGCGCTGCAGACCAACCCGGCCGTTTCCACGCCGCCGACCTGGGGCGAGCGCATCTACGGCTGGTTGTCCCAGCATCCGAAGCCCTAGGCATCTTGAGCGAGTCAGCAGAGCCGCCTGATCCGTTCATAGGTCGGGTTCTCGACGGGAGATATCGGATCAAGGCCGAGCTTGGCGCCGGTGGCGTGGGCGCGGTCTACGTGGCCGAGCACGTCGAGATCAAGAAGCAGGTGGCCATCAAGGTCCTGCACACGCTGTTCGCGCAAAGTGAGAGCTTTCGGCTGCGGTTCGAGCGTGAGGCGCAGGCGGCGAGCAAGGTGTCGCATCCGGGTTGCGTGTCGGTGCTCGATTTCGGCCGGGTCACCACGGTCGAGCCCGCCGACGGTGGCACCGCGTTGATCGGCACGCCATATCTGGTCATGGAGCTCGTCCAGGGCGAGGTCCTGCGCGATCGGATGGACGCTGGGCGGATGCCGGCGCCGGAGGCAGTGCGGGTGACGCGCGGCGTGTTGCTGGCGCTCCGGCATGCGCACGGGTTGGGGCTGGTCCACCGCGACGTCAAGCCGGGCAATATCATGCTGGCCACATCCGATGATGCCGCACCGACGGTGAAGCTCCTCGATTTTGGCCTGGCCAAGGATGTGGCGTCGGAGTCGCCGGCACTGACCGAGCCAGGGACGGTGTTTGGCACGCCGGGATATCTGAGCCCCGAGCAGGCGATGGGTGGCGCGGCCGATGCGCGCTCGGATCTGTATGCCGTCGGGGTGATGCTGTTCGAGATGCTGGTCGGCGAGCGGTTGTTCGCGACCAAGGAGCCGATGGCGCTGGTGCGGCATCACATCGCCACGGCACCGCGCCGACCGGGCAGCTTGGTGCCGTCGCTGTCGAAGGCGCTCGATGAGGTGGTGCAGAAGGCGCTGCGCAAAAAGCCGCAGGAGCGATTTCAGAACGCGGACGCGTTTCTGACCGCGTTGTCGCAATGTGCCGAGGATGCGACGAAGCCGCTGGCCGTGCCGCCACCGTCGGCACCGTCGCTGTGGGTCGCAAAAGCGGGCGCGTTTTGGCGGGCGCGGCCCCGCATCGTGCTGGCGGCGGGTGCAGGGCTGTTGGTGCTGGTAGGCGTGATCGTGCTGGCCACGCGGCAGAAGCCCGCGCCGCTCGTCTTCGAGCCGACCGTGGTGAGCGCTGCTGCGCCAGTGTCGTCGCCGTCGACGCGCCGTCGGCTCGTCATCGCCGACGACTATGGACGCAAACTATGGTGCTCGGATGCCATCGACGAGCTCGAGCGGGCTCTCCGCGAAGATCCCGGCCTGCGCACCGACGCCGAGGTCACCCGCATCGCCATTCCTTGTTTGCGAGCCCGCACGCAAGCGAAGGCGTTGCGGTTTCTCGTCGAGATGGTGGGACGGGACGCGATCCCAGCTTTGCAGACAGCAGCGACGGGCGATCCCAAGCCCGATGTACGCGACGGCGCGGCGCGGGCGCTTTCACTACTGCGCTGAGGGGATTGCACGCGGGCGGGTAGGGTGGTTGGCTATGGCATGGCGAAAGCAATGCCGGCGTATGTGGCCCACGCGCTCGACCTGTTTCAGACCCTGCGCCGGCGCGGCGCGGTGCGGACCAAGCCGATGTTCGGCGGCTGGGGATTCTGGTGCGGCGAGCTGATGTTCGGCCTGGCCGACGACGACCGCATCTACCTCAAGACCGACGAAACCAACCACGCCCACTTCGTCGATGCCGGCTGTACCCCCTTCACCTATCCGGCGAAGGACGGCCTCAAAGAGACCAGCTATTTCCACCCGCCCGACGACGCCCTAGAAAGCGCGGAAACAATGGCACCCTGGGCCAAAAGTGGCCACGACGCCGCAGTGCGCGTCGCCGCACGCAAGAAAAAGCCGGCCGCAAAAAAGCCCGCCAAGCAGCCAGCGCCTGCAAAAAAGCCAGCCAAGAAAAAACCAGCGGCCAAAAAACGACGATAGCCGTCCCCCACTAGACCGATCCGACGCGAACATGCGGAGGTGGGCTGTGCCCACCGGAGCACACCGGCCAACCAATCACACCGCGCAGCAAGCCGCTTCCGAGTCAGCTTCCGATCCGTTGGAGTGGGAGCGAGCGAAGCGAGCTCTCAGCCGTGATAAACGCGGCTGCGGACGATGAGGCCGTTTTCGACGTCGAGGACCTCGGCCACCGGCAGATCCGGCTCACCTGGTGCGTGGCGCAGATACTCCA
>Ga0123338_10001084_pt1 | contig 26643 bp, 21 predicted proteins | sample grotaG_FD_89793 | JGI IMG/M metagenome (GOLD analysis project Ga0123338, IMG submission 89793) | Glacier valley bacterial and archeal communities from Borup Fiord, Nunavut, Canada, to study Microbial Dark Matter (Phase II) -... | ecosystem: Environmental > Aquatic > Freshwater > Ice > Glacier ...
AAACTCGTTCTTGGGAACTATTTCGATAGCGCCGACAGGACGGTCTTCAATGATCCCTATCTGCACCTCCTGCCCCTTGATGAACTGTTCAACCAGGATCTCGTCATCATGGCAAAAAGCCAGATCGAGGGCTTTTGCCAGTTGAGCTTCCTCTTTAACTATCGATACTCCGACTGAAGAGCCTTCCTGTACCGGCTTTACGACAATGGGCAGCGTGAAGGGCAGGTCTGCCAGCTTTACCTCTTCATCGCGCCGGTAACAACGGAACGGTGCAGTCAGTATGCCGCTGGCGGCAAAAGCCTGCTTACTGTAAAGCTTGTGCATGGCCAGTGCGCTGGCAAGTACTCCTGAGCCGGTGTAGGGTATCTGCAGCAGTTCCAGCAGGCCTTGCACACAGCCATCCTCACCGTAGCGGCCGTGCAGGGCGATGAAGGCTGCTTCGACACCCTCACGCTTCAGAACATCAGCGAGGTCGCGTCCGACGTCTATTGTCACCGCATTGTAACCCTGCGCAACAAGCGCCAGGTGAACGGCGGCTCCGCTCTTCAGCGACACCCCCCGCTCGGCTGAAAGGCCGCCAAACAGGACCCCTATTTTTTTTGATTTCATCATGACGGAAACCTCTCTCGTCTTATAAACAGTGTTCGTCGCTTTATAGCCATTTAAATGGCCTATAGTTTCTGGCTTGCCAGAACGGATCCTAACTGAAAACCTTTAAATTTCGCCCACAATACGGACCTCTTCTTCGAGTGTTACTCCGGATGTTGCCTGTACTTCATTTATCACTAGTGCTGCCAGATCCATGAAATCCTGTGCGGACGCTCCGCCGCTGTTAACCATGAAATTGCTGTGTACCTCAGAAACCTGTGCGCCGCCGACTTTTACGCCGCGCATTCCGGCGGCGTCTATCAATCTCCAGGCCGCCTGACCATGGGGGTTCTTGAAAAAGGATCCCGCACTTGGCAGGCCGACGTTGTGTTTGGAGCGGCGCAACTCCAGATCTCTGCGGATCTCCTCCTCGGTGTCATGGGGATCACGCTCCACCAGTCTGAAGGCTGCTGCCAGCACTATGTCACCGTCTTCCAGCTTCAGGTGGCGGTAACCATAATCAAGTTCATCCATACGGTAATCATTGATGCTGCCGCCGCGCAACAGCGTGAGATGGTCGGTTCGTTCCAGAATCCCCTCACCATATGCACCGGCGTTCATCTTTATCGCACCGCCAACGGTCCCGGGAATCCCGGAAATGAAGCCGATGCCACCAAGCCCTGTCTTCTGGGCAAATCGCACCACTGCCAGATTCTCCGCTCCCGCCTCGGCTTTAACCAGAGTCCCTTCAATCAGGTTGATCCGGTTGAAGTTCTCCAGCGAGATAACCGCTCCACGTATTCCCTTGTCACGAACGAGAAGGTTGTAGCCCCTGCCGACAGGCATCCACGGGATATTGAACTGGCCAAGCCATGCAAGCAGATCGCGGAGATCCTCCGCATCTTCAGGAATAGCGTACAGGTCAGCCGGTCCACCGGTCTTGAGCGATGTGTGCAGGCTCATCGGTTCGTTGCGTAGCAGTTGGCCGCGTATTTCCGGTGCCGAGTTTTTCAGCTTCTTTCCCCTAACAGCCTAACCAGCGCTTCCCCCTGCTGCCAGATGTTGCCGGCCCCAAGGGTAATGACTATGTCACCTTCACGGGTGATTTCGGCCAGGTGCTCGGGGATCAGTTCGCGCTCCGGGATATAGGTGACATCTTTCTGGCCATGGCGGATGATTTCATGGGCAAGCCGTTCCGCCGATGCGCCTTCGATCGTTTGCTCACCGGCGGCATAAACGTCGGTCAGGACAAGCACGTCGGCATCATAGAAGGCGGTGACAAACTCATCGAACAGTTCGTTGGTACGGCTGTAGCGATGCGGCTGGAAGGCTGCAACAATGCGCCGCTCCGGCCACCCCTGACGCGCTGCTGCCAGTGTTGCCTTGATTTCGGCGGGATGATGGCCATAGTCATCAACCACCATAATCCCCTGCGGCTCGCCTTTGACCGTAAAGCGTCGTCCGACACCGCTGAATCCGGCAAAACCTTCCTGGATGGCGATGAACGGCACGTCCAGTTCAAGGGCGACGGCGATGCAGGCCATGGCGTTAAGAACGTTATGCGGTCCCGGCATCGGGAATGATATCTCCCCCAGGCGGTATCCTTTGAAATGGGCGATAAACGAGGTGTTAAAGCCGTCATGCCTGATATGAGTGGCACGGATGTCAGCCTGGGCCGACAGGCCGTAGGTCATGTAACGTTTTTTGACCCGCGGCAGAATCTCGCAGATATTCTTGTCATCCAGGCAGAGTACGGCCAGGCCGTAAAAGGGCACCTTGTTGATAAACTCGACAAAAGTGTCTTTGATCTCTTCAATACCCGAATAATGGTCGAGATGATCGGCATCTATATTGGTAACGACGGCAATTGTCGGCGAAAGGAGCAGGAACGAGCCGTCCGATTCGTCAGCCTCGGCGAGCAGGAACTTGCCCTGTCCGATCTGGGCGTTGGTGCCGATGGCATTCAGCTTGCCGCCGATGACGATTGTCGGGTCGATACCGGCGTGCCCCAGAACTGCCGCGGCCATGGAGGTGGTCGTGGTTTTGCCGTGGGTCCCCGCAATGGCGATGCCGTATTTCATCCGCATAAGTTCGGCCAGCATTTCTGCTCGGGGAATAACAGGTATATGCAGACGCCTTGCCTCGATCACTTCCGGATTATCGTCATGCACGGCTGAGGATATTACGACTACGTCAACATTCTTCAGGTTCTCTGCACTATGGCCGATGCCGATTTCGGCGCCCAGTCCAACCAGGCGCTCGGTAATGTCGGAGCCACGTAGATCGGAGCCGGAAACTTTGTAGCCCAGATTCAGAAGGACCTCGGCAATACCGCTCATGCCGATGCCGCCGATGCCGACGAAGTGGATTTTGTCTATTTTTCCGTACATGAGCACACCTTCTCTGGTTAGTAATTTCTTGACGGGACGTTCCGCCTGTCTTTCAGTTTATACTCAGCATCTCATCGACTATTATCCGGGCAGCATCAAGCTTGGACAGAAGGAAGGCTAATTCTCCGGTGCGCTGGACCAGTACAGGGTCTGCTGACAGCGTGCAGATGGAATCCGCCAGAGTTTTGCCGCTAAGCTCCCGTTCAAGCATCATAAAGCAGGCATCTTTCTTGAGAAGCGCCTCGGCGTTGCGCCGCTGGTGGTCATCCACAGCGTACGGAAAGGGTATGAACAGACAGGCCTTGCCGCAGGCGGTTACTTCCGCGATGGTTGTCGCACCCGCCCGGCAGATTATCAGGTCGGCCCTGGCGTATTCCGCCGCCATGTTGTCTATGAACGGAGCGACCTGCGCTTCGATGCCGGCTGAGCGGTATGCTGCATTGACTTCAGTGCATTCTTTTTCACCGGTCTGGTGGGTGATAGAGAGCCTGACGGGACAATCCTTTAATAACGGCAGCGCCTCCGTCATCGCGGCGTTGATAGCATGTGCTCCCTGGCTGCCGCCGAAAACCAGCAGATGAAATTCCGGCTGTTCACTTACATCTTTTGACAGAGCTGTGTTTGAGGGGTGATTTGCATTTCCCAAAGAATCCAGTATCTGTCTTCGCAGCGGATTGCCGGTCAGCATAGTTGATACAGCCGGAAAATAGCGCCCCGATTCTTCCAGGGTGATGAAAACCTTGTTGGCAAACCTGGCCAGAAACCGATTTGTCAAGCCGGGAATGGCGTTCTGTTCGTGGATGAAACGGTGGATCTTCATGCCACGGGCCGCCAAAACCATCGGTAGCGAGGCGTACCCCCCCACGCCAAGAACCACATCCGGTCTGAAACTCTTGAGGATCTTCCGCGACTGGGCGTAGCCGTACGCCATCATCGCCGTACCCCTGAACTGGCTGAAAATTCCTTTGCCTCGAATGCCCGCGGCAGAAATCAGCTTCAGTTGATAACCGGCTGCCGGTACGGCCCGCGCCTCAATGCCGCGTTCGGTGCCGACGAACAGTACCTCGTTGGACGGGTCGCGAGACAGAAACTCTTCGGCTACGGCGATGCCGGGGAAAAGATGGCCTCCGGTGCCGCCACCGGCGATGATCAGTTTCATTTATCCTCCTTGAGGCTGATCGAAGAGATCTTCAGGCCCGATGAAATGTTGAGCAGGATTCCAACTGCAAACAGGGAGATCAGCAGTGAGCTGCCGCCGTAACTTATGAATGGTAGTGCCAGACCCTTGGTCGGTAGCAGGCCGGTCACGACACCCATATTTACCGAAGCCTCGATACCGAATAATACGGCAATGCCAAAGGCCAGGAATCTTCCGAATGTGTCTGGTGCTGCGACGGCTATGCGCATTGCCCGCTGCACCAGCAGAAAAAACATGCCGATTATCACAATTATGCCGATAAAGCCAAGCTCTTCACCGACGACTGAGAGGATGAAATCTGTATGCGCTTCAGGCAGATAAAAAAGCTTCTGCTTTCCTTCACCCAGTCCCTGGCCGAAGAGCCCTCCCGTGCCGAAAGCAATCCAGGATTGAATGATCTGGAAGCCGCTGTTCTGCGGGTCTTGCCACGGGTCGAGAAAAGCCAGAATACGCCTTTTCCGGTAGGCCACATTCATGATCAGAAAATATATGAACGGCATGGACATCAGAAATATGGAAATTATATAGACCAGGCGCGTCCCGGCGCCAAAGAGCATGATGACGGCGACAGCCGCCAGGGTCAGGGCCGAACCCATATCCGGCTGCTTGAGAAGGAGCCCCAGCATCACCAGCAGGATCAGCATGTACGAAACAAAACCGGGCCCAAGTTGCTTGATCTTGTCCTGTTTTCGGTCCAGTGAATAGGCCATGTACATGATCAGGGCGATCTTGGCTATTTCCGACGGCTGAAGATTGAAGCCAGGAAGACGTATCCAGCGCGAAGCACCGCCGGCGCTGCCGCCAATTCCCGGAACCAGTACCAGTACGAGCAGCACGATGCATCCGAGCAGCACCGGAACGGCCAGCTTGCGCCAGAAATGGTAGTTTATCTGCATCGTTCCCAGCATCAGCGCAAAGCCGATCAGGGCGAAGAGTCCCTGCCGCTTGAGGAAGAAGAAGCCGTCGTGAAAGCGTTTCGCCGCCATGATAGAGGATGCCGAATAGACCATAACCACCCCGAAGCAGGTCAGGGCTATGGCCATCAGCATAATCACGAGATCGTATTCTTCCAGCTTTTTGAACATATCCGTGTTTTCCCTACAGCGCTTTTACTGCCGCAATAAATCGTTGTGCCCGCTCTTCATAATCACGGAACATGTCGAAGCTTGAACAGGCAGGCGACATCAGTACGGTGTCTCCCGCAGTTGTTAACTCTGCCGCAAGGCGCACGGCTTCTTCCAGTGTTGCCGCACGGCGGGTATTTGTCAGGCCACCCAGTTCCAACTCCATCCGCCCGGCGGCTTCTCCGATCAAGATCAGATGGCGCACGCGCTCCTGGACAAGGGGTATCAGCGGTGCATAACTGCCACCCTTATCCTTGCCGCCGGCGATGAGTGTGATGTTTGTAAAACTTTCCAGAGCTTTTTCGACGCTGCCGACATTGGTTGCCTTGCTATCCTCGTAGTAGCTGACTCCGTTCACTTCGCGCACAAACTCCATGCGGTGGTGCAGCGATTCGAAGCAGAGGATAGTTTCAAATGTTTCATCCGGGCGGCAGCCGAGCAACAGGGCACACGCCGCTGCTGCCATGATGTTCTCCAGATTGTGCACCCCCTGAAGCCTGATCGCGGCGGTGGGGAAGCACTCCTCATGGCCGTTGTGGCGGTAGGTGATGACACCGTCTTTGTAAAAGATCCCCTCTTCCAGCTCAATCTTCCGGCTGAACGGGAACAGTGGCGCCTTGAGACCCTGGGCATGCTGCCAGACCAGCGGATCATCACGGTTTACGACGGCAAAATCTTCCTCGGTCTGATTCTCGAAGATGCGCAATTTTGCATTTATGTACGCCTGATAATCAGGATAGCGATCGAGGTGATCTTCGCTGAGGTTTAAAAGCGCAGCTACAGTCGGGCGGAACGTCGTGATCCACTCCAGTTGGAACGAGCTGATCTCGGCTACCACCTGGTCCACGATCTGCCGGGACTCAGCTACTTCGATCAGAGGATTGCCGATGTTGCCGCCGATAAAGGTATGGTAGCCGTTGTGCTTGAAAATCGCGCCCAGAAGCGTTGTCGTCGTGGTTTTGCCGTTCGTACCGGTGATCGCCGCAAATGGTGCATCGATGAAACGCCCGGCCAGTTCTATCTCGCTGATGATCTCTACCTTTGCCAGTTGCGCCGCCACCAGTTGCGGCAGATCCATCGGGACACCGGGAGATACCACTATCAGGTCGCTGGCGAGGAAGATCGCTTCGAGGTGACGTTCCAGTTCGCAGATAACCCCGAAGCTGGCCAGTTCGGTCAATTGTGACTTTAGTGCACCTTCGCTGCGCATGTCGGTGACGGTCACCACTGCACCCTTGGATGCCAGAAAGCGGGCACAGGCCACACCGGTTTTTGCAAGGCCGACGACTAGGATCTTTTTATCTTTAAGGTACATACTACCTCATCTTGAGTGTGGAGATTGCAATCAGTGCCAGGATGATGCTGATAATCCAGAAACGGACGATGATCTTTGGTTCGGCAACGCCCTTCAGTTCAAAGTGGTGATGAATAGGTGCCATGCGGAAGATCCGCTTGCCACGATACTTGTATGAGCCGACCTGAAAGATTACCGACAGCGCTTCGACTACAAAGATTCCACCCACGATTACCAGCAGGATCTCCTGTTTTGTCAGCACCGCGATAGTGCCCAGCGTTCCGCCCAACGAGAGTGATCCGACGTCTCCCATGAAAACCTCGGCCGGATACGAGTTGTACCAGAGGAAGCCGAGGCCGGCTCCGACCATGGCGCCGCACAGTACGGCCAGTTCGCCTGCTCCGACTACGCGTGGTATCTGCAGGTATGCCGCCAGGGTGGCGTGGCCGGCGATGTAGGAAAAGAGCATATAGGTGGCGGCGTTGATCGCCACCGGTCCGATGGCCAGTCCGTCAAGCCCGTCTGTCAGGTTGACGGCGTTGCTGGCACCAACAATCACCAGCGCGGCAAAGGGTATAAACCAGATCCAGAGATCCGGGTGAAAGTTTTTGAATAACGGGAAATAGAGCTGTTCGCTGAACCCGGGCGTGAGGAACAGGTAAAGAGCCACCGAGCCGGCCAGCAGGACCTGCCAGAACAGTTTCTGTCGGGCAGAGAGCCCCTTGGTGTTTTTCTTGACGACTTTTTTGTAATCGTCAACAAAGCCGATCAGGCCGTAGCCGATCGTAATGAACAGCGTGATCCAGATATAGCGATTGGTGAGGTCGGCCCAGAGCAGGGTAGGGATGACGATCGCCGCCAGGATTATCACGCCGCCCATCGTCGGGGTGCCCTGCTTTTGCAGGTGCGATTCCGGGCCGTCGGTACGGATTACCTGGCGGGCCTGGAGGGATTCCAGTTTGCGGATGATCCATGGACCGAGAATAAAGCAGACCACCAGCGCCGTGATCATCGCGTAGATAGTGCGGAATGTCAGGTATCTGAAAATATTAAACAGTTTTATGTCCGTCGCGAGCGGATAAAAAAGGTGGTAGAGCATCAGTTATTCCCCTTTGGCGGGCTGCATCAGGTTTTTCAGTTCAGTGGCCACTTTTTCCATCGCCATGCCGCGTGAACCTTTGATCAGAATTACGTCACCGGCTGTTGCCCTTTGCTTGAGCAGCTGGGCAATCTCTGCGTGGCTTGCACAGCAGGATATCTGTTCTGCGGGCATGTCGGACAGCATGGCCCCCTCTGTTGCATATTTCTCCATCAGTTTGCCGGTCAGGTAGAGGCGGTCAACATTCCGTCCTGCAACGGCACCGACTCCAAGATGCGCTTCTGTCTCATGTTCTCCAAGTTCCAGCATGTCACCCAGTACCGCAATGCGGTGTCCTGTCGTCGCAATCTGCGCCAGGGTTTCCAGGGCGGCTTTTGTCGAGGCCGGGTTGGCGTTGTAGCTGTCGTCGATGAGTGTAATGTCGCCCAGTCGCTCGATCTGGAATCTCCCCTTGTAGGGGATAAACGCCTCCAGTCCGGCTGTTATAGTCGCTAGATCTACCTTTTCGAGTAGTGCAGCGGTTGCAGCGAGGGCGTTGTAAATGTTATGGCGCCCGCACGCTTTCAAGTGGATGCTCGCTTCGCCGCGTGGCGTAACGAGCAGGAAACGCTGCCCTTCCAGTCCCAGTGGCTCGATCTCCCTGGCACGTACTTCGCCGCGATCAATGCCAAAGCTGATCCGGCGCGCTGAGGCGTTCTGGGAAAGCGAGGCGACACGAGGGTCGTCAGCGTTTACTACCGCCAGACCGCCATCACTGATACGGTGCAGTAATTCACCCTTGGCTGCGGCCACAGCCTCAACCGTGCCCATGCTCTGCAGGTGAGCCGGCAGTGCATTGAGTACGATTCCGACCCGTGGGGCGGCAATAGCTGCCAGACGGTCGATCTCTCCCGGCTCGCTCATCCCCATTTCCAGCACGGCCCAGCGATGCTCCGGAAGGAGCTGGAACAGCATCTGCGGCAGTCCGATCAGGTTGTTGAGGTTGCCGGCCGTTTTGAGTCCCGGTCCACTCTTCTCCAGGATCGCTCCCAACATTTCCTTGACCGTCGTTTTGCCGTTGCTGCCGGTTACACCGATAATCGGAATGTCAAAACGCCGGCGCCAGCTGGCAGCCAGGTCACCCAGGGCGTGAAGAGTGTTTTTGACGGCAACACAGGTGAGTGATTCCGGCAGCGGGTGCCGCTTCAGCCAATGCTCTTCGGCCAGTACGACCGAGACGCCACAGTTGGGCAACTCCGCGATGAAAGTATGGCCGTCAAACCGGTCTCCGCGTAACGGCACGAAAAGCTGACCCGGGGCGACGCTCCTGGAGTCCGTGGATATGGCGGTTATCTCGCCGGCAGCCGGCCCGATGATGCGACCTCCTGTGGCGAGGGCTATTTCGTTGATGGTGAACATTACGTGACTTTCTCCGCAAAAGCGGCAGCAGCTTCTTCCCGGTCGTCAAAATGGTGTCTGGTCGTGCCGATGATCTGATAATCCTCATGCCCTTTGCCGGCAATCAGGACGATGTCGCCCGGAAGGGCCAGTCGTATCGCCAGCTTGATCGCTTCGTGGCGGTTTTCTAAAACGGTAAAAGCTTTTTCCGCACTGATCCCGGCAAGCTCCTCTGGGCGGTACTCGCGGAGACCGAGCGGAGTTATGCCCCCCTTGATCTGATCAATAATGAGCAACGGATCTTCGCTGCGCGGATTGTCGGAGGTGACAATGGCCAGATCGCTCATGGATGCGGCGATCCTCCCCATGATCGGGCGCTTGCCGTTGTCGCGGTCGCCGCCGCAGCCGAAAACGGTGATGATCCTTCCAACGGCGATTTCCTTCAGCGTGGCAAGGACATTCTCCAGCGCGTCTCCCGTATGGGCGTAATCTACCAGGCAGGTGACGTCGTGGCTGTTTTCCACGCGTTGCATACGCCCCGGTACGGTAGAATGGTTTTCGATGCCATATTTGATTGCCGCCAGCGGCAGATCGAGGGCAACGCCGGCTGCAACAGCGGCCAGGATATTGGAGAGATTAAAGCGCCCCAGAAGGCGCGAAGCGAATTCAAACTCACCCGCCGGTGTCTTCATTGTGGCGCTGATGCCGTTGACTGATGATTTCACGGCCGTCGGGCGCACATCACACTGTCCTTGAATTCCGAAGGTGATCACCGGACAGGCAGAGCGTCTGGCAATCTCTTCGCCATAAGGGTCATCCATGTTTATTGCCGCCCGTCGGCGCGGCTTTTCTTTTGTCGGCAGGAGCAGGTCGCTGAAAAACCGGCTTTTGGCATCCAGATAGCTTGCCATTGTACCATGGTAATCCAGGTGGTCGCGGGTCAGGTTGCTGAAGATGCCGACGTCGAAATGACAGCCGTCAACCCGCTTCTGTTCCAGGGCGTGTGATGACACCTCCATTACGAAAGAATGTGCCCCGCCATCTTTCAGCTTGCGGAAGGCGCTCTGCAGTTCGGTGGATTCCGGAGTGGTGTGCGATGCCTGAATGACTGTCGTGCCGAAGCGGTAGCTGATCGTGCCGAGCACCGCCGCCGGTTGTCCTGCAGCGGCCATAATCGCTTCAATCAGGTAGGTGGTCGTAGTCTTGCCGTTGGTGCCGGTAATTCCGATCAGCGGGATTGTTGCGGTCGGATCGCCGTTGAAGCATGCCGCTACCTGAGCCATGGCCGAGCGTCCGTCAGATACTCTGGCCCATGGAACCCCGGTTGGGGCGTGCGTTGCGTCCTCGAGGATTACCGCAGCAGCACCTGCCGCCACCGCCTTTTCGATATAGCGGTGTCCATCGGCCTGCGCACCGCGCAGTGCAAAAAAGAGAGAGCCGGGCTGTACAGCACGCGAATCGCAGGTCAGTGAGCTTATAGATACAGCCTCATCTCCGTGGGTCTCTGTGTCCGGCAGTTTTTCGATCAGTTCACGCAGCGTCATGCGTTCTCCTGTAAAAACGGTAAAACCTGCCGGTTGCCGGGCAGGTGATTTCAGCGTCAAGCTGAAGGGGTGAATTTTATCCAGACTTCGCCGACTCCTCGGATCTTGTGGCCGGGAGGCGGGCTTTGCTCAGCGGCCCGTCCGCTTCCTAAAAGTTTGATATTGATGCCGCGTTTCTCCATAACCTGTAGTACCCGGCGCATACTCATGCCCCTGAAATCCGGCATGACCCCCATCTCTGCCGGTATCTCCCCTGTATTGCCATAAGACGAAGATTCAGCCGCCGTAGCAAGGGAGACCTTTGTTTCATCCGGTTTAGCTGCGGCAAAATTCTGCACGTTCGGTTGGATTTTGAGATACGCCAGCGAATTCTTCGCGATTTCCCTGAATGCCGGTGCGGCGACAACGCCCCCGTATTTGACGTCCTGAGGCTCATCAATAATGACCGCTATCGTTAATTTGGGTTTGTCGGCGGGGACAAAGCCGACAAAAGAACCGATTCTGCTGGATAGCGAATAGGTGCGGGTCACCGGGTCGACCTTCTGTGCCGTCCCGGTCTTGCCGGCCACGCGGTACCCGTCAAGCGCCGCATTTGTTCCGGTTCCTCCGTCACCTGTGACGGTCTCCAACATTTTAGTCACTTTCCTGGCAGTTTCGGCTGATACAACTCTCCGTACGACCTGTGGTTCAAATTTTTGTACCACTGTACCGTTGTCGTCGAGGATCTGTTCCACCAGGTACGGCTTCATCAGATTGCCGCCGTTGGCAATAGCCGAGAGTGCTGAAACCAGCTGAATAGTCGACAGGGAAACCCCCTGGCCAAAAGAAATGTTCGCAAGGTCAACCCCGTACCAGTTGCGTTTCAGGTTTCCGGACGCCTCACCCGGCAGATCGATCCCGGTACGGGAGCCAAAGCCGAAGCTGCGCAGATAAGATGACAAGGTCTCTTCGCCCGTCTTGAAGCCGATCTTTGCCGAGCCGATATTGCTTGAATATTTCATGATGTCGGAAACACTCAGTCGCGAGTGAGGGTGGTCGTCGTGTATGATCTTGTCCGCAACCTGATATGTGCCATTCTCGCAATTATAAATATCGGTTGCCTTTATTCTTCCTGAATCTATTGCCGCGGCGATGGTGAAAATCTTGAAAGTGGAGCCGGGTTCAAAGCTGTCTGCCACCACGCGGTTGCGCAGTTGTGATATTGAGTAGCGTGAATAGGCATTGGGGTTGAAAGTCGGGTAGTTCGCCATGGCAAGAATCTTGCCTGTATCCGCTTCCATGACAAGTGCCATTCCCCCTTTGGCGTTGTTTTCAGTCACGGCCTTGGCCAGCTCTTTTTCGGCTAGAAACTGGATAGTTTTATCAAGTGTCAGGATGATGCTCTTGCCGGGAGACGAGTCCTTGATAGCCGTATTTACTGTATCGATATTTCTGCCTAGGGCATCCCGCTCCGTTATTATATAGCCGGTATTCCCCAAGATGGTGCTGTCGTATTTGAGTTCAATCCCCTCCAGACCGTTAGGGTCGCGCCCCGTAAAACCGATCACATGTGCGGCGATCTCCATATTGGGGTAAAAACGTTTTGATTCCGGTACAAACCCGATCCCCGTCAGTTTCATGTTCCTGGCCCGGGTCGCTACTTCTGGAGGCAGACAGCGCTGGATCCATACGAATCCTTTATTAACGGAAAGAGAGGCGACCAATTCATTCTTCGGGATACCCAGTATCGGGGCCAGCACTCCGGCAGTCCCGTCGACGTCCTTGATGCGGCGCGGTTCGGCATAACAGGAATCCATCTGGATGGATTCGGCCAGCGTTGTGCCGTTGCGATCCAGGATGCTTCCGCGAGCCGGGGTGAGGTCAACTTTGTGCTGGTACTGTCTCTCAGCTTTTTTAACAAGATTCTCGTGCTGGAGTATTTGAAGGTAGAACGCCCGTACGACCACAGTCAGGAACAGTAGGCCGAAAACAGTCCCGATCATGATGATCCGGATGCGCGCCCATTTTTCCCGTTCGTTTTTCATCTTACGTGAATGATCTGCTGTTCTGTAGGCAAAGCCATTCCAAGCTCGTTTTTGGCGATAGCTTCAATACGGGCCGGAGCTTTGAGTGACGCGGCTTCGAGTGTCAGGCCCTTCTGCTCTTGGTCCGCTTCTTTCAGCTGACGGCTGATCTCAGACATCTTCAGGTTGAGGTCAACAATCTTGAAGCGGGACCAGACGTGAAAGACGGATACGACCGTAAACACAATCATGCAGATCATGAGGTATTTAAATAAGTCAATCCGGTGCGGAGTGACTTCTATTCCGCCAAGAGCGCGCGGGGCGGCAACTTTTGTAAAATCGGTTCTTGCTTGTGCCATGATGAGTGCCTCCAATTCTAACCCACTCAATTCCCCCATATTGGGGAGGCCGGTAGGGCTTGGTTCTGTTACAGTTTTTCTACTGCCCGCAACTTGGCGCTGCGTGCCCGTGGATTGTCGTTTGTTTCTGTTTCTGTCGCGGTCACCGGTCTGCCGGTAAGGACCTTCACCCGCGGCTGTTTGCCGCATACGCAGACTGGAAGCTGCCGTGGGCAGGTGCACCCTTCGGCATATTCGCGGAAGATGTGCTTGACGATCCTGTCTTCCAGGGAATGGAACGAAATAATCACTCCCCTCCCTCCCGGTTTCAGCAGATCAATGGCGGCGCGCATCCCCTGCTCCAGGCTGTCCAGTTCGGAATTGACGGCAATGCGGAGAGCCTGAAAAGTGCGGGTGGCCGGGTGGATGCGCTCATCCCATTTTGCCTTTGGAACCGCCCCCTTGATGATGTCCACCAGGCGGAAGGTGGTCGTTATTGGCGCTTCGGCACGTTCATTGGCGATGAAAGAAGCGATTCTTTTTGCCCAGCGCTCTTCGCCATACTCAAGGAGAATCCGTTCCAGTTCCTGTTCCGGAAGCCTGTTAACCAGGTCTGCGGCAGTTTCGCCACTGCTGGTGTCCATGCGCATGTCAAGCATAGCATCCTGTTGAAAACTGAAGCCGCGTTCCTTCGTGTCAAGTTGGTGTGACGAAACGCCCAGATCGAGGATGAAACCGTCAAGTCCGGTTATGCCAAGGCTGCTCAGGTGGTCGGCAACAGCGGCGAAATCTCCATGGAGCAAGCGGACGCGATCTCCGTAAACTGCCAGCCGCTCTCCGGCTACGGCCAGCGCCTCCTGGTCACGGTCGATGCCGATAAGCATCGCTGCAGGTGCGTTTTCAAGGATCAGGGTTGCATGTCCGGCTCCCCCCAATGTCCCATCCAGATAGATCCCGCCCGGCTTAAGTGCCAGGTAATGGATGACCTCGTTCGGGAGCACCGATAGATGATGGAAGCCTGCCACTAGAGACCAAGCTCCGCAGCCGCTTCGGTGCCGCTCGGGAAGTTTTTCACATCCTGGGCGCGGACCTTCTCCCATTCACTCATGCTCCAGATCTCTATCTTATCCATCGTGCCGACGAACTGGATTTCCCGGTCGAGAGCCGCAGTCTTGCGAAACGTAGGCGGAATCAGGAAGCGCCCAAGCTTATCTGCACAGCACTCCTGAGCGGGAGAAATAATCGTGCGCAGGATACTTTTGCGCTGTTCAGAGGTGAACCCTTTGCTGACGCGGAAATTTTCCTCAAAGAGAAACCACTCCTCGTAGGGGAAAATCAGCAGTCCGGAACTGTGCAAACCGCCACCCAGGTCGACCGGGACCGAATTGGTCAGAAAAAAACGCTCGTCGCCATGGGTGTTGACGAGGGTCTCCCTGAATCTGGCCGGCAGACTGGTACGCCCCTTTGCGTCAATTGTTGTTTCGAAAATGCCCCTGAACATGGTCGTCTCTCTGGTAATATTTTCCACAATGTTCCACTTTTTTCCACGGTAAGGGAACTTATACCGGCGGTCAATGGCTCTGTCAATATAAAATATGAATTTTGTAAGGGAATATTGTGCGTGCGGGGCTGGATATTTCTGGTATATTCAAGAAATAGGATTTTCTGGGATCAGAACCGGATCAGTATTGAGTTGCTGCTGCCTGGCGGCGGGAACACTGGTGGGTGAAGCCGGCATTGCCGGGGGAGAGGTTTTGTTTTCATAGGTGCTCTATCAATTTAGGCTGTCTGTGCCAGGAACAATGGTGCAGCACGGGAGGACACAGGGATGGTTCAAAAAAAGAAACGCGCACTAATTAACTCTCCAGGATTGACGGAGCTGCCGCCGCTGTCGCTGGATGCTTCAGGGCTTGCCCACGATTATCGGCGGTATTTCACCTATACCCTCGGCCAGAATAAATATTGCCATTCGGTCAAATATTTTTACAAGGCGCTGGCACTGACAGTTCGCGACCGATTGATGGAGCGGTGGAAGATGACCCGCTACACATATGTCGAATCAAGATGCAAGCAGGGTTATTACCTGTCGCTTGAATTTTTGATGGGGCGCACTCTCGGTAATGCCATGCTGAATATCGGCATAACCGATGCGGCTACAGAGGCGATGCAGGAGCTCGGTCTCAAGCTGGAAGAGTTGGCTGAGGCCGAGGTTGATGCCGGCTTGGGCAATGGCGGACTCGGGCGTCTGGCGGCCTGCTTTCTGGATAGCTGTGCCACCCTGCAGTTGCCGGTTATGGGGTATGGCCTCCGCTATGAATACGGTATGTTTCGCCAGCGGATTGCGGATGGTCGGCAGATTGAGGAGCCTGATCACTGGCTGCGGGACGGTAACCCCTGGGAGCAGGATCGCCCGGAGTATACCCAGCGTGTCCGTTTCGGCGGTCGCTGTGAACACTTTACTACTGAGACTGGTGGTTCGCGAGTTCGCTGGGTCGACAGCCGTGATGTGCTGGCGGTCCCCTACGATATTCCGATCCCCGGTTACCGTAATGGCACCGTCAACACCCTGCGCCTCTGGAAAGCGGCCGCTACCGATGTCTTTGATCTCGGTGAATTCAATGCCGGCGACTATGCCGAATCGGTCGCCACCAAGAACGAAGCCGAAAATATCACGATGGTGCTTTACCCAAACGATGCCAGCGAAAACGGCAAGGTGCTCCGTTTGCGCCAACAGTATTTTCTCGCCTCCGCCAGCCTGCAGGACGTTGTTGAGCGCTGGGTAATGGTACGCAAGAGTGACTTCAGCAAATTTGCCGTCAGCAACTGTTTTCAGTTGAACGACACCCATCCAAGTTGTGCCGTGCCTGAGCTGATGCGGATACTTATAGACGAACAGGGAATGGGGTGGGATCAGGCCTGGGGGATCACCTGTCAGACAATGGCGTATACCAATCACACCCTGCTTCCGGAAGCGTTGGAAAAATGGCCTTTACCGTTATTTGGCCAACTTCTGCCACGGATTCTGGAGATAGTTCTGGAGATAAACGCCCGCTTCATCTTCGAGGTTTCCGGTCGCTGGCCGGGTGATAACGAGCGGATCAGGCGCATGTCCATCATTGAAGAGGGTGCGGTTCCACAGGTGCGGATGGCGTATCTGGCGATTGTCGGGAGTTTTTCCGTCAACGGTGTCGCCGCGCTGCACTCTCAGCTCCTTACCCAGGGGCTGTTCCGCGATTTCTACGAACTCTGGCCGGCCAAGTTCAACAACAAGACCAACGGCGTGACGCCGCGCCGCTGGATCGCCAACTGCAACCCCGGATTAAGTCGAATGGTGAGCGAAAAGATCGGCGAGGGGTGGGTGGGCGACCTGCAGCAGATCAACACGATTGCCGCTCTTGCGAATGATCCTCTGTTCCGGCAGCAGTGGCATGATGTCAAGCAGGAAAACAAGGAGCGTCTTGCGGATCTTGTGCAGGCCCAGTGTGACGTTACATTCAAGCCCGAGGCTCTTTTCGATGTCCAGGTCAAGAGGATCCATGAGTACAAGAGGCAGCTCCTCAACATACTGCACGTCATTCATCTCTATGATCGTATCAAGCGCGGCGATACTGCCGGCTGGACCGATCGCTGCGTGCTGATCGGCGGGAAGGCCGCGCCCGGTTATGTCATGGCCAAACTGATCATCAAGCTGGTTAATAATGTGGCGCAGGTGATAAACGCCGATCCCATGGTCGGTGACAAGCTCAAGGTGGCGTTTCTTCCCAATTACAGCGTGACCGCCATGGAGATCATCTGCCCCGGCACCGACCTGTCTGAACAGTTGTCAACTGCCGGCAAGGAAGCTTCAGGGACCGGTAACATGAAGTTCATGATGAATGGCGCGGTGACCATCGGCACCCTGGATGGTGCCAATATCGAGATCCGTGAAGAGGTCGGCGAAGACAATTTCTTCATGTTCGGCCTGACGAGCGAAGAGGTGGATGACCTGCGCCGCCGTTACGACCCGCAGGGGACCATCGACTATGACGACGATCTGCAGAGGGTCATGAATCTCCTCCGTTGCGGTCACTTCAGTCTGTTCGAGGGTGGGCTCTTTAATCCGATCATCGATGCAATCTGCTCCCCTGATGATCCATGGATGGTCGCCGCAGACTTCCGCAGCTTCATTGATGCTCAGGAGCGGGTCTCGGTGGCGTCCGAGGCTCGAGAACGATAGGTCCGCATGAGCATCATGAACACAGCCTGCAGCGGCAAGTTCTCTACCGATCGTACGATCAGCGAATACAACGAAGATATCTGGCACCTGAAGCCAACATCGATCTGTGATGGGGAATAAAGGTCTCCCTGCAGCTGCCGGACGTGTTGGTTGAGTATGGACGTTATTACGACTCATACAAATGCCGATTTTGACTGTCTGGGCGCCATGACAGCGGCGCTGCGCCTGTACCCGGGTGCGCTCCTCTCGTTTCCGGGCTCGCAGGAGAAGGGGGTGCGTGATTTCGCCCGGCGATATCCTGACTACCTGCCGCAATTCACCCGTGCAAAAGATATCAATCTGGAATCAATCTCGCGCCTGATCATTGTTGATTGCCAGCAGGGCAGCCGCATCGGCCGCTTCGCCGAGATTCTGGATCGCCCCGCCCTGGAAATTCACATCTATGACCACCACCCGGTGGCGGACGAAAGCATCACCGCGACCGGTGGAGAGATTGCCGCTTGCGGCTCCGCCTCCACCCTGCTGGGCGCAAGACTGATGGAACAGGGGGTCACGCTGAGCGAAGAAGAGGCTACCCTGGTCATGCTCGGGATTCACGAGGATACGGGTCGCCTGCTGTTTGCGTCGGCAACGCCGGAGGATTACCGGGTCGCGGGTTGGTTGTTGGCGCAGGGCGCCCGGCTCAATATTGTCAACGATGCGCTGACCCCGGAGTTGACCAAGGCGCAGATGGGGCTTCTGAAACAACTGCTGACAACACTCAAGACCAGTTCGGTGAATGGGGTTGCCATATCTGTCGCATACGCCTCCTGCGACCATTACATCGGCGACATCGCTTCGCTGGCTCACCTGATGCGCGACATGGAAAATATGGACGCGCTCTTTTTGGCGGTAGCCATGGAAGACCACGTCTACCTGGTGGGGCGCAGCCACATCCCTGAAATAGATGCCGGTGAAATCATGAAGGCTTTTCAGGGGGGCGGCCATGCCACCGCCGCTTCGGCGGTCGTGCATAACCGGTCGCTGAAGCTCGTGCTGGAGCAGCTTGACCGGTTGCTGCAGCTCTCCGTCAAGGGAGAGGCGACTGCAGGGAGCATGATGTCTGCGCCGGTCAAGACCATGCCTGATGCGACCAGTATTTCAGGGGCCAGGGAGCTTCTTACCCGCTACAACTGCAATGCCATGCCGATCGTGGCCGGAGAAAAAATGGTCGGTGTCATCTCGCGCAAAACAGTCGAGAAGGCCCTTCATCACGGTCTTGGTGACTCGCCGGTGACGGACTTCATGCATACCGACTACCTCTCCGCAACCCCTGAGACACCCATTGCCGATATTCAGACTTACATGGTGACCGGCAATCGCCGCTTCGTGCCGGTTTTCAAGGGGACGCTCCTTGCGGGAGCGGTGACGCGGACGGATCTGATGCGTCATATCTACGGAGCTCATCATGGGCAGGGGGGCGTGCTCTATGATCTTGATTCACTGGAAATTCCGACCCGGACCCGCTCGGTGGCAGGGCTGCTGGGCAAACGGCTTGCGGCGGAAGTTCTTGAAACCTTGCACAAACTGGGCGAGGTCGGTGACGGCTTGGGTCTCTCCGTCTACGCTGTCGGCGGTTTTGTGCGTGACCTGTTGTTGGGTACGGATAACCTCGATATTGATGTAACCATCGAAGGTGACGGTGTCTTCTTCGCGGAATGTTTTGCCGAGCGCTATGGCGGCAGGGTGCGCAGTCACAAAAAATTCGCTACGGCGGTGCTTGTCCTGCCGGACGGCAGCAAGATCGATGTGGCCAGCACACGTCTGGAATATTACGAATCCCCCGGTGCCCTGCCGACGGTTGAGCGTTCTTCACTCCGCCACGACCTGTACCGGCGTGATTTTACGATCAACACACTGGCAATCTGCATCAACAGTGACCGCTTCGGCGATTTGACCGATTATTTCGGCGGCCAGCAGGATCTTCAGGAACGGGTTGTCAGGGTGATGCATAATCTGTCGTTTGTAGAGGATCCGACACGTGTGTTCCGGGCGATCCGCTTTGAACAGCGCCTCAGTTTCCATATCGCACCCCATACCGAAAACCTGATACGGAGCGCGGTGAGGATGCATCTCCTTGACAAGCTGGGGGGGGAGCGCCTGCAGAGTGAGCTCGTGCAGATCCTGTGTGAAAAGGATCCGTCAGCGGCCATTGGACGCATGTCCTCTTTTGGGCTCCTGCCGTTTATTCATCCCGCGCTCAAGCTGGTGCCTGCAACTAAACGGGTGCTGGGTGAAGCGAGAGAGGTGATGGCCTGGTTCCGGCTGCTCTATCTGGAGGATCACTGTGAGCCATGGCAGGTCTATTTCATGGCCTTATGCGACGGACTGAAGCCCGACGAGTTCAGAGACGCCTGCGGGCGCCTGGCAGTTCCAGGCCGTCTTGCCGTACGTCTCTGCAGTCAGCGCCATCTGGTTTTCACAACAATGAAGGCCATCAGGCGCCGTCTGAAGCAGGCTGTCGAAATACGCAACAGCCAGCTGTTTGCCTGGTTCGGTGCTTTCGCGCTGGAGGTGCTGTTGTATCTGGCGGCAAGGGCCAGCAGCGAAGAGGTCAGGCGCTTTGTGTCGCTCTATCTTACTCGGCTGCGCACCGTTGTACCGCTGCTGGGTGGGGACGATCTGCGTGTGCTCGGTTTGGAACCCGGCCCCGTGTTGGGGCAGATCAAGGAGCGCCTGCTGCAGGCGCGTCTTGATGGAGAGGTTAGTAGTCGTGAGGAGGAGGAAGCTCTGGCGCGCTCCCTGGCTTTATCGCGTTCAAGCAAAGGCAACATCAGTAAAATCAGGTAGTTATTAAAAACCGTCTTGACTGAAATGGCTTTTACGTGTTATCTCTATCGGAGTAAAATTCACTTGGTTTGATGAGGGAACAGAATGAAACAGTTAAAAAAACTTGTTGCGGCCATGACGCTGGTTGCTTTGCTATCAACAGCTTCTTCGGTATTTGCTGCAGATAATATGCTTGAGGAAGTGTTTACCGATGCATTTTACGGCGCCGCCATCGGCGGGCTGGTTGGCGGTGCGCTCATGATTTTCAAATCGCACCCGTCGGATCATTTCAATTATATTGCGTACGGAGCTGCAACCGGCGTTCTGGCCGGCACGGCATTCGGCGTCGCCAAGTCAGCCCGCGCATTTGCTGAAGTCGAAAACGGCCGCGTACATGTTGCCCTTCCGACCATCACCCCTGAACTTTTGATTACGCCCGGCTCAGGGCGTACCACAGTTGCCTGGAAAGCCGATCTGATTCGAGGCACGTTCAACTAGTTTTCAAAAAGACAGGAACATCTGTTCAGGACCCGCCGGATGAATCCGACGGGTTTTTTTATTTGCCACCGGCCGTTTGAAATTTGTTATAACGTGCCACGAAATATCCATACTCGAGGAGAAAAAATGTCAGATTTCAAAAACGTCACCGTTGTCAAGAAGGCCAATATCTATTTTGGCGGCCAGGTCGTCAGTTATGCGGTTCTGTTTGCTGATGGCACAAAAAAGACCCTGGGGGTCATGCAGGTCGGAGAATATGAGTTTTCCACCGCCGCCGCTGAAGTCATGGAGATTCTGTCGGGGGAGCTTGAGTGGCAGCTTAAGGGCGAAGCTGAGTGGAAGAGGGTTGTCGGCGGTGAGGCGTTTGATGTGCCTGCCAATGCTGTCTTCCTGCTGAAAGTGTCGGTCGTCACTGATTACTGTTGTTCCTACATCGGCTGAACCTGTCATTATCGTGGCCAACATTTCTGATTATTCCGTTGTCGGCCGCTTTGCCCCTTCTCCGACCGGTGCGCTGCATACCGGTTCACTGGTGGCGGCGGTGGGTAGTTATCTGATGGCGAAGCGGGGGGGCGGCCGTTGGCTGCTCCGCCTGGATGATCTGGATGCGCCGCGTCAGGTGCCTGGAATGGCCGATGATATCCTGCGGACACTGGAGTCGTTCGGTCTGTTCTGGGATGGCGAGATCGCCTTTCAGAGCACGCACCTGAACGACTATCAGCATTTCTTTGAACTGCTGCAGCAGGCGGGGAGTGTCTATCCCTGCTGCTGTTCGCGCAAGGAGATCGCCATGAGCGCCTCGGCTCCGCACCCGGGTGACGATGGCATACCATATCCGGGTAAATGTCGGGGTGGGACGACGGCTGGTTCGCTCATACGCTCCTGGAGGGTTGTGGTGCCGGAGGAGGATGTCTGCTTTTCCGATATGCGCAAGGGGCGCTTCTGTCAGAAGCTCTCAGCTGTCTCGGGCGATTTCGTCGTCAGGCGCGGCGACGGGGAGTTCGCCTATCAGCTGGCGGTTGTCGTCGATGATTACCTGGCCGGAGTAAACCAGGTGGTGCGTGGGGAGGATCTGCTCAGCTCTACGCCACGCCAGATATACCTGCAGAGGCTTCTCGGCCTGCCGCAGCCGGATTATTGCCACCTGCCGCTGGTGACAGGGCCGGATGGTTTGAAGTTGAGCAAACGCGACCATCTTATTTCATCGCAACTTGGCAATGTGGCCGGGAGGGAGCGGTTACTGCTTTTTGCGGTGCTTCGCTTTCTCGGTCAGAACCCACCTGCGGAGCTCGCCGAGTGCTCCTGCGGCGCCATCCTGGAGTGGGGTGCCACTCATTTCAGCCCGCTTCATCTGCCCGCCCGGGGCGGCGCGCTTGAAATCTGACGGCTACCAGCTCTCAATCCCATAAATATCGGCTCGCGTCCTCCCTCAGCCAACCAGTTTACACCTTGATTATACGATAGTTGCATGGTATTTGTATCTACCGTACCTGCCAGGCACCGATGTGGATTTACACATAAATAAAGCACCCGAGGGGGGAACATGGAAAAGCTGAAGGTTCATTATCGTGAATTAGGGTTGTCCAACACGAGGGAGATGTTTAGCAAGGCGATGGCCGGCAAGTATGCCATTCCCGCCTACAATTTCAATAACCTCGAGCAGCTTCAGGCGATCATAACCGCCTGTGTTGAAACAAACTCTCCAGTTATTATCCAGGTGTCCAAGGGCGCCCGTAGTTACGCAAACGAAACCATGCTGCGCTTTATGGCGATGGGAGCGGTGCAGATGGCACGTGAGGCTGGATCCAATATCCCGATCTGTCTGCACCTTGATCACGGCGACAGTTTTGAACTGTGCAAATCATGCGTCGACAGCGGCTTCTCCTCAGTCATGATCGACGGTTCACACCTGCCGTTTGAAGAGAATGTGGCGCTTGCCAAAAAAGTCGTTGATTACGCCCATCAGTTCGATGTTACGGTAGAGGCCGAGTTGGGTGTCCTGGCCGGTATTGAGGATGAGGTTTCCGCTGAACACTCCACCTATACGAAGCCGGAAGAGGTTGAAGAGTTTGTTAAGAAGACCGGGGTTGATTCACTGGCGATCTCTATCGGAACCAGTCATGGTGCCTACAAATTCAAGGCAGGACAGCCGGTTCCGCCGCTCCGTTTTGATATTCTGGATGAATGTGAAAAACGAATTCCCGGTTTTCCGATCGTGCTCCACGGTGCCTCGTCGGTGGTTCAGGAGTATGTCGCACTGATCAATCAGTATGGTGGCAATCTTGAAGGGGCCGTCGGTATTCCCGAGGAGCAGTTGCGTCAGGCGGCAGCCAGCGCTGTTTGCAAGATCAATATCGATTCTGACGGCAGACTGGCGGTAACCGCAAAAATCCGTGAATATTTCGCCAAGGACCCGAAAGAGTTTGATCCACGTAAATATCTTGGTGCCGCGCGCAACGAGTTAGTCAAGCTGGTGAAGCATAAGAACGAAACGGTTCTCGGTTCGGCCGGGAAGGCCTGAATTTCACTGCAGCGTGTTACCTCTGGAGGTTGCAAATGAGCACCCGCAAATTTTCTCGCGTACAATTTAACGTCGGAGCTACGGTCAGGGTTGGCGATCGGCAGTTCCACGGTGCAGTCGAAAACCTCAGCATGACCGGGATGTTTCTGGTAACTAACGAACAGCTTGAAGAGGGTGATACGGCCGATATCACGATCGCACTGACTGGGACACTGCCGGAAATTGCGGTGAACTTTACCGGTATTGTCACCCGCCTGACCGAGGATGGGGTCGGGTTTACATTTGAAAAGATGGACCTTGATTCGTACACGCATCTCAAGAATATCATCGCCTATAATATTGATGATGCAGAAAAAGTTATGGAAGAGATCGGGCATTCCATTGATGAGAAATTCGCTACAGATAAATAAAGACCGGTCACGGGATTGAGGAAGCCATTATGAAAAGCCGTTCAAAGCTATTTTCTGCCGGCGGGTTTCTGCTTGGCGTTTTTGCACCTGTTGGCTGGGTGGTGATCAGGCTGCTTTTATATTATGATGCCAAACTCGGTCTGTTCGAGCAGATTATTAATGATATTGTAAAAGACGGCGAGCAATTTGCGACTTACACCTATATGGGGGGCGGTACCGCTGTCGTTCTCGCCGTTCTTGGCTACATGATCGGCAAAAACGGTGATGAACTGCATAAGCGCGCTGTAGAGCTTGACATCCTTCATAAGGAAGTCGGCGAACAGAAAGAGATCTTCGAAAATCGCTACAAGGTTCTGGACAGGAACATCAAGAACTTTCACCATATCAGCAGCAAGATCCAGAAATCGCTCAATCTTGATGAAGTCTTGCTGTTATGTGCCGAGGGCCTGCACGATATACTTGGCTACGAGCGGGTCAATATCCTGATGGCCGAAGATGGCAAACAGCTCCGCTTCTTCGCCTCTATCGGCACGGAGGGTTTTGATCCGTCTGATGTCGTCATGCCGATAGATTCCAGCATCGGTGTTATTGCAAAGTGTTTCAATGACCGCAAAGTGTATCTGATTGACGACATCTCGCGCTATCCCGAAGATTACCATCTGCAACCGCCGCACAACGGTCTGACTCCACTCCGTTCCAAGAGTTTCATCCTCTGTCCGATCGTTGTAAAAAACTCCACTATCGGAGTGTTCGGCATCGACAACAAAAACAGCCACCGCGCCCTAAATGATTCAGACGTAGATACCATCATGCTTTTTGCCGATCAGGTGGCATCGGCAATCACCCGTATCAACCTGCTTACATCGATTGACACCCTGACGTCAGAGATGGAGAGTTCCTTCCGCTTCCTGCTCGGCAGCCGTGACCAGTATTCGAAGAATGTGGGCAATCTGCGCGACGGCGTTGATTCAGTCGCCGACGGCACCTCTATCATTGCGGCGGCATCCGAAGGGGTGATGGCCTCGATTGATGAAACCAGTTCTGCCGTCAACGAGATCTCGGTTGCCATCGAGCAGGTCACCAGAAACCTTGATCACCTGGCGGGTGTCGTCCACCAGTCGGCATCCGCCATGGAACAGATCCATAGCACTATCGGCAATGTTGAACAGAATGCGGCCATATCTCACGAGGTTTCGCACCAGGTAAAAGAGCGTGCCGAAGAGAGCCGGATCGTGGTGACCGAGACGATAACCGCTCTTGACGAAATCAAACACTCGGTTGGCCTCTCCTTTGACGCCATCCAGCGGCTGGCCGAGAACAGCACCCGCATCGAGAATATTGTCAGCGTTATTAACGACATCACAAAGCGCACCAACCTGCTGGCGCTGAACGCCTCCATCATTGCCGCACAGGCCGGTGAATACGGCAAGAGTTTTGGTGTCGTGGCGGATGAAATCCGCAATCTATCACTTCAGACCGGTCATTCAACCGGAGAAATAACCTTCATCATCGAAGAGATCATGAGCGAGTCAAAAACGGCCGCCAATAACATCAGGACCAGCAGGGACCTGGTACAACGCGGTGTTGAGCTGGGGCATACCACAGGAGAATCACTCAAGGCAATTTTTGACAGTTCCAACTGCTCACTTGAAATGACCAAACAGATCAAGCAGGCGACGCAGGAGCAGGTTGTCAGCGTGCAGTTGGTGGCTCGCTCCATGGAGGAGATAAGCTCCATGACGACCCAGATCTTCGCTGGATCGACCGATCAGTCAAAGGCAACCAAGAGCATCGCCCGCTCGATAGAGACTATCAGGGATATGACGCATGAAATGGTTAACTCCACATCTCGTCAGGTTGATGATGGCAAGTTGATTCGGCGCAACGTGGAATCGGTCAGCACCATGGTCACCGAAATGTTTGACAATATGGAGATGCGCAGAGCACAGAGCGCAGAGGTGGTCAAAGAGCTGGAACAGATGAAAAACCTGACCTGCCCGATTTAAACCTGCCGGGCCGCTTCTGGTGAAAAAATAAATATATAGATTTAAATATTCATATCTGATATTTTGACAGTCTGCTGGGACGGCTACCCATATACGGGAGTTGATCTGGAAGTCGGCAGTTAGTACAGTACATACCGCACGGATTCGGAAGCGAACCGGGACGGAGGGGGAACACCTCCCGCAGTTTGGTTATAGCATTGCCGATCTGACCGTTCTCGACGCGCCCTCCGGCGCGTTTTTTTTTGTTTATGGCAGGTCAGTCACTTTCTAGCTTTTAGCGGAAATGGTACTAATCTTCTCATCATGTTTGTGTTGATCAGGGAGTTTCATGAGAAAGAAAACTACAATACCAGATATACTGAAGATGAAGCAGAATGGCGAGCGCATTACGGTTCTGACGGCCTATGATTACCCTTTTGCGCGCCTCGTTGATGGCGGGGGGGTCGATGTTATTCTGGTTGGCGATTCGGCAGGGGTCGTGGTGGCCGGTCACAATACGACGCTGCCCGTAACGATGGATGAGATGCTGTACCATACCCGCGCGGTCGTGCGCGCTGATCCCAAGGCCCTCGTGGTGGCCGATATGCCATTTATGTCTTACCAGACGGGCATCGAGGATGCCTGCCGGAATTGCGGCCGCATGATAAAAGAGGGGGGCGCCGAGGCGGTCAAGGTAGAGGGGGGGAGCAGCATGGCCCACGTTATCCGCGCCGTCTCTTCGATCGATATCCCGGTCATGGCCCACATCGGTTTAACGCCGCAGTCGGTCCACCGCATGGGTGGTTACAGGGTGCAGGGGAGAAACGATCAGGCCGAGCGCATCATGGACGATGCCTTTGCCGTGCAACATGCAGGCGCTTTTGCCGTCGTGCTGGAGGGGATACCGGCGGCACTGGCGGCTGAGATCAGCGCTGAACTGACGATTCCTACCATCGGCATCGGCGCCGGGCCGTCCTGCGATGGCCAGGTTCTGGTGATCCACGACATTCTCGGCCTGTGTGAAAAATATTCACCCAAGTTTGTCAAGCGCTACGCCGATCTGGCGCCGCTCATCTCGGCCGCTGTGTCGCAGTATGTTGCCGAGGTCCGCAGCGGTGAATTTCCAACTGAAGAGCATTCCTTTTCCTGAGGGCAAGATGAAGATAATCAACAGTATTGTACATATGCAGGCGCTCGCAATTGCGCCGGAACGGCAAGGGAGGCGCATCGCCTTCGTGCCGACCATGGGC
>Ga0123338_10001088_pt1 | contig 26587 bp, 23 predicted proteins | sample grotaG_FD_89793 | JGI IMG/M metagenome (GOLD analysis project Ga0123338, IMG submission 89793) | Glacier valley bacterial and archeal communities from Borup Fiord, Nunavut, Canada, to study Microbial Dark Matter (Phase II) -... | ecosystem: Environmental > Aquatic > Freshwater > Ice > Glacier ...
ACCACATCGCCTACTACAATGCCGAACGGCGCCACCCGGCGCTTGGCTACCAATCGCCCAACCACTTCGAAACGCAACTTCAAACCACGTCCCAATTGTGTCCGGCTTAGCTAGACCACCTCATGCTTCCCCTATGGAGTGGGGGTAAATTCGGTAAGGTAGTCCATGACTTGGGGTGTGTCTAAGCCGGCAAACTCCTTTTTGAGTTTTTCCACCCGGTCACAGTAGTCGCACTCACCGGGGCAAGCGTCCTGCGCGGCCACGAGGGCCAGGGCTAGCTTTTTGCGGAACAACTCGTCCAGCACTTGGGCCACGGCCCGGTGCGCTACCCCTTCCACGGCTCGGAACTGCTGAAACAGTGCGTCCAGCCCGGTTTCGGGCGCCTGAAGCAGGGTCCGCACGCTCTCCAACTGTCCGCTTAGGGCGTTGAGTTGTTGAGTTGTTGAGTGACTATTTTGCGTTCGGCTGGGTTCAGCATGGGGGAAGGCGAAGAACAGAACAAAGGTCTTTTATGCCCCCCAGGGTTTGTCAAGAGGGAGAAGAGTTTTTTTGATTTATTACGGAAAAACAGCAAGTCCAGGGCCGCGTTGCACGGGCAAGAGCATACCGGGCCCTGCTCCCTCACCGCGCCGCCAGGTACGCGGCCCGTGCCTCTTCCAGTTGCGCCACCAGGGCCGCCCGCTGCCGCAGCAGCGCCTGGCCCACGGCCGGCGCGCGGCGAAACAGGCGCAGCGCCCGCAGCCGCCGCAGCCGGGCGGCCAGCGTGGCCCAATAGCCCAGGGCGTAGAAGCCGGCGAGGGGCAGGCTGAGGGCGTAAAGCAGCGTCCACCGCCAGTCGTGCGTGAAATGGTGCACGGCCCCGATTTGCAGGGCGTAGGCCAGGGGGAAGGTCATCATGCCCATCACCAGCATGATGGGCGCCACGAACTCGACTTCCTTGGTGGCCCGCTTGGCTACCAAGGAAGGCAGGATGTAGGGCAAATAGTTGTTTGCCACGCCGTAGAGCCACAGCGGGGCGCCCAGCACCAGGTTGAGCAAGCCCGCCGCGGTGCCGCGCTGCTGGCCGTCGAGGGCCTCGTCGCTGAGGCCGTGGCGGTGCAGGTCGGCGAGGTAGGCGTCGAGCTGGGCGCGGGCGGCCAGCAGGCGCTCGGGGAAGGCGTGCTCGGCCCAGGCCAGGGCCTGCAGCAGGGTGCGGCTGAGCTGGAAGTTGTCGTAGAGGGTGGCCGGGTCGTCGTCGGGGTTGAGGTGGTCGCCGAAGGTGCGCTCGATTTGCTGCACAAAGGCGTCGTCGGCCGCGTCGCGGCTCACCACGAGGCGGCGTTCCAGCGCCACCCGGATGGCGTCGGTGAGCTGGTCGGCCGCCGCGTCGGGGTCGGCGGCGTAGGCGGCGGCGTAGTCGGCCACCCGAATGGGCGGGGCCACGTTCAGCAGCACGTCGGAGCGGAATCGGCTGGGGTCGAAGTAATTGACGGCCACGGGCACCACCTGCAGGCCCAGGGTGAACCGGTGCCGGGCCTCGGCGCCCAGCGCAATGCGGGCGGCCCCGGTTTTGAGCGGCCGCAGCCGCCGCTCGCTCACGCTGGTGCCCTCCGGGAATATCATGATGGTGCCGCCCCGGCCCAGGTAGTCGAAGCAGCGGCCGAAGGTGGCCTCGTTGCGGGCGGCGCGCTGCGCGGGCGTGAGCGGGCCGGTGTCGCCCGCGTCCTGGGCGCGGTAGATGGGAATGGAATTGCCCGACTCCATGATGGCCCGCACCACGGGGTTGACGAAAAACGTGCTTTTGGCCAAAAAGGCGATGGGCTGGCGGCGGTTCACGGCGGCCAGCAGCGGGTCCATGAGGGTGTTGGGGTGGTTGCCGGCCAGCAGCAGCGGCCCGGGCAGGGCCAGCCGCTCGGGGTGCCGCACTTCGATGCGCCGGAAAAACACGCGCAGCGCCACCTGCACCAGCGGCTTCATCACGGTATAAAAAAGCATAAGCCGAAAGCAGTTGGGGGCGCTAAGGTAGGCGCCGGGCCCGGGCGCCCGCCGGCGCTCAGCCAGCGGTTCCCGCCCCAAGCCCAAAAAACAATAGCCGCCGGCCCCAATACGGAGCGGCGGCTATTGCGTGGGGGTGGGTTGAAAATCCGGGACGCGCTACTTGCGCTTGGCCTTGGCCTTGGCCTTTTCCTCGTCGCGCTTGGCCTTGTCTTTGGCTTTGCGCTCGGCTTCTTTCTCCATTTTTTTGCGCTTGCCGGGGTACTTCAGGTCGAAGGATTTGATTTTGAGCAGGCTGTCGGCTTCCACGATGGTTGTGCGCGTGGTGACGCGGCCGGTGAGCGACACCACGTCGCCCTCGCCCATTTGGGTGGCGGTGCCGTCGGGGGTGGTGACGAGGCCGGCCGGGGTGATGGTGGTGCCGTTGACCAGCTTTTTATCGGCCACCAGCGGGTTGGTGATGCCCAGCTCGGTGAGCACCACGCGGCCTTTCTGCATGGTCAAGCCGTCTTTCAGGCTCACGCCGGTGGGGGCAGCCACGCGGGGCCGGGGCGCCACGGCGCCGGCGCGGCGCGGCGGCAGCCGATTCTGAGAATGGGAAGCGGTGCCGCCCAGCAGTAGTAGGGCCAGTGTGCCACCGAGAAGTTGTTTGATATTCATGGAAAAATGTAAGGTGGGAAATGAGAGATGCAAAGATAATGGCTTAGTGGGCGTGTTTTAAGGCGTTTTGCGTGAGCGCCTGAAAACGGGTGAACGACTGAGTGCAAAACCGGGGCCATTTTCACCGGGACCAGCGTATCAACTTTATCGGCCTGCATTCGTTCAACAATCGCCCCGAAAATTTTTCTGTTTCGCTGGCCGCCGGGCGGCCGGTTGGCCACTTGCTGGGCCTGCCCACCCCGAAACCGCCGCGATGCGGGGCCGGTAAGCAGGCAAATGGCGCGCGGAAGGCGGGCTAAATATAGGGGCGACCGAATAGCAATGATTAATTAATGATTTCCTTGCGATGAATACTTTCGACGGTGAGCAGGAATAAAGCCCGGACCCACCGGGCCGCTTGGCTTTCCGATTTCAAAATACCCTGCACGTGGATTACAAAGATTATTACCAGGCGCTCGGCATCGAGAAAACCGCCACCGCCGAGCAAATCAAAAAGGCTTACCGCAAGCTGGCCCGCCAGCACCACCCCGACGTGAACCCCAACGACCCGGGCGCCGAGCAACGCTTCAAGGAAATCAATGAAGCCAACGAGGTGCTGAGCGACCCCGAGAAGCGGAAGAAGTACGACCAGTTCGGGGCCGACTTCCAGCGCTACCAGCAGCAGCCGGCCGGCGGCGCGGGCCGCGGCGGCCCGCCCGGCGGGGGCTTCGACTGGAGCCAGTACACGCAGGGCGGGGGCGGGGGCGGCAGCCCGTTTGGCGAAGGCGAGGACTTTTCCGATTTTTTTGGTTCGCTGTTCGGCAACATGGGCGGCGGCGGGCGCGCGGGCGGCAGCCGGCCCGGCGCCGGCCCCGACTACCAGGCCGAGCTGGAGCTGAGCCTGGAAGAAGCTTACCACGGCGGCCCCCGCACCATCACGGTGCACGGCCGCAACCTGCGCCTGACCATCGCGCCGGGCGTGGCCGACGGGCAAACCATTCGCCTGCGCGACCAGGGCGGCCCCGGCCGCCACGGCGGGCCCACCGGCTCGCTGCTCATCACCTTCCGGCTGCGGCCCGACGCCCGCTACGCCCGCACCGGCGACGACCTCACCCAGGACGTGCCCGTGGGGCTGTACAAAGCCCTGCTGGGCGGCGAGCAAATGGTGGACACGCTGAGCGGCGCCGTCAAAATCACCCTCGCGCCCGAAACCCCCAACGGCACCCGCCTGCGCCTGCGCGGCAAAGGCTTCCCGGTGCACAAGCAGCCCGGAAAGTTTGGCGACCTCTACCTGCGCCTCGCCCTGACGCTGCCCCAGCGCCTCACCGACGAAGAAAAAGCCCTGATTCAGCAACTGGCCGCGCTGCGTCCCGAAGCTTAACCACATCCCCTGCCCCCCATGGAAACGCACCTGCTCACCCTCACCTTCCAGGAATGCACGGTTCGCTACGGCCTGAGCGCCGCCGATTTGCACGCCTTTCTCGACGTTGGCCTGCTGCGCCCGGCGCCCGCGCCCGAAACCGTCATCGTGGACGAGCCCGACGAGCTGCCCCGCCTTGCCCGCCTGCACCACGAGCTGGGCCTGCCCGCCGAGGCGCTCGACGTGATTCTGGCCATGCGCCGGCGGCTGGTGCAGCTCCAGGCCACGCTGGCGCACGAGCAAGCCCGGGCGCGGCAGCTGGAGGATTTTTTGCGCGGCAGCGGGCCGCTGGAGGAGTTGTAAGCAGGCCGCAACGTGGGGCGACGCAACGAACGTTGCGGGACGCTTCCGGGCATTATTGCCGTGTTTGACCCCCCGCCGGTGCCAGCCCCGGGCGAAAATAGATTCGGAAGGCAAGGGCAGCGCGGCGGGTGCCATTTCCGTGGCCGGCAGCGCCGTGCTTCCTGCCTTTGCGGGCTCACCACGGAGTAGCATCCGTAGCCGGGCCAAAAAGTAGGGACAGGAAGTGAGTTGCCAATCGCAAAGCCTTGACGCCCCTGGCGCCCCGCTGCTGCGCGCAGGCCCTACTGAAGCAGTGCTTGGACCGGGGACAATGCCCGCTCGGCCGGTTCCGCGCCCACCCGGCGCAGCCCCCACAAGGCCAGCAGGACGGCCCCGGCGCAGGCCAGGCCCACCACCGGGGCCGTGGTCCACTCCAAGGCCCAGCCGGTAATTTTGGCGCCCAGCACGTCGCCGAAGTTGATGAGGGCCATGTAGGCCGTGAACTGCGAGCCGGCCACGCGGGCGTCGCACAGGTTCATGAGCAGCGGCAGGGCGGCCACGCTCATGAAAGGGTCGATGAGGTTGGTGAGCACGAGGCCGCCCGTGGCCACCGCCGGCTGGCCCCAGTGGGCGTGCGCCGCGCTCAGCCCGGCCAGCGCCAGCACCACAAAAACCAACACCGCGCGCTGCAGCCGCAGGGCGCCCCAGCGGTCGGACAGCAAGCCCCCGCCCACCAGCACGCCCACGGCCAGCAGGTTCACCCAGCTGCCTTCAAGCACCGAAATGTCCTTGGCCGGCCAGTGCAGCGTGTGAATCAGGGTGTAGACGTAGCTGCTGTAGAACACGGTGGAGGCCATGTAGACCGCCCACAAGCACGCAAATACGCGCAGGCTGCGCGGCTGCCACACGCTGCTGAAAAGTTCTTGGAACACCTCCAAGAGCGGCGGGTTGGGCGCGGCGGCTTGCGCCACCGATGGAAGCCGCCGGCTGCCCCAAGTGGGCAGGAGGCGGTCGGTGCGCTCGATGCGGATGCAGAAGGTGAGGCCTGTGAAAAACAACAGGGCCACCGATTGCAGCAGGGCCGCCCGCTGAAACCCGGCGTGCTGTAGCACCGGCGCGAGCCCGGCCGCGCCCAGCGACGTGCCGAGCAGGAACCCCACCCGCATGAGGGCGTTGAGCCGGCCGCGCTCGGGCGCGGGCGTCACGGCGATGGCCATGGCGTCGACGCTCGTGTCTTGAATGGAGGCAAACAAGCTGTGCACCAAAAACAGGCCCGTCATCAGGCCAATGTCGGCCACGGGGTCGTGCACGAACAACAAGCCCAACGAGGCCCCCACCGATACCAGCTGCGTAAGCACTACCCACTGCTTGCGGTGGCCGATGACCGAGTACTGAAACCGGTCGACGATGGGCCCCCACACGAACTGGAACGACCAGGGCAGGCCCACCAGCAGCACGAAGGTGCCCACGGCGCTGGCCGTGAGGCCTTTTTCAATCAAGTAATTGTAAATGGTTTCGGCCCGGAACCCCGCCGGGATGCCCTGCATGACGTACAGGTAGCAGAAGGTGAAGTAGCGCAGGTTGCGGCTTTCGCTGAGAACAGGCACAGACGGGAAAATTTGGCAGGCAGAAACCAGGTGCTAATTACGGGGAGCGAAGCCCCAAATCGATAAGTACGCCTCTACACAACCCCGTGCTAACCAAATTGGAATTCGTATGTTTCTCCTCCATTCCTTTCCCATTTTGCCCCTGTTCATATGAAACACCTGTTCTTTTTCGTCGCGATGACATTTTGCCTGATGGATTGGCTGCCCGCGGCGCAAGCCCAGGACCGCACGGCCACCGGGCAGGTGCTGGACGGGGCCAGCCGGCAAGGGCTGCCCGGCGTCACGGTTTTGGTGCCGGGCACCACCACCGGCACCACCACCAACGCCGACGGCACGTTTACGCTAACCGCCATTCCGGCCGCCGCCACGCGCCTGCAGTTCAGCTTTGTGGGCTACCGCACGGCGGAGCAGGCCCTTTCCGGCGCGCCGCTGACCGTGACGCTGGTGCCCGAAACCCGCGCCCTCGACGAGGTCGTGGTCACGGGCCTGGCCTCCACCATCAAGCGCTCGAACCTGGCCAACAACGTGGCCACCGTGAGCGGCCAGGAGCTGGTGGGCCAGACCCGCCCCGTGACCCTGGACGCGGCCCTGCAGGGCAAGCTCTCGGGGGCCGTGATTTCGCAGGCGAGCGGGGCCCCGGGCGGGGGCATCTCCATTCAGCTGCGCGGGCCGTCGTCCATCATCGGCAGCAGCGAGCCGCTCTACGTCATCGACGGGGTGTACGCCAACAATGAGAGCTACGAGAACGGGCGCGGCTCCAACGCCTTCACCCAGGCCGGGGGCGGGCAGTCGGGCACCACCAACCGCATTTCTGACCTGAATCCCGACGACATCGAAAACATCGAGGTATTGAAGGGGAGCAGCGCGGCGGCCATCTACGGCGCCCGCGCCAACGCCGGCGTCATCATCATCACCACCAAAAAAGGACGGGCCGGCCAAACCCGCGTGAGCGTGCGCCAGGATGTGGGCGTGACCACCCAGCTGCGGACGCTGGGCAAAGAGGACTGGACGGCCGATAAAATTGCCAGCTTCCCGCGCCTGCGCGGCACCGGCGACGTGGCCAAGGAGCAGGCCGCGCTGGCCCAGGCCCAGGCCGCGGGCAACATTTACGACTACGAAAAGGAGCTGTTCGGCAACGTCGGGGTGCTTTCCAACACCAACGCCAGCGTGTCGGGCGGCTCGGACCGGCTGCGGTTTTTCGCCTCGGCCGGGCGAGCCGACGAGGGCGCCATTCAGAAAAAACTGGGCTTCGTGCGCAACACGGCACGCCTGAATTTGAGCGCCGATTTGGCCAAGAACTGGGACGTGTCGTTCAACGTGTCCTACATCAACTCGGAAAACCGGCGGGGCTTCAACGGCAACAACAACAACGACATCAGCGGGCCCTGGCTGCTGGCCCTCACGCCGAGCTACGCCGAGCTGCACCCCAACGCGCTGGGCGTGTACCCGAACAACCCCTACGCCGGCGAAAACCCGCTGGCCCTGCGCGACCGCGCCGTAAACACCGAAACCACCAACCGCTTCCTGCAGTCGTTCACGACCAACTGGTACGTGTTTCGGCGCGACAACGCCTCGCTGCGCCTGAGCGGGCAGGGCGGCGTCGATTTTGCCCTCAGCAACCAGGAACTGTACCTGCCCGAAGATTTGCAGTCGCAGAAGATACTGGCCAACCCCGGCGCCTCGCGCTACACCAAAAACCAGCAGCTCAACCTGAATCTGCAGGGCGCCGCCGTGTACACGCAGCAGGTGGGCACTGCTGCGCTGAGCACGCAGGTGGGCGTGGCCCGCATCTCCAACACCCTCGACGCCTCGTTTGCGCAGGGCCAGGGCTTGCAGCCGGGCCTGCGCAACCCGCAGGCGGCCACGCTCCAAACGCTGGGCCAGTTCTTTGCCAGCGGCATCGACATCGGCTATTTCGTGCAGCAGGAAGTGAATTTCGCCGACCGCGTGATTGCCACCGCCGGCCTGCGCGCCGATCAAAGCAACCGCTACGGCAACCCCAACAAGCCGCTGTACTCGCCCAAAGCCTCGCTGGCCGTGAACCTGGCCAACTTTGACTTCTGGACCGCCAAGGAAACCGTAAATCTGCTCAAGCTGCGGGCGGCGTATGGCCAGACCGGCGGCACCATCCCGTACGGGGCCTACTTCAACCAAACCGTGCCCACGAAAATTGGCGGGGCGCTGGGCGTGCGCAATTCCGAGCTGCTCGGGTTTGCCAACGTGCGGCCCGAGCGGGCCACCGAGCTGGAAGCGGGCGTGGACGCGGCGTTTTTGAATTCCAAAATCACCCTGGAGGCCACGGTGTACCGTAAGGTGGTGCGCGACTTTTTATTTCCCTACACCCTGGCCGGCTCCACCGGCGTGGTGCAGATTCCGGCCTACCCGGTGGGCGATTTGCAGAACCAGGGCGTGGAAATCGGGCTGGGGGTCAAAGCCATTGATAAGCCCAATTTTCGCTACAGCGAGCAGACCCAGTTCTGGTTCAACCGCTCGAAAATCACGCGCCTCACGGTGCCCATTTCCACCGCCGGGCCAGGCTTCGACCCCTTCTACGGCCTGAACTACATCATCCAGGGCGAGTCGCCGACGCGCTGGTTTGGCAGCCCCGTGGACCCCGTTTCGGGCCGGCCCACGCCATTCCAGGAGTCGCAGCCGAAGTTTCAGGTCTCGTTCGCCAACACGTTCACCTTCTTCCAGAACTTGGAGCTGTTCTTTCTCATCCACGTGAAGCAAGGCGGCTACAACAGCGTACTCACCGAAAACGCCTACGACCTGGCCGGCACCACCAAGGACTGGAGCCAGCCCGCCACCGCCGCCGACGGCACCGCTTCGACGGTGGGCGACGTGCGCTTCAACCAAACTACCCAGGGCTATATCCGCGACGCGAGCTACATGAAGCTGCGCGAGGTGTCGCTGTACTACACCGTGCCCAAGGCGGCGCTGGGCAGCGTGGGCCGCGACCTGCAGCGGCTGCGGGTGGGCGTGTCGGGCAACAACCTGCTGCTGGTCACGCCCTACAAGGGCGGCTACGACCCCGAGGTGTCGAACTTCGGCAGCACGCCGGTGGGCGGCTACCAAGATTTGTGGCAATTTCCCAGTGCCCGCCGCATGTTCTTTCACGTGAACCTTGATTTTTAGCCGTTGGACGTTGTAGAGACGCATACTTGCGTCTTACGGTCGCTTCGTTTTACGGGGCCGTTCAACGGTGCGGGCGTCAGACGCAAGTATGCGTCTCTACACCCACCTTGCTCGCTCCCTTTTAATTGACTAGGCCGCCTGACAGTCCCTTATTTCTCATTCCTATGAAAAACCTCTCCAAACTCGCTTTTCTGGTGGCCCTGCTCGCGGCCGGCGGCTGCCAGCTCGACCGGCTCACCGACCCCAACAACCCCTCGCTGGAAGCGGCCACCACCAACCCCAGCAAGGCCCAGCTCGACCAAGTGGCGGCGGGCACTTTCGCCTCGATGCGCACCGACGTGGACGGCATCGTGTGGTACTACCAAATCACGGGCGTGATTGGCCGCGAGATTTACATCATGTCCAGCTCCGATTCGCGCTACGTGGTGCCGCTTGGCGTGGGCGATTTCAACAACAATAACTTCTTGAGCAACCGCTACTTCAATACCTACTCGTCGTCGCGCCGCACGGCCCGGCTGCTGGCCCAGGGGGCCCAAAGTTCGGCCTTCATCACCGAGGAGCAGCGCCAGGGCTATCTGGCCCTGGCCAGCACCGCCGAAGCCTACGACATGCTGGTGCTCTCGGACCTGCTTTACCAAAACGGCCTGCGCGTGGACGTGACCGACCCGCTCAAGCCCGGCAAAATCCAGCCCTACCCCGTGGTGCTGGCCGAAATCAAGAAACGCCTCGACGCCGGGGCGGCCGCCCTGGCCAAAGCCGGCCCGAAGTTCCCGTTCGCCCTGCCGCCCGGCTACGGCGCCGACGAAGCACTGCTGGATTTCACGACCCCGGCGGGCTTTCTGAAGTTCAACCGGGCGCTGGCCGCGCGGCTGGCGGTGCGGACCGCCGCGCTGCCCGGCGGCAATTACCAGGACGCGCTGACGGCCGTGAACGCCAGCTTCGTGGACCCCGCGGCACCCCTGACGGCCGGCCCACGCTTTGACTACGGCGTGGCGAGCCCCGACGTCATCAACCCGCTGTACCAGGTACCCAACTCCAACGGCGGCAGCGTCATCGCGGCCAACCCGTCGTTTCTGCGCGACATCCGGCCCGGCGACACCCGCGCCAGCAAGGTGACCCGGCGCGACACCATTTCAGCCCTGGGCCAGCTCAGCGCCAGCGAGCCGGTGCTCTACGCCTCCAACGGCAGCCCGGTGCCCGTCATCAAAAACGAGGAATTGCTGCTCATTGCGGCCGAAGCCAACCTACGCCTCGGCAACCGCGCGGCCGCCGTGGCCGCCATCAACACCGTGGCCAGTGCTTACGGGCTGAGCTATGCCCCCCCCGCCTCGGCTTCAGCCGACGACGTGCTGAACGAGATTCTGTACCAGCGCCGCTACTCGCTCTACTACGAAGGCCAGCGCTGGGTTGATTTGCGCCGCCTCGGCAAGCTCGACCAGCTCAACGTGCCCGGCACCAACCTGCCCGAAAAGCTCACCGACGGCACCCAAACGACCATTGTGCAGCAGCTGCCCACGCCCTACTCCGAGATTGCCTGGGACCAGGCCAATCCGTAGGGAGCTTCCAGGGGCGGCCGCAAGGCAGTTTTAGCAGGCGCTTCACCCGGCCGAAATCCTTACGCCACGGCCAGCGCCAGTAGCAGGCCGGCGAGCGTGGCGCCCAGCTTGGGCCAGTTGAGCCGGTGCTCGGGGCTGGTTTCGAACAGGATGGTGGTGGACACGTGCAGGAAATTGCCGGCCACCAGCCCCAGCAGGGCTGCGTAAAGGCCGCCGCGCAGCAACTGGGCCAGCACCACGTAGTTGCTGAACACGATGCCCACCGGCGAAGCCAGCGCAAACACCAGCAGCCCGGGCCACACCCGCCGGAACCGGCCCAGCCGCAGCCGCAGCAGCGTGGCCAGCGCAAACGCCGCCGGCATGTGGTGCAGCGCCACGCCCACCACAATGGCGTAGAAATTCCGGCTTATCTGCCCCACCGCGGGCGAATGCACCAGGATGCTGCCTTCCAGAAACGAATGCACTACCAGGGCCCCCAGCAACACAAACGGCATCCGTCCCACCGCGCTGTGCGGCCCGGGTTCGGCCTCGGGGTGCTTGTGCACGTGGCCGTGCTCGATGCCTTGCGACAGCACTTCCAGCAGCAGCTGCCCGAAGAAGCCGGCCAGCACCCAGTAGCCCACCTGCGCCGGATGCCCGGGTAGCAGCTGCAACGCTTCGGGCAGAATGTGGGTGATGGTGAGGGTGAACAAGTACGCGCCGCTGAATGCCAGCAGCGGTTTCAGCCACTGATTGCCCCGGGCCAACGGCACCCAGCCCGCCGCGCCGCCCGCCGCCAGCACCGTCAGCAGCAGCAAGAAAATAGCTATAACCATGGGCAAAGGGGAAAGAACGCGCAGCACGGGGCGCGCAGGGCAGGGCGGGGCATTACCTCACGGCCGACTTCCTCAGAATTTGGCTGCGCGCTTCGTTCAAAAACGGCGGCCGCGCCGCGCCGCCAGTGGACGGGCAGCGCGGTCCCGCAATGCTGTGTTCAGCAGCCCAAAGCAAGCCCCGCGAACCAGCGGCCCCGGCCCACGCCAGCGGCCTAGCGCTGAATCTGGTGGCCGTTGGCGGCCGTGTCGGCCTGGCCCGATTTGCCGGCGTCGTTGAGTTGGCCGCGCTTGCGCAGGCCCTCCTCGCCGTTGGCCGTGATGGCTGACTCGGCCGACGGGGTGGGCGCCGCTTCGGCGCCTTTGGCGGCGGCGGCGGCAGCCTGGGCCACCGGGGAGTCCTGGTTCTCAACCGAGCCCGACGGCAGGGCGTGGTCGAAGTTTTCGGTTTCGCGGGTGCCGGGCTCCACCAGGTCGGTGGATACTTTCTCGTCGGGCCGCCAGTCGGAGGGCTCGCTGCTGCACGAAGCCAGGGCCAGGGAAACGGTGGCCAGGGCCAGCAACGAAGAACGGGTCAGTTTCATCAGGTAAAAAATTAGCAGGGTTGAAAAGGCAATAACAGCGGCCGGCCCGGGTTGGCGGCGACCTGGCCAAACGGCGCGGGGCCTAAACGGTTGCGGCGCCGGCTTCGGCGGGCAGCAGGTTTTTGCGGCGCAGCAGGGCCTCGAACAGCTTCAGGTCGTTGGGTGAGTTGAAGATGCGCAGGGGCAAATGTAAAAACACCGGCACGTCGAACGTGCGCGCCAGCCACAGGCGCCACGCGGCCAACCCCTCGGGCGGGGTGCCGGGCTTGAGGTAGAGCAAATAGGCATCGGCGTCGCGGCGGGCGCGGCCTATCATGTCCCAGGTGAGCTGCATGGCCTTTTCGGGCCCCACGCGCAGCAGCAATTGCTTCTGGTCCATCTCGAAGCTCATGCGCTCAAACAGCGGCTTGCTCTGCTCCATCTGCGTCACGCCCGTCACCTGAGCCGAGCGGAAGAGCACGAACAAGACCGTGAGCACCACGGCCAGCACCAGCCACCACCACGAGTGCACGAAAAGGGCCGGCAGCAGCCCCAGCGCAAACGGAATCAGGGCGTATACCCAGTCCTTCTTCCACACCTCGCCCATGGCCAAGCGGGTGTAGGTATTGGTGTCGAACTGCGTTTTTTTGGTGCGAATGGCCAGCGGCGAAGCTTGCTGCGCCTGGCGGAATCCGCCGCCTCCGCCGCGTTGGTTGGGTTGGTTCATTAATCGCTGATTTAACTGATTAACCGTGATTTCACTGATTAATCGAGGTTTGTTGATGATGTGTCGTTCGGAGAGGTCACCCCACCGAAGAAGTAAATTTTAGGTAAAAGCAAAAGCTAATCATTGCCTACTGCCCTCTCGCTAATCAGTGAGATCACGGTTAATCAATTAAATCAGCGATTAATAGGCTTTCAGGCTCAAATCCAGGCTTTTGACGGAATGGGTGAGGGCGCCCACCGAGATGTAGTCGACGCCGGTGCGGGCCACTTCGGCAATGGTTTGCTCGGTGATGCCGCCGCTGGCCTCGGTGGGGTAGCGGCCGCCGATGAGGGCCACGGCCGCGCGCAGTTGCTCGGGGTTCATGTTGTCGAGCATGATGCGGGCAATGCCGCCGGCGTCCAGCGCCTGCTGCACTTCGGCCAGCGTGCGGGTTTCGATTTCGACCGGCAGCTGCCGGCCCGTGGCGGCCAGGTAGGCGCGGGTGGCGGCCAGGGCCTGGGGCACGCCGCCGGCGTAGTCCACGTGGTTGTCCTTCAGGATAATCATGTCGAACAGGCCGTAGCGGTGGTTCACGCCGCCGCCGATGCGCACGGCCCATTTCTCGCAGAGGCGGAAGTTGGGCGTGGTTTTGCGGGTGTCGAGCAGCTTGGTGCGGGTGCCGGCCAGCAGCGTGTTCAGGTGCGCCGTGTGGGTGGCAATGCCGCTCATGCGCTGCATGCAATTGAGCACCAGCCGCTCGGCCGTGAGGATGCTGCGGGCGGGCCCTTCCACGGTGAAGGCCACGTCGCCGTGCCGCACGGGCGTGCCGTCGGGCAGGCGGACGTCGAGCGTGAGCGCGGGGTCGACTTCCCGGAAAATGAGCGGGGCCAGGGCCACGCCGGCCAAGAGGCCTTCGCCCTTCACCAGCAGGTGGGCCCGGTTGCGGGCGTCGGCCGGAACGGCGGCCCGCGACGAATGGTCGCCGTCGCCCACGTCTTCGGCCAGCGCCGCGCGGATGAAGGTGGTCAGGGCCTCGGGCGTGAGGTAGGGGGCGAGCAGGGCAGGGGAGGCGGTTAACACGGCGCAAAGGTACGGCCCTCGCGGCGGCGAACTGTCATCCTGAGCGCAGCGAAAGACCTTGCCACGCGGGCGCCAACTGGATTACTGCAAACTGTTTAATCGTGGTAAGGTCTTTCGCTGCGCGTACGCCAGACGGGGATGACAGACGAACTAATTCAACCCGACCCACGAAAAAGCCCCGGCTGGTGGGCCGGGGCTGGGGTTACTCTTTCGTAAAATCGAGCGTGTCAATCAGCGGGGCTCCGCGCGTGGGCTTGAGCTTGACAAACACCCGGTAGGTGCCGCCGCGGCCGGTGTAGCGCCCGATGGCGTACGGAATGCCTTCGCCGCTCTGGCCCTGGTGGATGAACTCGAACGTGCTGGGCGCGTTCTTCGAAAAGAAGTCCTTCATCACAATTTCGGCCTGGGTGGCGTTGTAGCCCTGCTTGTCGCCATCAAAACCGATTTCGACCGTGGCGGCGAAGTACTGCGACAGCTCGCGGGAAGAGCCGTTGCGCAGGGCCGCGCGCACGGCGCCCAGAATGTCGGCCTGGGCGTGGGCCGCCGTTGCCCCAAGCAGGAACAGCCAAACGAATAGCGACCTAAAAAAATAGCGTTTCATTATCGTAGAAGTAGAAAGTGCGTCATGCGCGGCAGGTTGGAAGCGAAAATGGTGCCAGTAAAGTAGGAGACGGGTTTTCGCCCGTGGTAAAACCGCCAGCCGAAAGGGGCATTTGCCTTCGGTGCAAAGGTAGAAAATTCCAACCCGCGGGCGGGGCCGCCGTATCTTTGTACCATGAGTAAGCAGGTACTGTTGGTGATATTGGATGGGTGGGGCATTGCCCCGAACGTGGAGGTTTCGGCGGTGGACCAAGCCCGTACGCCGTTCTTCCACGAGCTGTTGCAGCGGTTTCCGCACAGCACGCTGCAGGCCTCGGGCGAGGCCGTGGGCCTGCCCGAGGGCCAGATGGGCAACTCGGAAGTGGGCCACATGAACATCGGGGCCGGCCGGGTGGTCGACCAGGAACTGGTGCGCATCGGCAAGAGCATCCGGGAGCGCAAGCTGGGCCAGATGCCCGCGCTGGTGCAGGCGTTTGCCTACGCCCTGGCCAACGACAAGCCCCTGCACCTCATCGGCCTGCTGAGCGACGGCGGCGTGCACTCGCACATCGACCACGTGAAGGCCCTGTGCACCATTGCCCACGAGGCGGGGGTGCGCCGCGTGTTCGTGCACGCCTTCACCGACGGCCGCGACACCGACCCCAAAAGTGGCGTGCGCTTCGTGAACGAGCTGGAAGAATCGCTGGAGCGCAGCGGGGCCAAAATCGCCTCGGTGGTGGGCCGCTACTACGCCATGGACCGCGACCGCCGCTGGGAGCGCGTGAAGGTAGCCTACGACCTGCTAGTGCACGGCGTGGGCACGCCTTCGCAAAACCTGATTCAAACCATTCAGGAGCAGTACAAGGACGGCGTGACGGATGAGTTTCTGAAACCCATCGTGAAGACCGGCGCCGACGGCCAGCCGCTGGCCACCATCCAGGACGGCGACGTGGTGCTGTGCTTCAACTTCCGCACCGACCGCGGCCGCGAAATTACGGAGGTGCTCACCCAGCAGGACCTGCACGCCTTCCAGATGCAGCGCCTCAACCTGCACTACCTCACCCTCACCAACTACGACGACACCTTCGTGGGCGTGACGCCGGTGTTCGAGAAAGACAACCTGAACAACACCCTGGGCGAGGTGCTGGCCGCCCACGGCAAAACCCAGATGCGCATTGCCGAAACCGAGAAGTACCCGCACGTCACGTTCTTCTTTTCGGGCGGGCGCGAAACCGAGTTTGAGGGCGAACGGCGCATCCTGCGGCCCTCGCCCAAAGTAGCGACCTACGACCTGCAGCCCGAGATGAGCGCGGCCGACTTGCGCGACGCTGTGGTGCCCGAATTGCAGGCCAAATCGGCTGATTTCATCGTGCTGAACTTTGCCAATCCCGACATGGTGGGGCACACCGGCGTGTTCGAGGCCGTGGTGAAGGCCGTGGAAACCACCGATGCCTGCGCCCGCGTCGTGGTGGAAGCCGCCCTGGCCGCCGGCTACGCCAGCATCGTCATCGCCGACCACGGCAACGCCGAGTTCATGCGCAACGCCGACGGCTCGCCCAACACCGCCCATACCACCAACTTGGTGCCCTGCATCCTGGCCGACCACGACTACCACGGCGCCCTGGCCGACGGCAAGCTCGGCGATTTGGCGCCCACCATCCTGGAGCTGCTGGGCCTGCCCAAACCGGCCGAGATGACGGGCCTGAGCTTGCTGCGCGCCTAGTATTCATTTCCCCGCCGCCTGCCATGAAACAACACCTGGGCGCCGTGGCGCTGCTGGTCCGCGACTACGACGAAGCCATTGCGTTCTACACGCAGCGACTGCGGTTCCGACTGGTGGCCGACACGGTGCTGAGCGCCACCAAGCGTTGGGTGGTGCTGAGCCCGCCCGGCGCTACCGAAACCCACTTGCTGCTGGCCCAGGCCGACGGCGAGCCGCAGGACCGGTGCGTGGGGCGGCAGGCGGGCGGCCGAGTGTTTCTGTTGCTGCACACCGACGATTTCTGGCGGGATTACCGCGCCATGCAGGCCCGGGGCGTAACGTTTCGGGAAACGCCCCGCGTAGAGCCGTACGGCACGGTGGCGGTGTTCGAGGATTTGTATGGCAACCCGTGGGATTTGCTGGAGCCAAAAAACGACTAGCGGGCTGGCTTCCCGAAGAGGGTTTGTATGAATAATTGCATGATGACATTCTCGACGGCTCCGCGCCGGACTGCGCTGGGCCTGCTGGCCTTGTTACTCACCGGCTGTGGCAATGGCCGCGAGGCCTCGCCGCCACCCGCCACCCTCGCCCGCCCCGCCGGCCCGTACTTCGACGTGAAGGGACTGCTGGCCCGGCAGGTGGCGGCGTTGGCCGGCCGCCACGCCGCCGTGACCAAGCGCGTGAGCCTGCGCGGCAACGCCCCCGAAACCGTGCGCGTGCCCGCCGTGAAGTGGGCCGACGAGCTGCAAATCTTCTTTCAGGCCGACATCAACAAAGCCGCGTTGCGCGGGGCCTACGCCGTCGATTCGGCCCAGCTGCCGGGCGGGGGCCTGCGCCGGACCTACACCCGCCGCCCGGGCCAGCCCAACGCGCCGGTGGCCCGGCTCAGCGTGGTGCAGCAAGCAGGGCTGCCCCAGGAAATCGCCGCCACCATCGTGCAGAACAACGCCTTGTTTTCGGCCCAAAAGCAGTTGCGCCTGCAATTGCAGGATGGCCAACTGCGCCGCTACGAAGTAACCGGCACCCAAAAACTGATTCTGTTCGATACCCTGCATTACTCGGCGGCGGGGCGGGTGGAGTAGCGCCGCCAGGGCAGCTACTGTTTGTGCTCGTAGGCGCCCAAGCTGGGCTGGCTGGGGTTGATGCGCGGCAGGTTTTGCAGGTCGCGGGGAGGCACCGTGGTGCCCGCCGCGGCGCGCCGCGGCGCGGTGGCCGGCGAGGCGTCCTGCAGCCGGTAGTTGATGGCGCCCGGGCCGAACGCCACGGCGGAATGCACAAACAGCGGGTCCATGTTCAGCAGGTTGACGCCCGGTGCGCCCACCACGGCAGCCGTGGTGGCGTATTCTTTGGTGCGCACCACGTTGTTGCGAATGCTGGTCGGAGTGAGGTAGTCGGCGTAGTTATTCACCAGCAGCTCGTCTTCGAACGAACCCCACACGATGCTGTTGCGGATGCTCACGCTGGTGGGCAGCTTCACCGCGGGCCGGTTGTCGTCCACGTTGGTGAAGGCCAGGGAGGCGGTTTCGCGGCGGAACGCCGGGGTGTAGTTGGCAACGGTGCAGAAGTTGAGGTCGTAGGTGCCCCCGATGCCCACCACGGCGTACTCGCCGCAGTTGGTGAAGAGGCAGTTGGTGGCCGACACGTCGCCCGAGTAGCTGATGATGCCGCCGCCGGTGCTGGCCGAGGCGTTGGCAAAGGAGACCTTGGAACCCGAAATGTTGCGGATGATTGTGTTGCTCACCACGAGGTCGGGGTGGATGGGCGCGCCCACGGGGTTGTAGAGCAGGGCGCCGAAGGTGGCGTTTTTGATTTCGGCGTAGCGAATGCGGTTTCCGGTGCTGGTTTCGGTGAACACAAGGCCGCCCCATTGCCCGGGAATGTCGCTGTACCCGGTTTCCAGCCGGTCGCCCTGGAAGCGCACGATGTTGGGGTTGTTGGCCTTCACGGTATCCGCCGAGCCAGCGCCCGGCTGGTAGTCGGCGGGCGTGTTCACCAGCAAAGTGCCCTGCACGATGATGGCCGAGCCGGCGTGGGAATACACGCGGGTGCCCGGCAGGATGCGCAGCACGCAGCCCGGGTTCACCTGCACCGAGTTGAAAATGACGTGGGGCTTGTCGTTGCGCCACACCGCGTTGCACGGCAGCACCTCGCCGCGGTGGAAATAGGCGTTTTGCCCATAGGCCACCAGCTTCACGTCCTGGTCGTTGCCGTTGGTGAGGAAGTGCAGCTCGTCGGTTATCAGGAAGGGTTTGGCCGCCGTGCCGTTGTCGCCGAGGGTGGCGCGCACCAGCACCAGCAGGCTGTCGCGGCCCCGGATGGTGACGCCGCTGGCCGCCGGCCCGGCGTCGCCGTTGACGATGAGCGAATACGTGGGGCCCGCGGTGCCCTTCAGGCGCACGTCTGTTTTCACGGCGCCGCGGTTGCGGTTGTACACCCACAGGCGCTTCGTTACGGTTCGGATGGTCGTAAACACCGTGTCAAAGAGCACGGTATCGGCCGCAAATTCCAGGCTGCCGGTGGTTTGCACCAAGTCTTCCTTGGGCTCGCAGCCGGGCAGAAAGGCGAGCAGGCAGCTCAGCACAAGGAACAGCGGGAAGAGGTAGCGCATGGCGGAGCGTGGGGCGGGCAACTCCCCTCCTTGTTTAAGGAGGGGACGCTGGCGCGAAGCGCCGGCTGGGGTGGTGAAGTCGTTGAACCGAAGGTCGGCGCAGCCAACGATGCCCGAACGACCGCCGGGGTGGAAAAATTATTTAGACTGAGTCAGCGGCGCGGGTATCGTTGGCTAGGCCATTCATCGTTCAACGACTTCACCACCCCCGTTTCAGCGAAGCTGAAACATCCCCTCTTTAAAAAAGGAGGGGAGTTGTCGTTCAACTTTCCCGCGCTTACTTCGTCACGCCTTCCTGCAGGCGCTCGGCGCTTTCGGCGATGCGCAGCTGCTCCACGAAGTCGTCCACGTTGCCTTCCATCACGCTGGCCAGGTTGTACACCGTGTAGCCGATGCGGTGGTCCGTGACGCGGCCCTGCGGGTAATTGTAGGTGCGGATTTTGTCGCTGCGGTCGCCGCCGCCAATCATGCTTTTGCGCACCAGGCCGTCGGCTTCGTTCTTTTTGGCCAGCTCCATGTCGTACACGCGGGAGCGCAACACGGCCAGGGCCTTGTCGAAGTTTTTGAGCTGCGACTTCTGGTCCTGGCATTGGGCCACGAGGCCGGAGGGCAGGTGGGTGAGGCGCACGGCCGAATACGTGGTGTTCACCGACTGCCCGCCGGGGCCGCTGGAGCAGAAGTAGTCCTTGCGGATGTCGCCCATGTTCAGCTCGATGTCAAACTCCTCCACCTCGGGAATTACCACGATGGAGGCCACGCTGGTGTGGATGCGGCCCTGGGTTTCGGTGGCCGGCACGCGCTGCACGCGGTGCACGCCGCTCTCAAACTTGAGCTTGCCGTACACGTCCTCGCCGCGCACGGCCACGATGATTTCCTTGTAGCCGCCGGCGGTGCCTTCCATGGCGTCGATGAGCTCCATTTTCCAGTTTTGCTTTTCGGCGAAGCGCATGTACATGCGCTGCAAATCGCCGGCAAACAGGGCTGCTTCGTCGCCGCCCGCGCCGGCCCGGATTTCCATAATCACGTCCTTCGAGTCGTTCGGGTCCTTGGGCAGCAGCAGGTCCTTAATGGAGTCTTCCAGCCGCTCCTGCTCGGGCAGCAGCTCGTCGAGCTCGTCCTTGGCCATCTGGCGGAAGTCCTCGTCTTTCTCGGTTGACACCACCGCGCGGGCGTTTTCGATGTTGCTAAGCACGCCCTGGTACTTGCGGTACTCGGCCACAATCTTGCCCAGCTCCTTGAGCTCTTTGTTGAGGGATTTGTAGCGCTTGAGGTCCGACATCACGTCGGGCTGCATCAGCTCTTCATTCACGTTGTCGTAGCGCTGGCTGATGGCTTCTAGTTTATCGAGCATCGGGTGTTCGGGAAATAGGTAGTAGGTTGCAAAGGTACTGAATCTAAACACCGCCGTTTAGGCTTCTGGTTCTCTTGGTGTCAGTTGCTGGCTGTCGGTTGCTGGTCGTGCGCTTCAAAACCCAATAGCTGACAACCTGCAATTGACAACGCGTATGCAAGTATTGAAATTCGGGGGCACGTCGGTGGCTTCCGCCGAGAACATCCGAAAATCCCTGGCCATTGTGGCGGCCGCCCTCTGGCACGGGCCGGTGGTGATGGTGGTGTCGGCCCTGGGCGGCACCACCGACGCGCTGATTGGCGCCGGCCGGGCCGCGGCGCAAGGCAACCCGTCGTACCGCGGCCTCCTCAACGAGCTGGAACAGCGGCACGTGAGCGCCGCGCAGGAGCTCCTGGCCGGGCCGACGCAAAACACGGGCGTAGCCGCCGTGGAAGCCCAACTGGAGGAGGCCAAACGCCTCTGCGACGGCGTGTTTGCCCTGGGCGAGCTGTCGGGCCGCACCCTCGACAAGCTGATGAGCTGCGGCGAATTAATTTCGTCGCGCCTGATTGCGGCCGTCGCGCGGGCGCAGGGCCTGGACGCGGTGTGGGCCGACGCCCGCCGGCTCGTGTGCACCAACTCCCGTTTCGGCATGGCCGAAGTCGACCTGGCTGCCACCGAGCGGCAGGTGAACGATTTCAAGGCCAATGCCACCGCCAGCGTCTGGGTCGTGCCCGGCTTCATCGCCGCCGACGCCCACGGCGCCACCACCACGCTGGGCCGGGGCGGCTCCGACTACACGGCCGCCCTGCTGGCCGCCGCGCTCCACGCCGACGTGCTCGAAATTTGGACCGACGTGAGCGGCATGATGACCGCCGACCCGCGCCTGGTGCGCGCCGCCCGGCCCATTCCGCGCATTTCGTATCAGGAGGCCATGGAGCTGTCGCACTTCGGCGCCAAGGTGCTCTACCCGCCCACCCTGCAGCCGGTGATGCGGCGCGGCATTCCGCTCTGGATTAAAAATACCTTCGCCCCGGCCGACTACGGCACGCTGGTAGAAGTGGCGCCGCCGGCCTCCACCGCGGCCGTGCGGGGCATCTCCAGCATCGGCCACCTGGCGCTGCTCAACCTCGAAGGCAGCGGCATGGTGGGCATTCCGGGCTTCTCGATGCGGCTGTTTGCCGCCCTGGCCCGGGAGCGGATTAACGTGGTGCTCATCACCCAAAGCTCGTCGGAACATTCCATCTGCGTGGGCGTGAGCGAGCCGGACACCGCCCCGGCCCAGGCGGCGGTGGACGAGGAGTTCGCCGTCGAAATTGCGGCCGGCCGCATCGAGCCCCTGCGGCCCGAAAGCAGCCTGGCCATTGTGGCGCTGGTGGGCGAAAACATGAAGGACCACCCCGGCATCAGCGGCAAGCTGTTTGGCGCGCTGGGGCAGAACGGGGTCAACATCCGGGCCATCGCGCAGGGCGCGTCGGAGCGGAATATTTCGACCGTGATTCGGGCCGAGGACGTACGCAAGGCCATCAACGTGCTGCACGAGGCCTTTTTTGAGGAGACCTACAAGCAGCTGAACCTCTTTGTGCTGGGCGCCGGCAACGTGGGCAGCAAGCTGCTGGCCCAGCTGGCCCGGCAGCAGCCCTACCTGCGCGAGCGGCTGGGGGTGCAGGTGCGCGTGGTGGCGCTGGCCAGCAGCCGGCACTGCCTGGTGGCCGACGACGGCGTGGACCTGGCCGCCTGGCCCGCCGCGCTGGCCGCCGCCCCGCCCCGCAGCCTGCCGGAAATAACGGCCCTCATCCTGGCCAAAAACCTGCGCAACTCGGTGCTGGTGGACGTGACGGCCAACCCCGCCGCCGCCGCCGAATACGCCCCGCTGCTGGCCCGCAGCGTGGCCGTGGTGGCCTGCAACAAGGCGGCGGCCTCGGCCGATTACGCCAGCTACGCCGAACTCAAGCGCCTGGCCCACGAGTTCAACGCCCCGTTTGTGTTCGAAACCAACGTGGGCGCGGCCCTGCCCGTCATCGGCACGCTGCAGGACTTGGTGCGCACCGGCGACACCGTGCGTCGGTTCGAGGCCGTGCTGTCGGGCACGCTCAACTTCGTGTTCAACCACTACGACGGCCGCCGGCCCTTTGCCGAGGTGGTGCGCCAGGCCCAGGCCGAAGGCTACACCGAGCCCGACCCGCGCCTCGACCTCAACGGCTCGGACGTGGCCCGCAAGGCCCTCATCCTGGCCCGCGAAGCCGGCGAACCCTTGGAAATGCGCGACGTGGCCGTGCAGCCCTTCCTGCCCGAATCGTGTTTCGTGGGCGACGTGGAGGCCTTTTACGGCCAGCTGCTGGCCCAGGAGCCGCACTTCCGCGCCCTCTACGATGCTGCGGTGGCCGCCGGCCGCAAGCTGAAATTCGTGGCCCAGTACGAGGCCGGCCGCGCCGCCGTGGGCCTGCAACAATTAGCCCCCGACCACAATTTCTACGACCTGCGCGGCAAAGACAACGCCGTGCTCTTCTACACCGACCGCTACCCCGACCAGCCCCTGGTGGTGAAGGGCGCCGGGGCCGGCGGCGAAGTGACGGCCGCCGGCGTATTCGCCGACATCATGCGCGCCGCCCGGCTGTAAAAAATGAGGAATGAAGAATGAGGAATGAAGAATTGTCCACTTACCCGGATGACTTATTCACATCCTCAATTCTTCATTCCTCATTCTCCATTCTTCATTAAAAACATGTCTGTTCTCGTTCATTCGCCCGCGACGCTTTCCAACCTCGGCTGCGGCTTTGATGTGCTGGGCCTGGCCCTGGCCGCTCCTTACGACGCCGTTCGCGTCGCGCGCAGCGCGCAGCCCGGCGTCCGCATCGCCCACCTCGACCCTTATCAACTGCCCACCGACCCGGCCCGCAACGTGGCCGGCGTCGCCCTGCGCGCCCTGCTGCAGGCCGCACCCGAGGCCGTGGGGTTCGACGTCGAAATTACCAAGGGCATCAAGCCCGGTAGCGGGGTGGGCAGCAGCGCCGCCAGCGCCGTGGGCGCCGTGGTGGGCGCCAATGCCTTGCTGGGAAACCGGTTTACGAAAATGGAGCTGCTCGACTTCGCGATGGCCGGCGAGGCCGTGGCCTCCGGCGCCCGCCACGCCGACAACCTGGCGCCGGCCCTGTTCGGCGGCTTCACCCTGGTGCGGGCCCTGGAGCCGGTGCCCGACATCGTGGCCCTGGCCGCGCCGCCCCTGTGGGTGGCCGTGGTGCACCCCCAGATTGAGGTGAAAACCAGCGACGCGCGCAAGGTGCTGCCGGCCACGGTGCCGCTGGCCCTGGCCGTGCGGCAGTGGGCCAACGTGGCCGGGCTGGTAGCCGGCTTCCTCACGGCCGACTACGCGCTGATTGGCCGCTCGCTGGACGATTACATCGTGGAGCCGGCGCGGCGGGCCCTCATTCCCGGGCTGGCCGAGGCGCGGCGCCGGGCGCTGGCGGCCGGCGCCATTGGCGGCGGCATCTCGGGCTCGGGCCCGTCCATTTTCATGCTGAATAAGTCCGAGGATACGGCAAAGGCCGTGGGCACGGCCCTGAGCAGCGTGTTTGCGGAACTGGGCATCGAGTTCAATGTGTACGTGGGACCGGTGGGCACGGAAGGCGCGCGGGTGGTGACGGAATCTTGAGGGACTTTAAATTAAGTACAGTTCAGTAAACTAAGAACGGTCATGCTTCGACAAGCGGACGCCAGATGAGCATGACGTTTCCAATTGCTTATTGATAACAACCGCATGAATTACTACAGCCTCCGCCAGCAGTCGCCGCGGGTTGATTTTCGGGCGGCAACCCTGGCCGGGCAGGCGCCCGACGGCGGCCTGTATTTCCCCGAAACCATCCCGCGCTTTTCGGTTGATTTAATCAATCAGCTGCGCACGTTGCCCAAGGCCGACCTGGCCCTGGCCGTGATGCGGCCCTACGTGGGCGCCACCATTCCGGAAGCCGACCTGCGCGAAATCTGCGCGGCGGCGGCGGATTTTGAATTTCCGTTGGTGCCCGTCACCCCCGAAATATCGGCATTGGAGCTGTTCCACGGGCCCACGCTGGCGTTCAAGGACGTGGGGGCCCGGTTTATGAGCCGCTGCCTGGGCTACTTTGCCCGGCGCGGCGACACGCCGCCCGTAACGGTGCTGGTGGCCACGTCCGGCGACACCGGTGGGGCCGTGGCCAGCGGCTTCCTGGGGGTGCCGGGCGTGGAAGTGGTAATACTCTACCCGTCGGGCAAGGTGAGCCCGGTGCAGGAGCAGCAACTCACCACCCTGGGCCAGAACACCACGGCCCTGGAAGTGGACGGCACCTTCGACGACTGCCAGGCGCTGGTGAAGCAGGCGTTTCAGGACGCGGACCTCACCCGCCGGCGCTTCTTCACCTCGGCCAACAGCATCAACGTGGCGCGCTGGCTGCCGCAGCAGCTGTACTACTGCCTGGCCTGGCAGCAGTGGCCGGCCGGGGCGCCCGCGCCCGTGGTGGCGGTGCCCAGCGGCAACTTCGGCAACCTGGCCGCCGGACTGCTGGCGCAGGCCTCGGGGCTGCCGCTGGGCCACTTCGTCGCGGCCTGCAACGCCAACGACCCGGTGCCCGCTTACTTCCGCAGCGGCGTCTACGCGGCCCGCCCGGCGGTGGCCACCCTTTCCAACGCCATGGACGTGGGCAACCCCAGCAATTTCGCCCGCATTCAGGAGCTGTTCGGCAACGACCTGGGCCGGCTGAAAACGGCCCTCAGCGCCGACACCGTGAGCGATGCCGATACCGTGGCCGCCATCCGGCAGGTGTGGGAGCAGCACGGCTACCTCCTCGACCCGCACGGGGCCGTGGCCTACGCGGCCTTGCGGCGCTACCAGGCTCGCCGCCCCGGCGCCGGCTTTTTCCTGGCCACGGCGCACCCCGTCAAGTTTCCTGCCGTGGTGGAGCCCATCCTGGGCCGGGCCATCCCCTTGCCCGCGGCCGTGCAGCACCTGCAAGGCCGCCCCAAACGAAGCGTGCCGTTGGCGGTTAATTACGAACAGCTGAAATCTTTTCTGCTGCGCTGAGCGCCGGAATGCGGGTAGCGCGAACGTTGCCGTTCGCGTCCCCGCGCCGTTTGCAACCGTTGTCATTGCGCGGGGACGCGAATGGCAACGGTTGCGCCACCCGTACCTCGACTTTTATGCTGCCTTCAACAATGACCCACGTGCTGCGAAAAACACGCTTGCTGCTTCGACCTGCCGGCCCCGCCCTCCGGCGCTGCGCCGGGCTGCTGGCCGTGGCGCTGGCCGCGCCCGCCTGCCGCCCCGACCAAGTGGAACACCTCAAAGACCACAAGCGCATCGGCATCGAGGCTGAGAACTGGGAGGTGAAGCGCATCATGCCCGCCGACCTGCTGCACGCCACCCGCTGGGCCGGCGACTCGCTGACGGTCACCGCCGATAGCCTGCTGCGCCGCACGCTGGCCCGCGAGCTGGCCGCCGGCGGCGTGGCCCGCGCCGCGGCTTTTTGCCGCCCCGAAACGTACCACTTCGTTGATTCCCTGGCCGGGGTTCTGAAAGCCACCGCGCGCCGCGTAAGCGCCCGCCCGCGCAACCCCGCCGACCAGGCCCTGCTGCCGGCCAGCGCCCTGGCCCCCCCGGACACGGCCCGCACCGTCACGCGCGAGTCGCAGGAGGTTTTTTTCTACCAGCGCCCCATCGTGCTCAACAACGCCGTGTGCCTGCGCTGCCACGGCGCAGTCGGCCAGGACATTTCCAGCGCCGACTACGCCTTCATCAAGCGGCGGTACCCCCAGGACCAGGCCACGGGCTACCGCCTGGGCCAGCCCATGGGCGCCTGGCAGCTGAGCCTGCGCCGTGACGGCGTGGCGGAATTCTGGACCATGAAAACGCGCAAAAAGTGGCACGAACACAAGTTGCCCAAGCTGTTTTAGCCGCGCTTCGACCGTTTCCGTATGGGGCTCCAGCGTAAGGGTGCCGCGCCCCCCACCCCCGGCCCGCGCCCCCTTACCGTTCCCCTCGCCCTCATGAAAAACACCGCCCTCGCCGCCCTTTTAAGCCTTTTTGCGCTAGCCGGCTGCTCCTCGCTAAAGCCCGAAAGCTTCAGCAGCACCACCCCGGTTATTGACCCCGTAAAATTTTTCGGCGGCCACACGCATTCCGCCGGCGTGATAGAATCCCGCAGCGGCCAGCCCTCCGAACGCATTACCACCCAAACGGCCGGGGTATTCGCCAACGGCATCCTCAGCATGGAGCAGGACCTCCATTCCGAAGACAGCAAGCCCACCCACCGCAACTTCAAGTTTAAAATCATCGACGCCCACCACGTCGATGCGACTGGGAGCGACGTCGTCGGCACGGCCCGCGGCGAATTATACGGCAATTATTTCACCTGGAGCTTCCAGCTGAAAGTAGCCAACAAAGGCCTAATCCACCACGTGAACATGACCCAGTGCATGTACCTCATGCCCGATGGCAAAACGCTTATCATCCGCAGCATCATCCGAAAATTCGGCATCATCGTCAAGGAAATAACCGAACAGTTCCACAAAGACGATTAACAACGGAGATATACGCATGACAAATTGGTTTGAAAGAACAAT
>Ga0123338_10001089_pt1 | contig 26572 bp, 20 predicted proteins | sample grotaG_FD_89793 | JGI IMG/M metagenome (GOLD analysis project Ga0123338, IMG submission 89793) | Glacier valley bacterial and archeal communities from Borup Fiord, Nunavut, Canada, to study Microbial Dark Matter (Phase II) -... | ecosystem: Environmental > Aquatic > Freshwater > Ice > Glacier ...
CTTAGAGAGAGTCCGAGTCCTGAGTACGGTGGCCATGGGTAACGTCGCGAGCCGGTACGCAATGCCGTCTCGCTTGGCCTGTATTTCATTCAGCCCGATTCTTGCTAACTCAGGGTCGGTGAACATGACGTACGGTATCAGGCGATTGAGGGTGGTTCGTCTGGCCCCGTTCAGGTTGTCTCGTACCATCCGGAAGTCGTCAAAGGCCGCGTGGGTGAATTGCGGGGTACCGGCGCAGTCACCAACCGCCCAAACATTCCGTGCCGTTGTTTCAAAGCGCTCGTTGACCTTGATGTAACCGTTCGACCCCAGCTCCACTCGCGCTTTGTCTAGACCCGCGGAAGATGTGTTTGGCAGACGCCCCGCAGCTACCAGGATATGAGTACCTGTGATGTTCCGCCTTCCCTTGCCGGTCGTGGCGTCTACCACGACGCGCTCGCCAGATTTTCCTTGAAAATTGTGAATCGTCACGTTCAGCGCTACCTCGATACCCTCGTCCTGAAAACAACTCCCCTATCGCCGCACTCGTACCCGGGTCTTCCAGTGAGGCAATTTGAAAGCCTCGCTCAAGAACCGTCACTTCCGATCCGAACCTACGCATTGCTTGTGCAAATTCAAGACCCACATATCCGCCGCCGATGACGATTAGGTGCGGCGGCACGGTATCTAATTCGAGCGCCTCAATATGTGTCATCGGCTTCGCTGCCGCGAGTCCAGGAACATCGGGGATAGCCGCACGCGTGCCGAGGCTGAGGATGATATTCTCGCCCGAGACGACCCGGATTCCCCCCGGCATTCAATTTCACTTCGGCTGTTCTTTCTCCAATGAATTCCGCCTCCCCCATGATCAGCTCGGTACCGCTGGTGCGGAACCGGTCGATATGCATCGCGAGCAGACCATCCACCATCTTCTGCTTGCGCCGCAGGACTCCCTTCATGTCGTTGGCCAGCGGTTCACCTGCCAAGCCGAACTCCTTCGCCCGGCCAGCGAAGCCGAACTCCTTTGCACTGTGAATCAGGTTCTTGCTCGGAAGGCACGCAATATTCGGACAGGAACCGCCGATCGGCCTGCGTTCAACCAGCGCTGTCTTGCGGCCTGCTTCGGCCAGGGTCCACGCGAGATACTTGCCGGCTTCCCCAATGCCGATGATCAGGACGTCGAATCTCTCAATCGTCATAAACTGCCCTTCCTTACTGACGTTGTGAGTTGAGTGTGCAGGAAGTTCGCCGCGCCGCAAACCCCCATTGGTAGAACGCCCGTCTGGTCCAATCGCAGTGCCGAGCGCTTGCCCATTTGGGGTAGCCAAAGCTAAGCAGGTCTGCGGCGGAGTGGGTCAGAACAATTGCAATCGTTCGGCCCAAAGGTCATGAAAAAACTGGTGGCCAGGGACGGAATCGAACCGCCGACACGCGGATTTTCAGTCCGCTGCTCTACCAACTGAGCTACCTAGCCACTCAGTAAAGTTTACCAGATCAGACAGCTTGGTTTGCCAGATCAGACAGCTTCAAGTTCGCCCAGGCGCTGCTTGGTTTCCTTCTCCACATCCGCGTGCAGGCTGTTTCCGTGGGCATCCATGGTCACAATTGCCACGAAGTGATTCACGCGCAAATGCCAGATCGCTTCCGGAATTCCCAACTCCATCCACTCCACTCTCAACACCTCTTTGATGGACCGCGAATAGAACTGCGCGGCCCCGCCGATCGCGTTCAAGTACACCGCGCCGTATTCCTTTAAAGCCTCCAGCGTTTTTTGCCCCATGCCGCCTTTCCCCATCACCGCGCGCACGCCATACTTACCAATCACGTGAGCCTCATAAGGCTCCTCGCGAATGCTGGTGGTTGGCCCCGCCCCCCTCACCACCCACCGGTCTTGCGCATCCTTCATCATCACAGGGCCGCAATGATAGAGAACCGAACCTTTTAGATCCACCGGCGGATCCTGCTTCATCAATCGCGCGTGCACGGCGTCACGGCCCGTATACATTTCGCCATCGATCAGCACCACGTCTCCTACCCTAAGCGCCCGAACAGCTTCTTCGGTCAACGGCGGAGTCAGAATAATTTCGCGCCCGGTCAGCGGGAAACCTTCGTCTTGCACCATCTTCTCCACCGCCCGCTCGGGGTCGCGGTACAACCACTTCGCGATGGCTCCTGTATTGGCGTCCAGCCTCACGCCCAGGCGGCGAAACGCCCAACAACTATACGCAACCGAAACAAAAAAGCTGGCTGGCAACCGGTTCGCGGCCACAACCTTGCAGCCGATCAGCGACACCTTGCCGCCGAACCCCATCGTCCCCACCCCGATACGATTCGCCTCTTCCATCACCTGCCGCTCCAACTGCGCCAGGCTTTCCACCGGGTTTACATCATCCAGTTCGCGAAATAACTGCTCTTTGGCCAACTCATATCCGTAGGCCCGGTCGCTCCCAATACAAACGCCCAATGACCCCGGCGAGCAACCCTGCCCCTGCGCCTGCCAAACCGCATGTAGGATGCACTTGCGGACGCCTTCGATATTGCGATCGGCGCGCCCCAGCTGCTCCAGGTTCGCGGGCAGCGAATATTGAATGTTCTTGTTCTCGCACCCGCCACCCTTTAGAACCAGCTTCACTTCAATTTCGTCCTGCTCCCATTGATCGAAATGAATCACCGGCGTGCCGAAGCCCAGATTGTCCCCGGAATTCGCGCCGGAGAGGCTGTCTACTGAATTCGGACGCAGCTTGCCCCGCCGGGTGGCTTCCGCAATCGCCGCCTCAATCGCGCGACGCAACGCTATCTGGCTTACGCCCAGGGGCGTATGCACAATGAACGTGGGCATGCCCGTGTCCTGGCAAATGGCGCCTTCATCTTCCACGGCCATGTCGATGTTCTGCGCGATGATGTTCAGGGCCTGCGAAGCTTGCGTATGCGGTGTCTCTTCGCGCAGAGCGAGTCCCATGGCGGCACGCACATCGGGAGGTAGATTCGTCGAAGTCTGGGTAATCAGTTCAACAAGGCTTTCGGCAAGAAATTGCATGGTGGCTGATCTTCATTTTATCCGCAGCGTCACTGTGCAAGGCATGCCTGGCCGCAGAGGCTCTGTACGGCTTTCAAAATCGGCGAACTGGCCGCTCTTCGCCACCTCCGCGCTCAATGAAACGTTTTCGGCATGAATGGAAACCGCTTGGCCGGCGGGTAACGTAGCGAACTCCGCGCGCAGAAGATCCGGATGTGGCGCAATGCGGAACAGCGCTCCGCGATTCGCTTCCGTAACCGCTTGGCCGGGCATGATGTTTCGCTCCACCACCATTCCTGCCGCCGGCGCATGGACCTCCGCCGCAGCCGCCGTGGTAAGGGATGCCACCGCTTCACGGTTCTGCTTAGCCGTTTCCCGCTGCCGATCTTCCAGCTTCGCGAGCGCATTGTCCGCCCCGCGAGAAGCTTCCTCCTCGGCAGCCAACTCACTTGCAGCGGTGTCCCGGTCCACCAACGCCTTCTCAAATACCAGGCGAGGAGTCGCACCCTCGCGATTCAAGAGTTCCTGCTTCGCAAACACCGCCTGTGCGCGTGACAGAGTCAAGCGGCGGACGGCAACCGAAGTCTGCAAACTGTCCGCATACTTCTTGGCCGCGATGAAGGTGGAGACAGCGGCCGGTGGATTTAAGGACGCCACCTGCGGCTTGCCCACAATCGCCATCACCTGTCCATCGGCCACCAGGGTGCCCGCATCCACCAATACCGATTCCACGAAACCACTCAGCGCCGTGCCGGCTGTCACCGTCTCGCGAGGCACTATGCGGCAAGTAAAGCTGCGCTCCTGGGGCGCGGCGACGTCGGGCGCCTTGGGCTTGACAACAGCCGTTGGCGCATCCCCTGAGCGACAAGCCGCCAAGGCAGCCAGCACCGTTGCGGCTGCACCCCAGCGGGCCCACGGCATCACAACAGTCGCGCCGCCACCTTCGCGAAGTAGGTCAGCACAAAATCCGCTCCGGCCCTTCGGATACCGATCAGGCTCTCCATCACCGCGCGGTCGTAATCGATCCACCCACGTTCCGCCGCCGCCACAATCATGCTGAACTCGCCGCTCACCTGGTAGGCCGCAATCGGCACATCGAAGCGAACGCGTGCCTCGCGAATCAGATCCAGATACGGCATGGCCGGCTTCACTATGATCATGTCCGCGCCTTCTTCCAGATCAAGCTCGATTTCGCGCATCGCCTCTCGCGCATTCGCGGGGTCCATCTGATAACTTCGCCGGTCCCCAAACTGCGGCGCGGAATCGGCGGCTTCGCGAAAGGGACCGTAAAACACGGACGCAAACTTGGCCGCGTAACTCAAAATGGGTATTCCGGAAAAACCAACCTCGTCCAAAGCCGTGCGAATCGCGCCCACGCGCCCGTCCATCATGTCGGAGGGCGCGACAATGTCGGCACCCGCGCGGGCATGGCTTACGGCGGCCCGCGCCAGCCAATCCAAAGTGGCATCGTTGTCCACATCGTCACCTTTCACAAGGCCGCAATGCCCGTGGCTTGTGTATTCGCAATTGCAAACATCGGTGATCAACAATAGGCCTGGCACTTCACGCTTCACCGCGGCCAACGCGCGTTGCACAATACCGTCCTCGGCGTAGGCGCCGCTCGCTAGCTCGTCCTTTGTTTCCGGCAGCCCGAAGAGAATCACGCCGCCCAACCCAAGACCACGAACCTCCTCGCATTCGCGAACAAGCTGGTCCACCGACATCTGAAAATTCCCCGGCATGGAACCGATTTCGCGCTTGACGCCTTCACCCGGACAGACAAACAATGGCAACACCATCTGCGAAGGCTCCAGCCTGGTCTCGCGCACCAGCGCGCGCATCCCAGCGGACGAACGCAACCGCCGCGGACGATGTATCGGAAAGGGCATCTGCTAGCAGTCTAGCGCGCGCTTGACTGGCGCTTTCCGTTCACTAAAATAGAAACCATCAGTCCGTTATGTGTGACCATCTCCGCACCGAAATCATCGCCAGGCGCGACGGCGTCGATTATATAGAATGCAAAGAATGCCGGAAGATCTTTGAAGCCGAAGACCCTGGAACCAGTCCCCTCTGACGACGAAGACGAATAAATCTGCGGAGCCGGCGGTATCGTAAGCGGCCATGCCCGGGCAACATGATAAAGCCACCATCATCGGCATGGCTGTGATCGCCTCCGCGGCGGCGACCCTGCTCCATGAAGGTGTCGGCCATGGTCTCACCGCCTGGTTCCGGGGCGACGTTGTCACAGAGCTCACCAGTAACCATCTCTCCAGCCTGCACCCCGATCGATGGGTCGATGCCGCCGGCACACTGATGAACCTTCTCGCCGGAACCATTGCTCTCTTTGTCTCCTGGAACCGGGGCGATCACGCGAACATACGCTATTTTTTCTGGCTCTTCGCCGCGCTCAATCTGCTCCCGGGCGCTGGGTATTTTCTGTTCTCCGGAATCTTCGGCTTTGGCGATTGGTACCAAGTGATCCTGGGTCTGCCCCATGAAGCAGCCCTACGCGTCGCCATGACCATCTTCGGGGCTGTGCTTTATTTCTGGTCGTCCGAAGACTGGTCCGCGCTGTGCAACCCTTTGTCCCCGAACATTCGGTTTACAACACGGTTGGCCGCTTGCGCTATTACGCCGCCTGCCTCTTCAGCACCGCCGCCGGAGCATTCGATCCGTTGGGTATTGAACTCCTCTTCATATCCACAATCCCCGCCGCCTTCGGTGGCTCATCCGGGCTGATGTGGGCCGATAGTTTGATGCCCAAAGCGTCCGCGCCAATGAATCTCACGGTGGTCCGCCAACCTGCCTGGTGGTGGATCGCGGCCATCATACTTGGCACCGCTTACATTCTCATACTTGGCCGAGGCATCCAGTTCGCCCACACCTAGAATTTTGCTACAAACTTGCCCTTGCTACTCTAAACCCTATGTACGATGTAGCGGCCTTCCGCAATAATCTGGACACCATCGCCGCGCGCCTGGCCACCCGCGGCAACTACCACTTCCCCGTTGAAGAATTTCGTAAACTCGACAGCCGTCGCAGGGCCGCTATTCAGGAAGCGGAAGAATTGAAGGCACGGCGCAACTCCGAATCCCAAGCCATCGCGCGGCAACGCGAGGAGGGGATCGATACCGCGAGCGCCCAGCAGAGCGTTCGCGCCATGGGCGACCGCATCGCGGAACTCGATCGTGAAGCGTCGGCGCTTGAAGAAGAGTTCCGCACTCACCTGGCGAACATTCCAAACCTGCCGCAAGAGTCCGTCCCGCTCGGCGCCTCTGCCGACGACAATGTGGAAGTTCGCCGCCACGGCTCACCGCCCCACTTCGCGTTTCCCCCTCAACCCCATTGGGACCTGGGCCCGCAGCTAGGTATCCTCGATTTCGAACGCGCCGCCAAAGTGACCGGTGCGCGCTTTGCGTTTTATGTCGGCTGGGGCGCCAAGCTGGAACGCGCGCTTACCAGCTTCATGCTGGATGTTCACACGCGCCATCACGGCTATACGGAAATGCTAGCGCCTTTCGTGGTGAACTCCACCAGCTTGTACGGCACCGGCAACCTTCCCAAGTTCGGCGAAGACCTCTTCAAGCTCGAAAATTGCGACTACTATCTGATCCCTACAGCCGAAGTTCCCGTCACGAATTACTTTCGCGATGAGACGCTCGATTCCGCGCAGCTTCCCATTTCGTTTTGTGCCGCCACTTCGTGCTTCCGCAGCGAAGCCGGTTCCTACGGGCGGGACGTGCGCGGTATCATCCGGCAGCACCAGTTTCAGAAAGTGGAGCTGGTGAAATTCACCACACCGGAGCAAAGCTACGCGCAGCACGAACAGCTCACGCGCGATGCGGAAGACATACTGGAGCGCCTGGGCTTGCCCTACCGGACCGTGGTGCTCTGCACAGGCGATATGGGCTTCACGTCCTCCAAGACCTACGACATCGAAGTCTGGCTGCCCAGCCAAAATGCTTACAAAGAAATTTCGTCCTGTTCAAATTTCGAAGCCTTTCAAGCCAGGCGCGCGAATATCCGTGTGAAAGCTCCCGCCGCCAAAAAATCGGAGTATCTTCACACCATCAACGGCAGCGGTCTGGCAGTGGGACGCACGTGGGTGGCAATCGTCGAAAACTATCAGCAGGCCGATGGCAGCATACTTGTTCCCGAAGCGCTGCAGCCTTATCTGAATACCGATAGGATCATGTAACGTGCCGGAAGACTTTGCGCGCCATCTGGTGATCGTCGGAGTACGCGATGATGATATCCCCGGTGTTGCGAAGTCGGTCGAACTCATGGCGGAGTGTCTCGCGCCGCTCGGCTACAAACAAGCGCTCCCGGAATTGGCGAACCTGCAGCCCGGAGTGGATCTGAAGATTAGGCTAGCCAACTGGGCCAGCACCGTTGCAAAAGAGGACATCGCGATCCTGTATTTCGCGGGCCATGGTGGCACCATTGCGGGCCGTCACTACCTCGGCCTTCCCGGATCCGATTGGCTTCACCCCTCCGCCACCGCGCTTCCGAGCGAAGAGCTGTTCCGCGTGCTCGCCGAAGGCACTCAACTCTTGCGTCTGCTGGTGATACTCGATACCTGCTACAGCGGCCAAGGAGCACTGGACGCGCTTGGCCTTACGAATGTCTTGCAGGGTGAAGAGAAAGATCGTGCATTTCTGGTGGTGACCGCCAGCCGCCCCAAGCAGGAGGCGGGCGACGAAGATTTCGCTGTCGCCTTCCGCGATTGCGTTTCAGAAAAGCGCGGCGCGGCCCTACCTGGTTATGAAATTCCCACTTTGATTTCCGATTTGAAAAGCCGGCTGAAGCCTTCGCAAACGCCAGGCTGGGTGGCGCTAGGTCTGATGCTGGGCGAAGCGCCGGATTTTCTGCCGAACCCGAACTTCCTCTCCGCCGCGCTGGTGAATCGCCCCATCGAAGATAGGCACTTCTTTCATGACGACCTGTTACAGCATTGGAAGCCACGCGCCATCGGCTCCGAAGCCATCTTCCAAAGTGGCCAGTGGTATTTCACTGGCCGCACCACCGCGCTGCAAGAACTGGTGGCCTATCTATCTGCGCAGACCGGCACCGGACGAGGCCTAATTGTCACGGGCGACCCGGGCAGCGGTAAATCCGCCGTGCTCGGTTATCTCACGTTAGCTTCCGATCCGGAAGAAGCGAACCAGCCCGCCTTCGAAGCGTTCCTGGCCACCATGCCCGAAGGCACGCGCCCAGCACTGGATTCCATCACGTTCGCTCTGGCTCTGCGCGGCAAGACGCTTGCCGAAGCACTAAGCGCATTGGCCGAACGCTTCAGTGCCAAGCCCGATGACGTGCTGGGCAAACTCACTACAGGCAATGTGAATAAGGTGCTGGTGTTTGATGCGCTGGACGAATCGATGGCGCCGGAAGACATTGCCGACAAGCTACTGCGCCCGCTCAGCGGCTATCCCCATGTGCGAATTATCGTAGGCACACGCCGCCCGCAAATCAAGTTTCTGGGTCAGCGTTTCGATCCGCTCGATTTGGACCTGCCCCGCTATCGCAGCGACGCCGACCTTGCGCAGTACGTCAGCCGCATTCTTCTTGCCGAAGGCGAACCGCGCGCCACCCCCTATAGCGGCCAACCCAGTGCCGCGAGCAACGTTGCGAAAGCGGTAGCCGAACGCGCCAACGGCAATTATCTGATTGCGCGAACCGTGGCGCGTTCTTTGATGGAGCGCGATACCGTCATCGACCTCACCACGGAACCGCTTCCCCAAAACATGCCCGACGCCTTTGCCGATTCTCTTCGCGTGATGGGCGAACGCAGCGGCCTGGGTGATTGGCGCGTGCGCGAATCGCTGCTGCCTCTGGCTTACTTGAAAGGGCAAGGCGTGCCGCTCGACATCTGGGAGCTCTTCACGCCCACTTACGTCTCGCAGATTCTAAGCTTGGCCGCCGCCTTCATCGCCGAGTACGTGGAGGAGGGGCGAACCGTCTACCGTCTCTACCACCAGGCTCTGGCCGACGCGCTCCACGACCCCAAGTTGGACGCCGAACGCCAGCGAAAGATGGCGCAAGCCCTTCGGGACGCGGTCCCTGAAGGCAATTGGCTACGCGCGCACTGGTTCACACGCAAGTACTTCAGCCTATATGCCGCCGCAGGCAGCGTGGAGTTGCTGGAACAGGCCATGCTCGACGTAAGGTTCCTGGCCGCCGCGAATCTTCCCCTCCTATTAACTGTTTCCTCCGCGATCCACGCAGCAGAAGCCAAGCGCCGTCTCAATTGGCTGAAACTCGCCTCGGACCGCCTGACCAATGGCGACGAAGCAGATCGTCTCTCCAACCTGCAACTGTGCGCCCTACAAAGCAACGCTGCCGATCTCGCCGCGGAATGCAAGCAGGCAAACGTGCGCCGGAAGTGGCAGCCCAAATGGGCGCGCTGGGCGCGCCAGGTCACCCCTCATCGTATTCTTCGGGGTCATGAAGGCACAGTGAATTCAGTGGCCATTGCAGGCGGGGTGATCGTTTCCGTAAGCGAAGATTACACCGTCCGCTTTTGGAATGCCGCGACAGGTGAACCTATTGGCGTTCCTGGCCAACACGACAACAAAGTGGCGGCCGTCGCCGCAAATTCGGGAACAGCCATTACAGGAAGTTGGGACGATACCGTTTGCTTCTGGGATCTGAACACTGGCCGTGCCAAGGGGCCCCGCCTCATCGATCACAGGAACCATGTTTTAGCCGTAGCCATCAGCGGGGGTATTGCCGCCTCCGGGGATGGCGACGGCATGATCATTCTCTGGGACGTGAAAAATGCCAGGAGCATTAGCAAGCCATTGAGCGCGCATTCGCGCCCTGTCAGCGCGATGGCCTTAGTAGACGATGTGTTAGTTTCCGGGAGCGAAGACGGGACCCTTGCCATCTGGAGCCAGACAACCCGGCGGAAATTGAAAGAGCTGTCAAGTCCGCCTCTCCCTACCTCCACCAAAGCGGTCACCGCGCTGGCCGCCGCAAACGGCATCATCTATGCGGTCTACGGTTTTCGTTATCTGCAAAGTTGGAGTTTGGCTACTGGCCTAAGTTTGCACACGCCCATCGCGCTCGAAGAGATGGTAAACGGAATCGCCATTCACGATCTGTCTTTGGCTTGCGCCGGCAATGACTTCAAACTGCGCTTTATTGACCCCACGACCGGCTTAGCGACCAGCACTCCATTGATTGGCCACACGCTCTTCGCCACCAGTGTTGCCGTTGAAAAAGACATTCTCGTATCGGGCGCAGCCGACAATACTGTGCGGGTCTGGGATTTGGAATCCATAGAACCATTCGGTAATCCGGAGGCGCTGGAGCAGCTTACATGCGCCTCCGTGGCCATCTCGAAGGCCGCCGCAATCACCATAAGTTGGACAAATCGAATGAGCGTTTGGGACCTTGAGACGGGAGCGTCAAGGGCACCCCAAAACATCACCACCGCCCCGGGAGAGAATGTGCCCGTCGCGGCAAGCGACAGTGTCGTTGCTTTTAACGGCACATCGGAAGCCATCTCTCTGCTGGATCTGGAAACCAGCGAAGTGTCTCCGCTGCCCGGCTATGGCGGGCCTGCTGTTTCTCTGGCGATCTCAGACAATAAATTGGTTGCTCTTTGCGCCAACCATGAGCTTCGGCGGTGGGATCTCACGGACCGCAAACCGATTGGGCGCGCAAAAACGCTGGACGATATGCCAAATGCGATTGCTATTGCCGGCCGCGTCGTCTGGACCAGCGGACCTTCGCTCCAGCGGTGGAACCTTAGCACCGGCGAAGCTCTTGGCTCTTCTCTCGACCGCAACCACGGCACTTCTTCATTGCAGATTGGCGGCGAATGGCTTGTCTCCAGCCATTGGAACGGAAGACTAACTGTGCGCGATGCCCAAACAGGCGAAGTGCTCCGCGGCACTTCCCAGAGTCCTCAGAGCCGCGTCAACTGCCTCGCGCTCTACAAGACTTTCACTGTCTCCGGAAGCCCGGACGGCACCGTCTGCATCGGGAATCTGACCACCATGGCCCCGCTGCTTCAAATTCAACTGGGGTCACCTGTGAACGGCCTCGCCGCCACACCAACAGGCGTCTGCGTCGCGTGCGCTTCAGGCGTCATTTCACTCGAGCTCAACTTATGATCGCAGCCATTCACGGCATCGGATATCAGCGCCTCACCGCAGCCACGGAGCAGCCCAAGTGGCGCAAAGCACTTGCCGCAAGCCTCGCCATCGCGGAGGTGGAACCCGCCTATGCCGACACCCTCCAGTTCCTGGCCTATGGCGATCTCTTCCTCCCGCGTGGCTTTCGCGCTGGTGCCGATCCACCCTTCGATGCCACCGATGTCGATCAGGATTTTGAAGTCGAACTGCTGCGGCGTTGGTATCGCGAAGCGCAACGCACGGACCCCAACCTGCCGAAGCTCGGCGAACCCACTCGCTTGATCCCCATCCCCAACATAGTTCAGAAAATGCTTGACGCTCTCAGCCTCTCAAAGACGTTCGCCGGCATCTCCGAGCACGCGCTCATCTTCAACCTAAAGCAGGTTCGCACCTACATGTCCGATGACGTGATTCGCTCCGCCATCCAGGAGCGCATCGCACATAACATGCTGGCCGGAACCCGGCTGATCATCGCCCATTCCCTTGGAACCGTGGTGGCTTACGAAGCCATCTGTGCGCACCCCGAATGGAAAATTGAAGGCCTGATCACCATGGGTTCGCCCCTCGGCATTCACAATCTTGTATTCGATCGCCTGATTCCCCATCCGCTCGACGGCACAGGCCAATGGCCCGAAGGGCTCAAGTGGTGGACCAACGTCGCCGATGAAGGCGACATCGTGGCTATCGAAAAACATCTCTCAAACCGCTTCGGCTCGAAGGTGGAAGACTGGGTGATCGATAACGGCATCGCCGAAGTCCACGGCGCCGAAAAATATCTGGCTCAGCCTGCGGTCGGCGCGGCCCTGCGACACTTGCACCTCAGCTCTTAATTCACCTTCGAATAGCGCTTGAAGAACGAATCGCTTTTCCACCGCGGCCGCTCCGGCGCGTCGGCGATACGCAACAGCAACTTGCTCACGAAGGCATCGAATTCACCTGCTGCCTTCTTGTCCACAGGCTGTGCCAGATCGTCCGAAGGCGCATGATACCGCTCCGCTAGCCACCGCTTCGCCACCCCTTCTTCGGGTGACCCTTTCTCATACCCCACCTTCATCGAAAGCGAAGGCACTCCCGCGCGAATGAAGCTGTACTGATCGCTGCGAATGAACACATTGCGAAGCGGCTCCGGGTCCGCTTGAATACTGACTCCAACCTCCTTCCCCACCTCGCGCACATCGTCGCCCAACGTGGATTCCGCCAGCCCATACACCGTCAGAAGCTTCAGTGGAAACAGTGGCAGAAACATGTCGCTATTCAGATCCGCCACAATTGCGGCCCCCGGTACCGTGGGATGATTCGCGAAATAGCGCGACCCCAGCAGTCCCTTCTCCTCACCCGTTACAGCCACAAACAAAATCGACCGTTTCGGCTGCGCGTGCGTCTCACGCAGCATCTCCGCAATGTCCAGCAAAGCGGCCACGCCGGAAGCATTGTCCATCGCACCGTTATAGATCGCGTCACCGTTGATCGGCGCGCCCACGCCAATGTGATCCAGATGGGCCGACATCACCACATACTGCTTCTTCAGCACCGGGTCGCTCCCCGGATACACAGCGGCCACATTCTGAGATTCCACAACGCCCCGGGTCACCGCCATCTTCGCTTTCAATGTGGCAAGCAGACCAAAGTGCGGCAACGGCTTACCGGAATTGGCCGCCTCCAGAATCTCCGCGAAGTTGTGCCCCGAACCTTCGAACAGCTCGTCCGCGAAGGCCGGGTTCATCGTCAGAGCCACCTTCATCCCGCCCGCTTCATCAAGCGAATGATCAGCCAGACTCATCGCCGGAGCCAATCGAGCCAGGCTCGAACGCGACCAGGGAATATCCATCTGCTTCGGGTTCGGAATCGTAATGGTTCCCACCGCGCCCAGCCGTTTCAAGTTCGCGGCCCGCTCGCCGGCCGATTGATAGTGCGAACTCAACGCGCCAGGTATTCCCGCCGGCGCACCGGTCAAGTGAACAACCACCTTGCCCCGCACATCCCGGCCGGCGAAATCGTCGAAGCCCTGCTCCGGAATAGTCAGACCATAGCCCACAAAGACCATGCCCGCTTGCACTTGCGGCGCCGGATCGATACGTAGCCCGATCACCACCTCCTCTCCTAATTTCAGAGGCACGGTAACTCCGCCGCGCGTGAGCGAAACACTGGAGCCGGCCTCGTCGATGACACGCGTCGAAAACTTCACCGGCTGAATATAGCCGTCCACGCCGGCGGGTTTCAGTCCGGCGCGCTCAAATTGCGCGGCCACATATTCAGCCGCTTTCTTGTGCCCCGGGCTGCCCGTGTTCCGGCCTTCCAACTTGTCGTCGGCCAGGAACTCTACATGGCGCCACCATCGAGCGCCGTCCTGCCCAAGCAGCGAAACAGAGAAAGCAAAACAGAGGAAGAATCGAACCGAAGCGGTGACCATAATCTCAGTTAACACGTTTCTGCGCTTCTCCGCTTGGAAGAAACCGCGCGGCCCTCAACGCTTGGTCTTCAGAGGCGCGCCGGTGTCTTCGTTGTAGCGCTGCGGTTCCGGTGTTCCGCCTCGTATGGAGCGGAAGATAAACGGCATCGGCTGGTCCGCGGGACCCGTCGCCTTCCACCAAGCCGGCAGCGTCTTGAACGCGAACACCATGTCATAATCCGCGGCAATGCTGCCGGTGCTGGGGTCCAGCGGCTCCGTTCGGGGATGGCTTTGGAACCAGCGCATCCAATCGGCGGACCCCGGCGCGGGCGAACAGATATAAGGATCATTCGGCTTCCCGTCAGGGCAAGTCTTGAAGGGAGGCCCAGGGTTCGGATTCGGGTATGAGGGCATCAGCAACGTAACCATCTTATATTCCGTCGGCTGCCATTGCGCCGGGCTATGGCAGTTCATGCAAGAAGAATCCGGGGCATTCTTCATCACCGTCGTGCCCACCTGAATGTCGTGGCGCGCGCCATCGTTCGGGCCCGATAAGCGGCCGCCCCAGCCCAGCGTCTGCTTTGAATATTTCGGCGCCGCTGCGTTGATCCAGTTCTCCTTCAACGGCACCGTCGGCCGCACCGCCGAATTCACATCGGGGTCGTTCCCCCACATCGCGCCCAGCGGCACCATCTTGTCCCACGCGTCATTACCTTTGGCGTTCGCGTTATACACCAATGTCGAAAACACCCAGCCGGTCTTCGGTGCCGACACGCTGTCTTTCACGATAATGTCGAACTGCATCACATAACCATTCGGCACCGCCGTGGGACCAGGCTTCACTTCCGGTATCGCCAGGAACAACGGCCACTGCGCCGCGCCATTCGTCACCGGCCACTAGTTGCTCTGAACCGCCGGATAGTCAGATACGAACAGCGCCGCCTTTACCACTACCGAACCTTCCGGAAATTGAAAGTTCTCTGTTTTCACATCCGGGTTCATCGCGCCGGAACCCCACACTTTGTAAAGCGTATACGCCGACCGTTCGTCATAGTAAGTCAGCACGTGCGTATCGAAAGTGGTTTTCAATCCGGTGCCCGGAAAGATGCTTGGCCCAAACTGACCCGCCGGGTAAGCCCCATGAAGGCTCTCGCGAATGTAGCCAAGCCACGGTTCCGTGTACCATCGCGCCGTTGCCGCATCGAAGTTTAAATTCAACAGCAGAGCGCGCCCACTTACCGTCACATACCGTTTCAACGCCGCTACATATTCCCCGGCATTTTGCGTCGTAATCAGACCGCCGCCAATCGCCATCGACCATGGCGGATTCTCAAGGGGAGGCAACTGCCGCGTGGGCCAATCATGGCTCAACTGAAACATAGCGCCCGAATACTGAGACGGAGTAGGAAGGACACCATTGTTCACAAGAAAAGGATCTTTGGGAACAGTCTGCCCAGGCAACAGGAATGGGGCAGCGGCCAACACCGCAAGCCCAATGTAGGATCGAGTGCGCATTACGAATGACCTCGACGTAAATTGTATCCGCAGTTTCTGTAATTGAGATTTATTTCCCTTTAAATTTTTCTAATAAATTTTTATTCGCGAAAAAACCGCGCGCGCTTCCGGCCAACGCGCGGCTTCAGCCGAAGGCCGGATAATGGAACTGTTCCCCGATGGATTTCGTTCAGCAACTGAAAGCACAAGTGGACATTGTCCGCGTGGTGCAGGATTATGTACGCCTGACCAAGCGCGGGCAGCGTTACGTCGGCCTCTGCCCGTTTCATAACGAAAAGAACCCATCCTTCACCGTCACTCCGTCCATGCAGTTCTTTTACTGTCATGGCTGCCACGAAGGCGGCGACGTGCTCAGCTTCATCATGAAAATTGAGCACCTCAGTTTTTTTGAGGCCCGCAACGCGCTCGCCGAACGCAACGGCATCCCGCTTCCGAAACGGACCGAGTACGCCGATGACGATACCAAACTGCGCGCCGCCGTTTACCGGATGCATGAATTGGCGCAAAAAGAATTCACCGCGCAATTGGCTTCTCCGCAAGGCGCCGGTGCGCGTGAGTATCTGAAGAAGCGCGGCGTTAGCGAAGCCGCCATCTCTGAATTCGGCATCGGCTATGCCGGTAAATCGCTACTCCGCCTGCTGGAATCGAACGGCTTCACGCCCACTGAACTGGCGGCCGGCGGGCTTGTCGTGCGTCGCGATGAGGGTGGCTTCTACGATCTATTTCGCAATCGTCTGATGTTTCCTATCCACGGCGAAACCGGCAAGGTAATCGGCTTCGGCGGCCGCGCCTTGGATGCCGATGAGAAAGCCAAATATATCAACTCACCCGAGACGCCCATTTACCGAAAAAAAACGGTGCTGTATAACCTGCATCGCGCTCGGGACGCCGCTCGTAAATCGGGCCGGCTGATTCTTGTCGAAGGGTACATGGACGTGATTGGCGTCTACAGTTCAGGCATTGCTGAAGTGATTGCTACCTGCGGTACGGCGCTCACTCGTGAACAGGTGCAGGCCATGAAGCGCCATGCGCCGATGGTGACGGTCAACTTCGATCCCGATGCCGCTGGCTCAAACGCGGCGGAAAAATCGATTCAATTGCTGCTCGCTGAATCTGTACGTATCGGCATCGTGCAGTTGGATGGTGGCCTTGACCCAGACGAATACTGCCGGCAACATGGTGCCGAAGCGTACGCGCGTTGTGTGGAAAAAGCCAAGAACTATTTCTACTGGCTGGCCGATCGCGCACGCGCGAAGTTCGACATGCGCAGCGCGGAAGGCCGCGTGGATGCCTTCCAGTTTCTGCTTCCCGCCGTTCAGGGCCTCACCGATAAATTGGAACGCGTGGCCGTCGCGAACGACCTTGCCTCATATCTGAATGTGCCAAGCGGTCTGGTGCTCGAGAATTTCCGGAAGATGGCCGGCGATAAACGCGATGCCGTGGCGACCGAACAGCCCAGGCTCCCCGAAAGTGACCGCATCCTGCTCTCCGTATTGCTGACGGAGGCTGAATCCGCCCAGACCCTCCTCCCGGAACTCCGGCTAATCGCTACGCTGCAATTGTCGCCGGCATGCCGCATCTATTCGGCGCTATTCAGCTTGGCGGATTCCGGCGCGCCCGTCTCCGTAGCAAGCTTGCATGAACGCCTGGAAGAAGCGGATCGTAAGTTGCTGGCCGCGTCGCTTTTTTCTCAAAACGCCAATGAACAGAGCGCCACCCTGCTAGCCGCCCAGGCTTGTCTGGAAGGGTGGAAGCGCCAGGATGCCGCCCAACGCATTGCCGACGTCAAAGCCCTTATCCGCGATGCCGAACGCGAAGGGAATTGGGATACCGCTATCGCATTAACGAAAACCCTGTCACGTTCCAAGTAGTTTCAACACTCCTTCTTGCGAGTGACACGATTTGCATCGGAATCTCGCCTTAACAGAAGAGAGGTTTCGTGACAATTGACGACAGCTTGGACCAAACGGAGTATCCCGGCCGCTCATGCGAAGAAGATTTACCAGCGCTGCTCGATGAGAGCGGCGAGCTAACTGAGGATGACGTGGTGCCCGATCATCAACTCCTTGCCGGCGTCACGGATAACGACCCCGTTCGGCTCTATTTGCGCGAGATGGGCTTGGTTCCCCTATTGAACCGTGACGGCGAGATCGCTTTGGCGCGCCGCATTGAAGCGAACCGCAATGCTTGCCGGAAAGCGCTCTTCCGTTCACCCATCGCGGCGCGCGAAATATTGAGCCTCTACGAATCTGTGCAAGCCGGCGCGATTTCCCTCCAGGACGTGCTCCAAGTTGCCGATCCCGTGCTGGCGCAGCTGGCTCTTGAAACGCAGCGCGTAAAATTTGAAGCGGTTTGCGAAGAGCTTGGTCAGATCTATAGCAAAGTGGTCCGTGCTCGAAAGAAGTTGCTCCTGATGTCTCGAGCAACGAAGCCGAAACAGCACCTGCACCTGCGTTGGAACTTGGGCCGGCTTCTGATTCTGATGTCGCGGCAGATACGCAGTTTGGAATTCCAAAACCCGGTGCTGCGTAACATGACGGCCCGTGTGAAGGCCGTCGTGGAAGAGTTCAAAGCGCTTGAACGCAAGTTGGCCCGCAATAGCCGGCGGCTGGAACAACCGGGTGAGCCCACACGTGAATTGCATCGCGAACAGCGCCAGCTTCGGCTGGAGATGCAGGCTCTGGAAGAGCGCTTCGCCACGCCAGCCGCGGAACTGCATCGTACGGTGGCCGTGATTTCGAAAGCGGAACGGAACGCCGACGCGGCCAAGCAGGAACTGATCGAAGCGAATCTGCGCTTGGTCGTGAGCATCGCAAAACGCTATACCAGCCGGGGACTTCATTTCCTCGATTTGATCCAGGAAGGGAACATCGGCCTGATGCGCGCCGTGGATAAATTCGAATATCGGCGAGGCTTTAAATTCTCCACCTATGCCACATGGTGGGTGCGGCAAGCTGTCACGCGCGCTATTGCGGATCAGGCCCGTACCATTCGCATTCCAGTGCATATGGTGGAAACCATCAACAAGCTGCTTCGCACCTCGCGCGCGTTGGTCCAGGAGTTAGGCCGCGACCCCACCGACGCGGAATTGGGCTCCAAGTTGGAACTCTCCGTCAACCAGGTCCGGAAGACGATGCGGATCGCGCAAGAGCCCATTTCCATAGAAACTCCCGTCGGCGGAGAAGACGATTCCCATCTGGGAGACTTTCTGGTGGATCGAAATGCCCAATCGCCGGCGGAGCGGTTGATCGGCATGAACCTTTGCGAAAAGGCCGTGGAAATTCTGAAGACGTTGAGTCCCCGCGAAGAGCTGATCCTCAGGCTTCGTTTCGGTTTGGAAGACGGCAATGAACACACGCTGGAACAGGTGGCTAATAATTTTCACGTCACCCGCGAACGCATTCGCCAGATTGAAGCCAAGGCGCTCGGCAAGTTGCGGCATCCCAGCAGAAGCCATCGCCTGCGAAGCTTTCGACCGCGTTCCGCCGCGGCCCGCTAAAGCCGCCTTTTTATTTCAGAAGCGCTTTAACTTCCGCCGGAGGCTCAAAGCGCTTCGGCGAAAATTCCGGATTGATGGCTACGCTATCGATCTCGATATCGATGCGCTGTCCCGCCAAGCTCTGCTGAAGCGTGTGCGGCATGAGAAGATCTCCCTCTTTGCGGTAACCGCCTAGGGTCAAGGCAACAGGCACCTCACCCATGGGCAACGGCACAGTTGCGGTCTCCCGTACCAGCAACCCTGAGGCTTTGTCGTAATACTCCGTATCGGGCTTACCGCTCAGCGGCGTTAACACCACTTTGTAGCAAGGCTTACCGTCCACATCTTCAACACCCATTGTTTCCACGCTCTTGTAAAGCTTCTTCCAATTCAGAAACTTCGCCTGGCTGTTTGCCGCGCGCATTGCCATAGCCTTCTCCTCGCCCAGTTTCAAACGCGCACCTTCCAGAAAGGAATTGGACCATGCGATGGTTCCATCCGTGCCCTCTTCCATACGGCCGATACCGGGAAACTCCACCAACGTCACCTGCTTCGCAGGCGCCGATTCGTAGATCGTCATGGTGCCCTTCAGGTTTTGGCCGCTTATGGTCATGGTTCCCTTGGCGATGCTTCCGCGAATTTGCTCGTACGCGGCACGCCCGCCCGTTACTTCCACAAACTTGGCCAAAACGTCTTCTCCCTTCGGGAGATCTTCCGGGGCGAATAAAAGGAGCGCGAAAAGAAGGACAGGCGTCACAGGGGCCTCTTTATCCACTGTAGCGCGCTCTCCAGCACATCGTCTTTTCCGGCAAGCAGGCTCGCGCGATTGGGCCTGACTTCCACATCCGGCTTTACCCCTTTGCCTTCCAGCACGGCACCGCTTTGGGAAACATAATTGGCAATGGCGTATTGAAAGGCATCGCCGTTCGGAAGGCGTTCAATCACCGAAGGCAACGCCGCGCCCGCGGTGGGCGAACCGAATACGCGCGCCCGTTTCAAATCCTGCAAGCCGCCCGCGAAAATTTCTGACGTGGATGCGGAAAGCCCATCCACCAGCACCGCTAGCTTTTGCGTGAATGCCGGCACGCGAGGATTGATGGCGAATTTCAGAGCGTTATCGCGCATCTGCATGGTGCCCAGCAACTCACCTTGTTGCTGAATGAAGAAACCAGCCATACCCATGGCCATCGCGCCGATCCCTCCAGGGTTGCCGCGCAGATCGATCACGAAGCCAGTGCACTTCCCGCATTCGCCCACGCTGGCCGCAAGCGCTGGAATAAGACGGCCGGGATCAAAAAACATATTGAAAGCAAAATAGCCCGCGTTGCCAATGTGACGCGATTCCGACCACACGTATTGTGTCGGCAAATTTCCAAATGTGGTGGGCTCGCCGTGCTGAGCGAATTCCGAAAGCTCAGGCGTCACACGCTCTCCGTGCCCGTTCGATAAAGTCACTTCATGCGCTCCCGCCCAAGCTGCAACGGCTCGCGACACCATCAACTCCCGCATCGTGGAATGTTCATAAAGCTTCTCCACCTTAGCGATTGCCTCCTGAACGCCCTCCACTTCCCACCCTTGATGCTTGCCGCGCACCAGGATGGCTCGACCATTGATGATACGTACGTCCATCCCCTCGGCTCCACCATGTAGTTCCGAATACACATCGCCAGGCAGTACGCCGAAATGGGTCAGGTGTAGCCTGCCGATCATCTCGTTCAACACGCGGCGGGCGGCTTCCATGCTCTCAGCCTGTTCCATTTTCGGCTGCAGCTCGTCATGGACAGCCTTCCACTCCGCGCCATCCAAACTCTTGTCCCAATGCTTGTCACGGATGGTCGTCCAGACATATTCGAACGAATTCAGGTTGCTTTGTTTTCGTTCCGGAGTAAGGGTTGCGCCGTGAAGGGCGAAAACCAACGGCAGCAGTGCGAGGAAGCGCAACCCTGATTTTAGCGTCTTTAGTTCTCGTGAGGTGCCACATCTATCATCGTGCGGCGCATCGGTTGGCGCTCGGTATAGCCGGCGGGTACCTGGAACAATGAGAGCTCCGGGTTCGCGCGATTGATCTTGCTGATGGTGTAGACGGTCTCACCCATGCGCGGGTCAGTGCGCTTGCTCATGATCACCATTTGCAGATCCGGTGAAAACCATTTCTCACTCACAATCTCAATCGTCCGTTCGTTAAACATCGCGCCCGCAGGGATGGTAACAGTGGTTCGCGTACCTTCTACAGAGAGGCCTTCCATCACCTGTTTTCCCAGGCTTTCTGTCTTAGTGTTCTCGCCGCCATCTATGACACTGTGCTTGGTAACGACGATCGGCTCGCTACCCGAATGCACGGTGCCCTTCGCTTTTCCGAGCGCGAACTCCAACGAGTGCAGATGTTCCGCCATCGCCTTTGCATCGCGCAAACTTGCGGGTGAACTTTTCATAACGGTTCGGTTTCGCTCGTCTAGAACGAAGTGGGCCGCGGCCACGGGGTCGTTTATCATGACTGTCTTTTCCACTTCCCCGCCCTCCGGTGACAAGCCCTTCAGCGAGCGTTCCACACGCGTTCTGCCTTGCTGATCGCGATAGAGGCGTGAACTGGTGGCTTGCACAATCCTGTTGCCATCGGCCAGCGTTTGAGTCATCACCGATTTCTCATCCGCTTCATAAGGCGCGCCTGTGATCACCTTCGATTGCATGCCGGCATTGCTGTTCGCGATCTGATAGGTGAACTGCATTCCGTTGAATTCGGAAATTTCTTTTCCGATCTGAGCGATCTGAATTTCCTGTGAAGATGCCAGAGTTGCCAGCGCCAGTGCTCCTGAAGCTGCCGTAAGACGAATCGTTTTTGCCGTCATTTTGATGCTCCTGTCCGAATGAATCGAACTGCTCGGGCGAGTCCATCGCCGCCTACCAAAACGTCCGCATCGATCCGAAAATTCGGGTCGGCGCCAGAGATGGGAAATCCCCAGGACAACAGTTGCGCGGCGGGCATGCTGACGCGCACCAACTCCGTGCGATCGGTCGGCTCCAACGTAGCCGAATATGGAATGCGGATCAGTGGATCCTGTTCCCTTTCCTGCGCCGTGCTCACTGCGGCCACTCGCGTTGGTCTTCGTTTGCGAACAACGGACGCTAGCTGCACCGCCTTGGGCAGCTGAACGACAGGTTTGCGCTCGGTCACGTTGACAGTTGGCGGACCCATCGTCGGGGGAGCCGGAATCGTCAGCTTTTCACCGCGTGGACGAAGCACGGCCGCAAAAGTCAACGCAGCAGCTAGCGCGGCAAGCCCGGCGGGAATGGCCCACCGCAGTCGCCGCGGGCGCGCCGCTTGCAAAAGCTTCCGTTCCAACAGAGGCGATGGCCTACGTGTCTCTTTAGCAGCCAGCTCTTTTAAAGCCGCAATCAGAACTCGTTTCGTTGTCGCTCATACGGCGCACCTCGCCTGCAGTTTTGCGATAAGAATTCCTCGTCCGCGATGCAAGCGCGAACGCACCGTGCCCACTGCGCAGCCAATCACAGACGCAGCAGATTCATAGCTCAGCTCTTGCAGGTCGCACAAGACAATGGCTTCCCTGTATTTTTCAGGCAGGCGAAGCACCGCCTGTTGAAGCGCCTGAAGTTCCGTCGTGCGCGTGAGTTCTTCCAGCGGGTCGCCATCGGCGAGAAACTGCTCCGCGTCGTCCTCTTCGTCCACTTGTTGAAAACGCCGGTCATGCGCAAGATGCCGGTGAACCATATGCCGCGCTATCCCATAAAGATAGACGCCGATATTTCAGCGCTGCCGATCGAAGCCATCGGGATTGCGAATCAGTGCGAGAAAAACGTCCCGTATTACCTCTTCCGCAACAACCTGGCTGCCGCTCATGTGAAGAGCAAAGCGATAGACCGGCGTAGAATGCTGGCGATAAATCTCCGTGAATTCACCCGCGTCGCTCATGCTTTCTACATTGCATTGCAGGCGGGCGGGCCCCAAGTTCCAGATTATTTCGAGATTATTTGCAGATGGTGTCTAAGCCACTTTACGCAACTTCGAAACGCGGCCAACCTCAACCCACTCGACGACGAAGATGTTCCCGGCGTGATCGAAGCAGGCACCATGCGGACACACGAAGCGGCCAGGCGTGAACGTTTCACGTGCAAGCTTTCTGGTGGTCATGTACTTGCCGGTGGAATCGTCACCCAGCAGCGCCACGGTTCGATTGTCCTTATCCAGCACCGTCACTCGCGCGAACAAATCCGGGATCACCATGTCGCCGTTCTTATAAATTCCGAAGTGGCAAGGGGCATTCATGTTCTCGACAAAATCAAGGTGCTGACCATCGAGTGTGAATCGCTGCAGCCGCTTGTTCGAACGGTCGGCGACTGTCAGATTCGGCACGGCTCCGCGAGTATCGACAATCAATCCGTGCGGGCAATTGAGCTTGCCCGCCTCTTTGCCTACGCCGCCAAAGGTGCGAATAAATTTCGCGTTCGAATCGTATTGGTTAATGTAACTGGATCCATAACCATCGCCCACATAGACATCGCTATTCGGTGCGATCGCCACATTGGTGGGACTATACTTCACCTTCTTGCCATCCGCCCCTGGCTTATACGCTTCCAGATCATCCGGGTAGCCCAGCTTCCAAACATGTTCCCCGTCGAGTGTAGTCTTCACCACCAGGGCATTCTTGGTGTCGCATAAATAGAGGTACTCCGTCGAGCCCTCTTTACGGATGTGGAGCCCATGAGCGCCGCCAGCGAACTCCTTGCCCCAAGATTTCACAAACTTTCCGTTGGCGTCGAAAACAACCATCGTGTCGTGACTTTCGCTGGCCGCGTTTACCGTGTGGTGAACATAGATGCGGCCCTGCGAATCTTCGCAAACCCCATGCGTATTGCCATATTTCAAACCAGCGGGAAGTTCGCCCCAATCGTGCGTCACCTCGTAGCGGTGATCGCCGGCGCCGATGACTGGCTTGGCATTTCCCGATTTATTCGTGGCAGCCATAAGAAAGGAGGACGATCCGGCCAGAGTTGAACCCAGAACACCCAGGGTGGAACGTCGGGTAATGTTTGACATGGCGGCTATTTTATCCTACACAGCGGGGCGCTGCGCGAAAACATCACGCTACGGCTTGATTTCTTTCGGCTTCAACTCCGGTTCTCGCGTAGGCGCGGTTTGATTGCCAATCTCCGTATCGCTTCCGCGACGCCGCTGAACCGAGTCGTTTGGTTGAGGCTGCTTGGCTTCAGGTGGTGTCTCGCCGGTGCGCGCGGGCCGTACCAAAATATGGTAGCCGTGGGCCTGCTCCACACGTTTATCGTCACTGGCAGCGTCGCCAGTCGCCGCAATGAGCAGCCCTGAACAGACAACTCCTGCGAAAGAGGCAAGACGGCGGGTTCTCATCCGTTCCCGATTATACGCGCGCTGGCCCTTCGCCTGGACAACGCGCTGCATGAGCAGAGGAGAAACGGTAGACTTGACGGTTTAGCTGTTTGGTTAATTAGTCAGGGGAGCCGTTGACCGCAAGACCTTCATTGTCAAATTCCGAAAACGCCCAAAAGAGTTTGGAGGAACAGCTCGCCGCTCTGGTGAAGTCACAGCGAGAGATGTCGCATCAAGTGGTCGCTCTTCGCGATTACCTGATTGAACGTGCCGAATCGGATACGTATCACCAGTCTGACTTGCACCGTCGTGTGCTCACGCTTGAGCAGGAAGCCAAGCACACACAGTCTGTTCTGAATTTGATATTAGAGAGCCGGATCTGGAAGACGTTGCAAAGTGGCGGTGCCGTTCTTCTGAATTTGATGCGACTGACTCCCGCCGGCAGGAAGCTCCGGAAGTCCGCGTCTGTGCAGGCGTTCGCGAACGATCGACGCCACGACATCCAACTGCGCTGCGACACCCTGCCGATGGAGCCGCAGGATCCACTGTGCGGAAATATTGAAATTCGGGGGTGGGCGCTGGCGGAAGGCGGCGTCAACGGGGTGGAGATTTCGGTGGACAACGGTCCTCCCCTCACCGCGGCCTACGGTTCGCCCAGGCATGATTTAGCGTCGCTCTTTCCGCATGTGCCGCATTCTCTAAACGCGGGTTTCGTGCTCACTTTCGACACGCGGCAGTTGGACGATGGCATTCATCGCCTGACAATCTCCGCGCGCGCGAAAAACGGCAAGACGCGCGAAATTGAAATTCCTCTTTTGGTGAACCAAAGCGTGGGGCATGCCAGCGAATATTCGCGCTGGCTGGAAGCCTTCGAACACCGCGAACCCCATTTGGTGAGATTGAAGATTTCCAGTTTCACCTATGCGCCTCTCATCAGCGTGCTGGTGCCCGTCTTCCGGACTAATCTGGCGATTTTGCGAGAGACAATTGATTCCGTATTGAACCAGAGCTATAGCGATTGGGAGCTGTGCCTGGTGGATGATGGGTCGGAAGATCCGCAGTTGAGCGAACTGCTGGCGCAGTTTGGGCGCCTGGACAGCCGCATCAAATTGGCCGTGCAGGAAGGGCAAACCGGAATTTCTGCCGCTTCGAACCGCGCTCTGCAAATGGCCAGCGGCGATTATGTCGCCCTGTTGGATCATGACGACGTTCTTGCGCCCAATGCCTTGTTTCATGTTGTGGATGCGCTCCAATCCGCCGATCGCCCGGACGTGCTCTATTCGGACGAAGATCACATGGACGAATCAGGCAGGCGATTCGCTCCTTTTTTCAAGCCGGATTGGTCGCCGGATTTAATCCTTTCCGAAAATTACGTTTGTCATCTGATGACGTTTCGGCGGGAACTGGCATTGCAGGTGGGCGGCTTCCGTTCGGCGTTCGATCTCAGCCAGGACCATGACATTCTACTTCGATTAAGCGGCGTTGCAAACCGGGTGCTTCATATTCCTCGCGTCTTGTACCACTGGCGGACTAGTCTTGGTTCTATGTCGCGGGCGTCGCACTCGGAGGAGAGGGCGTTTAAATCTTCTCGGTCGGTAGTGGAATCGTACCTGTCGGAGAGCCAGTCGGAAGCTGTGGTAGAAAACGGGTTATATTCCGGCCGCTGGCGCGTTCGCTATCCTATCCCGCCCGACGCCCGGGTGAGCATTCTGATTCCGACAGCCGGGAAAACCGAAGTGCTGGACCGGAATTTGAAGGCACTTTGGAAAACTGCTGGCTCAACCCCGTATGAGGTGGTTATCATCGACAACAGCAAAGGCGATGACGAGTGGACGGTAATGAATTACGTCCAGAAGCTTCACGACAAGGGTAGGCCGGTTCGCCATTTCGATCAACGGAACGAGCCGTTTAACTATTCGCGTTTGAACAATAAAGCAGCTTCTACCTGCACGTCCCCGTATTTGTTATTTCTCAACGACGATACGGAGGGCATTTCGGAAGGTTGGATGGACGCAATGCTGGAATTGGCTGCGCGGCCCGAGGTGGGTGCGGTAGGCGCCAAGTTACTATATCCGGATGGCCGGATACAACATGCCGGGGTGACCATGGGGTTGGCGGAGATTTGCGGGCATTCCTTTAAGGGCGGCCGCGGCGATGAACGGCATTATTATGACTTTCCCGATTTGATTCGGAATGTCAGCGCTGTCACAGCGGCGTGCGTGATGGTGCGAGCCCAGGTGTTCGACGAGATTCAGGGGTTTGAGGAGACGATGTTTCCAATCGCGTATAACGACATCGATCTTTGCTTACGTATTGGAAAGGCAGGGTATCGGGTATTGTATACGCCCCATGCGCAGCTTTATCATTACGAGGCATACTCGAAATCTGCAAAGGAGCTGCAACCTCATCCGGCTGAGACGTTGGCGTTGAAGACTCGTTGGAAAGGGGTGATTGCGCGGGATCCGTTTTACAATCCGAATTTAACGCGGCATCGTGAGAACTGGTCTTTGCGGTGGGATTGAAGGGGTGCAAAAAGCAAAAAAGCCCAACTTTGCAGGTTGGGCTTTTAGTGAATTAACCGGGCGGCTTCCTAGTCTCCCACACACTCGCGCGTGCAGTACAATCGGGGCTGAGAGGCTTAACTTCCGTGTTCGGGATGGGAACGGGTGGGGCCCTCTCGCTAAGGCCACCC
>Ga0123338_10001090_pt1 | contig 26568 bp, 25 predicted proteins | sample grotaG_FD_89793 | JGI IMG/M metagenome (GOLD analysis project Ga0123338, IMG submission 89793) | Glacier valley bacterial and archeal communities from Borup Fiord, Nunavut, Canada, to study Microbial Dark Matter (Phase II) -... | ecosystem: Environmental > Aquatic > Freshwater > Ice > Glacier ...
AAATTTCAGAAACGCTAACTTATGGATAACCAAAATTGAGAAAATGCAAATTTCAATCTCAATATTTTTGAGTCAAACTCCAGAAACAAGAATTTAGGTTGTTTTCTTAATGACACTAAATATACATAACATTAACGTATACCACAGATAATCAATACTTTGTGTAACCTTGTGTTTTGATTGCATTTTTAATTTTCTAGACTTTTCGGAGTGCTCTCAATCTTTGTCTGCCTAATTCGAAAAAGAATAAATGGAATTGATACATAACAACAATCGTAAGTTTTAATGCATCATTGATCAGAATTTCGTATATTTGTATACAGCATTTTATAGAAAGTTAATCAGTAAAATAGATTGCCTTTTTGCAGTTGCGAAATCTTAATAATGAATATATAAATGGGACATAAAGCTATTTCAATCCGACCATTTATTGGAGCTAAAAACTTTGAAGTGTCACGAAGATTTTATAGTGAACTTGGGTTTCAGGAAAGTATATTATCAAAAACGATGTCAGTTTTCAAAACAGCAGAGGGATTAGGATTTTATTTACAAGATGCCTACGTTCAGGATTGGGTAGACAATACAATGATATTTTTAGAAGTTGAAGATGTGGAACTTTATTGGAACGAACTTTTGTCTTTGGACCTGACGAATAAATATAAGAATGTAAAACTTATTCCAATTCGGGTATATGATTGGGGCAAAGAATGTTATCTGCACGACCCATCCGGGATACTTTGGCACTTTGGTGAATTCTTTGTTTAAGGAGATGGACTCATTAAAACCCTTAAAGTTTGACTTAAAATAATTGGAAAATAAGTGATTATTGATAATTATATTTTGTAGGTTTGAAGGATGTAAAATAAAATTTTAAAGGGTAATTTTAAAAACCCTAAACTTGACCTCCTATAAATGAGAACTCCAAAAATCAATATCGAACCTATAGTTCAACTTACTTTGCAAATTGTCCTATTTATCAGTTTGACTTTTGTCTGTTCTATAAATTCTAAAGCTCAGATTGCAATTATTGCCGGGGGAAACTATTCAACGATACGAAGCAATGTAAATCTTGAAAATAAAGGACCCATAATTGGATATAATTTTGGACTTTCCTTTCAATACTACCCTTTCAAGAATATCCAAAAGTTATCCATTCTCAATGAACTGGAGTATATTCAAAAAGGATATCAACAAGATTTTGAAAAAAAATATTCTTTTAAGTTCAACTATTTGGCATTGCCTATTCTGATAAGCTATTCAGTTTCAAAGAATTTATCAATACATACAGGTGTAGAATTAAGCGATCTAATTACAACCAATATTAAGCAAGGTACAAAAACTTACAATAATTTTGACCTTGGACTTGTATTGGGATTAAACTGCTTGATTGATAAAAGATTAAGTTGCTATTCAAGGTTGACATACGGGTTAATTCCTATGGTTGATTATTATGAAATTGATGAACTTGGAAATTTTAAAAGTAAAATACACGACTTGAAAAATATAAGTGCAACAATTGGAATAAAATTTAATTTATACAATGAGAAAATATTATTACACAAATAGCCTATTACTGGTAGTTATATTCCTTTTTGTAACTGCTTGCGAAGGGATATTTGTACCAGACCCAATTGACCCAAGAATCCCCAAATATACTGAAGAAGGTAACAATGTTGCAGGAGCTTACATTGATAATAATATCTGGGAATCAGTTGTAAAAATTGGGTACCTTAATGTATCTGATCAACCATTATTCACAGTCGATCAAGAGAATAATAGTCTTTTACTAAGATTTTCAGGCAGCACCTCTCGGAAAAGTTCATCCATTGAATTTCACCTGAAGGGTTTGAATATTAGCAATTTTGGAGATTTAGTAACTTTAAAAGGACAAAATATTCAACTGGATGGAATAAAAAATGCCGGATACTACATTGAAAACTATACGCCGCCGACTTATGCATACAAAGGTATTGGACAGCTTTATTTTAGGAATGTCCGAATTGGAAATTCATCTTCCAGAATAATACTTTCGGGAACATTTGGTTTCTCGATTCATGATCCAAATGGTAAAATAATTAAAGTCTCTTCCGGTCGGTTTGATTATATAATTTCTGAGAATCCTAATTTTCAACTTCAACGACATTAAGGTCTTTAAGGTCTTTAAAGTCCTTAAAGACCTTAATGATAAATTAAAATTAATTTTAAAATAATTGATTTTTGATTTGTAAATGATTACGTTTGATGGAGGTAAATATAAGAATAATGGACAGCAAAACTACGAAAATAGCAATTTTAGTCGACGGTGATAATGCACAGGCCAAATTATTGAAACCTATTCTTGAGGAAGTTTCTAAATATGGGAAAGCCACTATTCGCAGGATATATGGCGATTGGACATCACCCTATATGAATAGTTGGAAAGATAAATTGAATGAACTGTCATTTAATCCAATTCAGAAGTTTGCCTATACTGCAGGGAAAAATTCGACCGATAGCTCTATGATTATTGATGCCATGGACATTTTGCATGATCGAATGGTTGATGGATTTTGTATTGTGTCCAGTGATAGTGACTATACTGGTTTAGCAAAGAGAATTAGAGAAGATGGTATTTTTGTTATGGGCATTGGTGTGAAAACAACTCCAAATGCTTTTGTTCAATCTTGCGAAGTCTTTACCTACTGTGAAAACATTATTGAAGAGGTACCGATCCAGGAGCAAACTAACAAAGCTTCCAAGGCAAGAAGGACCAAAGCAACACTCAAAGCAAAGAAAGTCAACATAGAGGTTGAAGAAGTTAAAGTGACGAAGTCAAAAAGCTACCCTTCAATAAATATGAATTTGATTAATAAAGCTTATGATTTGTCAATAAATGAGGAAGAAGCGACGCTTATTGCCAATATAGGAAGTAATTTAAGAAAGATAGACCCTAGTTTTGATGCACGTACTTATGGATTCAGAAATCTAACTCAGCTATTTTCTAAACTGAAGGAATACGAAGTAATTAATCATGACGTGGGTGGATTAAATCATCCTCTGGTAAGGAAAAAATAGCTGCTTTTACAAATTACCTAACCAATAAATCTGGGTTTGAGTTTCGTTGACAGGCAATTAAGCACGGAGACTTGGAACGAAAAGCAACACTACTAAAGACGATTATCACAGGTGAATGAGATCACATACATGAATAAAGTTGAGGATCTTATTTCGCCTTCAAACAGAATACAATCATTAAATAGTTGATGGATAAAATCAGTATAATAAAAAGCAATATTGACCCAATCGTTTCACTATCTAATGCGGAATTATTGGGGTGTTGCAATACCTTCGAATTGAAAAAGCTTAAAAAGAACGAGTGTTTTTTAGAAGAAGGTCAAATTTGCAATTCTATTGGTCTTGTTGGTCAAGGGGCGTTGATTTATTTCAAGGCCATGGACAATGGGAATGAATTAACCACAGATTTTGCCTTTGAGGGTGATTGGGTCACCAACAACCATAGTCGTTTAAACAATACTCCATCACTTATCACCATTAAGGCCATTGAACCCACTGAATTGTGGGTCATTAAGCAGCATGATTTGTCCCAATTATATAACAAAATCCCCAAAACTGAAAGGCTAGGCAGAATATTAATGGAACAGGCCTATTTAAAAATTGTACAACAAAGTATTGGTTTGCAAGTGTTATCAGCAAAGGAACGTTATGAAAATTTACTACTAAAATTTCCAGAGATATTTCAAAGAGTACAGCTCTATCATATTGCTAATTACCTTGGAATTGCCCCAAAGTCATTGAGCCGAATTCGTAAAGAATTATTGGAATAGTGCAATTTGGTAACAAATGTGGAGCAGTTGATCCTATACTATTACCGATTTTTGTATCATAAATTTTAAAACAAGTTGATATGAAAAAGCATTTCTTTTTATTGGTTGCATTCGTATATGTTGCAACAACGATTTCGGCACAATCTGATAGTATAAAGGGGACATTCTGGAACCCAATACCACGAAATTGTGAAGTAAAACAGGCTTTTGAAGTAGAAAGTCTGGTTCCAATGTTTTTTACCGGGGGGTATCATTTTGCTGTTTCTTACAGGTATAAAAAATTCAGACTTAGGGCCAGTGTAATAAACGGAGGTACCTATAATGTAGATGTACAGGCTCTTAGCGGAACAGTAGATGGTTATGAACGATATTATACTACTTCTCCGGGAATTTTCCTGGGTTATAATGTATGGAGAAATTTAGAAATATACGGTTATGCAGAAAGGCACACATTTAAAGTTAAACAGTTGTTGACAGGTGAGAATCAAAATATTCCTTCAACTGATTTAGGAATAGGAATCTCTTACCAGTTCTTTATTGGCCGGGTTTTATATATACAACCGGGAGTTCACAGTTATTTCAGAGCTGACCAATCGGCAACTTATTCCAATCATGAAACCTATTCAATTCCAACTTTTGAATTATCGCCGGTGGTAAGAATAGGAGCCAGACTTTGGAGCAAAAGGTAATTCGATTTGAACATACTGCGGAATCGAATAGTCTGTACCAATTGTTTTAGCCTTAAGGGAAATCAATTAATAGACTTTATATCTAAACTTATTTTTTGCTCTGTAGTAAAGGTACTGTTCATTAATTTATAGACAAACTTACCGACCACATTCTCCTTATTGTAGCTTACAAAGTGAACATTAAAATCAACCATGCGACTATTGATTGAGTCTGCCGCCTGTTTGATTGCTGGTTGATGTGCCTCTTCTGCCAATTTATACTTTTGCTTCAGCTATTGATAGAGGTAATCAGCCATCAGTTTTTTCTCTTTCCAGTGTTGAAGGGAGTCATTGAGGGCTGTACCTCTCACTATACTGTTTGAGCCAATACTGACGGTCAGTTCTCCGGGTTCTTTGACCACCAGCAATTCTTGAAGTGTAAAGCGCAAAATCGACTTGGCCCTGATAATGTAAATTTCTGCATGTTGGGCCACTCCTTCAATCCTAAATTTTCCATCTTTAATTAAAGCCGAATCTACCTTTTCTTTGACTACATTTTCAAACGGCACCAAATAGATGAATTCACCATCGAATGATTTGTCGGGCAGGTGACCCTGGATATTGTAGTCTTCTTTGGAATGGCAACCGACGAGCAATAAAAGTAATATATAATAAACAGTGTTACGCATAGAATTAAATAGTTGAAATCAATGAATCGTTAAAGATTAAAGATTGCAAAAATTAGGAGAAGGCTACAAATAAAAGAGGACGGACTATAAGCCAGTCCTCTTTAAAATTAATTATTACTTCAATTGATTATTTTGCCTTGAACATCCAAAACCATGCCGCTCCACCTCCACCGGGTTCTGCGAATGCTAAAACAAGTTTGTCTGCATCCAATTTCAGAATGTCATAGTCATAAACAGTTGCACCTCCACCATTGGGTTGAATTCCACAAAGCACACCTACATTCTTGGTCTTTAGTTTACCTATTGCCCAAACGGTGCCATCTGCAAGTAATGTCTTGGCAGTCATATCAAAAGAAAATGAACCTTTTGAAGAAGTTCCATCGGCCTTGATCTTAGTAAGCGAAGATCCACCAATAGCAAATACCATTTCAGCGCCGGCACCTTCTCCGGCAGCCTGACCATCAATATCTGCCAATGCTACTTTCCACCAGTCTGGTGAAACATTGCCCATATATCCACCATTACCCCAAACAGCAGTAGGATCAGTATCATCCCAAACCCAGCTTTTTTCTTTTGTACCACACAAGAAACCCCATTGAGCAGGTACGTTAATAAGCGTGTCGATCTGAACTGTTAAGGTTTTTGTAATGGTAGTTCCATCGTGGTTCAATCCGGTAAATACAATGTCATTGGCTCACGAGAGAACCAACTGCACTGTATCCTTGGTGCTTGCTATCGTTCCGTTTCCGTAATTCCAGGAACTAAGACAACCTACACCGTCACTGTTGAGTGCAATGCTATTTGAATTTTTCCCATCCACCTTTACGGGAGTAGCTGAGATTTGAAGGTCATCGGCTGTAATAGCTCCCGACAACACGGCTCTGTCCTCGGCAGGGTCACAGGCCACCATCATCATCGCGGCAGCTACCAAGGAATATATTAATGTCTTTTTCATATTTTTCATGTTGCGATTATTTAATCAAATATTAAATTTATTCATTCCAGCTGACAAATACAGCAGAAGCATCCCAACCGGCATTTTGTTTCAACACTCCGTTTGAGAGATCAATTTCAGACTGCGGAATGGGCATAAAGCCTTTTGTGGCATCAAAACGAGCTGAATAACCTGCTCCCTGATCTTTCATGGTAGTAGCAACACCGCGGTTCCAAATATCAGCGCCCAGCTGGTTTGAAAGAGATCAGTGGATCAAGGAATTAGTGGAATAAGTTATATCGTTAAAGGCGGTTTTAATTTATCAAACGTATTCGTAAAGGATAATGATGGTACTTATACTGATGATTTAAAGTCGAAACCTGGGTTTAACATTGGGATAACTGCCGAATTACCAATTTCTGAGAAAGTATTATTCGAAACTGGGTTACTCCTTTCAACTAAAGGGTTTAAAATAAACCCATAACAATAGATTACCCGCAAGCCAAATTTTGCTGCCTTGTGGACAGGAAATTAATATATCACCTTACTCAAGAACACTGATTAATTATGAAAATAAAAAAGGGAAACACTGATGACATTGATCAAACAGAGTTCCCCTCTACTTTTTTGTAATAAATTCAGTGTCCTATTTTGCTTTTTATTAAAAGTCTGTGTTCTTGCGTAAGGTGAATTATATGAGTTAAGAAAGGAAAAAGCTAAATTAAAAGAATATAAAAAGTATGACTATAAATATTTCGTTAAATGAAGCTGAACTTAATGCCAGATAATGTGCAATCATAACGATAATACAAACAGTATAAAAGTTGGATTTATTAGCGGTTGTATTAGTTATCCGATTGGCTTAGAAAATGATAAAGTGTATCATTCACTATTAAAAAATGCTTTGCATTCAAATGGAGGTTGCAGATGTTTTTCGTCTGTGTAATATTACAAATATTATTCAATATATCAAAATAAAACAGCATTTGAATTTACTTTGGGTACCCAAAATAATCTGAACTTACTGAATGCCTTTTTGTGTTTCGTTTCTGTGCCTTTATATATGGGAATTCATTGATCGTCAGTGTATAAAAATCAAGGTAAAGGGCAATTTAAAAATCTTTAAACTTCCTTATTCCCGATTTGTTTTCGTAACTTTATAAAACGTTGAATCGAAACTTTTTTACTAATCAATAAAGATAGATTATCATGGATATAAACATTCAAAAACGCAAACTAGGAAACAGCAATCTTGAAGTCTCTGCCATCGGACTTGGCTGCATGGGAATGAGCCATGGCTATGGTCCTGCCGTTCAAAGCGAATATTCGCTGTGGTGGAGGGAACCTGAAACTAAAATATTACCCACACTTGAGGAACTTGGTATTGGGTTCGTACCATTTAGTCCCCTTGGCAAGGGATTTCTTACCAGTCATATTACCGAAAATACGTCATTCGATAGTTCAGATTTCCGCAACACGGTTCCCCGCTTTACTCCAGAAAACAGAAAAGCCAATCAGGGGATATCAAAACAAGTTCATGATGAAATATACAATCACTTTATTTTAAAATAATTAAACAAACAATTAATATTTATAAATATGAAAACAACAAACGTAAAAGCTTTTGGAACAAAGGCAGCAGATGCGCCGTTAAAACAAATGAACATCGAGCGCAGAGAAGCTACTGCAAAGGATATTGAAATAGAAATTTTGTACTGTGGTGTATGTCATTCCGATTTGCACACTGCCCGAAATGATTGGGGCTTCACTATCTATCCGGCAGTTCCCGGTCACGAAATTGTGGGTAAAATTACCAAGGTAGGAAGTGAAGTTACCAAATTAAAAGTAGGAGATTTGGCTGCTGTAGGCTGTTTGGTCGATTCATGCAGGGAATGTGAAAGTTGTAAGCACGACCTTGAGCAATACTGTTTAAACGGGATGGTAGGTACTTACAATGGGATGGACAAACATTCGGGAACCCAAACTTTCGGTGGCTATTCTGAAAAGATTGTGGTGGATGAACATTTTGTTCTGAAAGTGCCTTCAAACCTTGATTTGGCAGCAGTGGCACCTTTGCTTTGTGCAGGAATAACCACATGGTCGCCCCTTCGTCACTGGAAAGTTGGGAAAGGAAGTAAAGTGGCAGTTGTCGGGTTAGGCGGATTAGGTCACATGGCCATTAAACTGGCAAAAGGGCTGGGTGCAGAAGTTACTCTCTTTTCAAGAACTCCTGACAAAAAGAAAGACGGTTTGAAACTTGGTGCTGATGAGGTAATTATCTCAACAGACGAGGATCAAATGAAATCTGTACAAGGAAAATTTGATGTGATTATTGATACTGTTCCTTATATTCATGATGTCAATCCTTATGTATCAACTCTAAACATTGACGGCACTGTGGTTTTGGTTGGTTATTTAGGGCCACTGGACCCATTTTTATTTACAGTACCCATGATTTTGGGAAGAAAATCAGTTGCAGGTTCACTAATCGGCGGTATTGCAGAAACACAGGAATTATTGGATTTCTGCGGCAAACACAATATCGTATCAGAAATTGAAATCATAAAAATGCAGGACATCAATGAGGCTTATGTACGAATGCAAAAAAGCGATGTACGCTACCGGTTTGTAATTGACATGGCTTCACTAAAGAACTAAAATACCAGGTGAGATAAAGATAAGGACAATAATGACAATAACGACAATACAACCACTTGTCGTTAATGTCATTAAAGTCCTTAAATTCAGAATTAGTTAAATGTTTAAACTTCGCAATACCTGATTTGTTGAAACAAGAAGCAGCCTATTTTCTTTTAACCAATCATTAAAATGAACTGATTATGAATACTTCTGAAAATCAATGCACTATTTTTCCCAAAGGTGATAGAGCTCCTGCTGATTATTTCACTGGAATTACGTGGATAAAAAGCTTGGTTCCGGGCAATGATACTTTTAATACACTGATATCCAATGTAGTATTTGAATCTGGGGCAAGAACCAATTGGCATACACATCCGGGAGGACAAATACTTATTGTTACTGATGGTATTTTTCAACCAGGAATTTGAGGAAATTAATACCACTAAGGGTGACCCCCTTAAAAACTTTCAAAGTATTTATCTGGAACTTTTACAGCACCAGCGTGGATTGCTGAATGATATGAATCGCAGGGTCGAATGCAATGAAGAATTGATCAGAAAATACTTTTCATTGATCGACCTTGAAGAATTTAAGACCCGTGAAAAGCTGCTTTAGGCCTGAGCTGGTGACTATTTTCAGGCTACTTTCCTACCTTGACTAACAAAACATTCGTAATCAGACTTTAACTGTCTGAAACAATAACAGTTAAATTCATATACTTTTTAATCCCGAGTATTCGAAATCAAATTTATTAATTTTAAGCCTGCTTTTGTCAACCTGTATTTCTGGTTTCTGTCATTTAAGTTTTCCGGATGGGTATACTCAATCCAACCAATTGCCAATAATGGATCGATATGCCGCTTTTTATTAATGATATGATTACTTAATTCCAGATCTTCAAGTATACTTCTTTTAGACTTTGGAACTTTCCATAAGCTAATTACAATATCCTTTGCAAATACTCCCAAATTATTCTGAATGATCTCACTTACTTCATCACTTACTTGATCACTTACTTGATCACTTACTTCATCACTTACTTCATTAGCATAAGTCATAATACTTGCCAAATCATTAAATATATGCGCTTTTACTTGATCACTTACTTGATCACTTACAATAGCAGATAGTGTTGTAAGAAAATAGGTAGAATGTTTGTCAGTCTTAAAAACAGGAACAGGCGAACCATTGTTCCGCATGGCTTTTTAGATAGTGGGAAATCCGGTACCTCGTCCCTCGGTGAGATGCAATTCTTTCAGAAAATCGCCAATTCGCCTGTTTCGGTATTCACGGGCAACAATCCTGTGATGCAATATAAGGTCGATTATCAGCATTCGCCAAGTGCCAATAGCGCATTTCGTTAAAATATAGTTTTCGTTGTTATTTCTATTGATGCAAATGAAAAACTTTTTTATAAACCCAAACACGAAATTACAATTATTTTGCACAAAACCAAATACGAAATTGCATTATAATGGTATAAAACCAAATACTCACACAACTCAGGGATCTCTGAGCTGGTGACTATTTTCAGGTCATCTGTTCAGTATCCTAGCCATCTACCCCACCTATTGCCGGAGTTGGTAATATGTCAGTCGGCTAAAGCTCCAGATGTAAAACGAGATAAAATATAATAAGCAGTATGCAATAATTAATGTAATTCGTATTAAATTCGTATATTCGTGTAATTCGTAATTTATTTTACTTTAACAAATACAAAAGATGCCTTTACCCATCAACATATCTCAACTTCTTAATGGTTCGGTGATTGAGACTGAACGAATCGAGTTTAAAGAAGGATGGAATCCGGATGCCATTTATCGTTCAGTCTGTGCATTTGCAAATGATTTTGAAAATGTAGGTGGTGGGTATATCTTTATTGGGGTTGAAGAAGATAATGGGATTGCTAAACGTCCGGTAAAAGGGTTAAATGTGACTCAACTTGATAGTATTCAAAAACAAATGATAGGCTTTAATAGTCTGATTAAACCTGTTTATTCACCAAAATTATCAATAGAAGAAATTGATGGTAAAAGTATTATCGTTTTATGGGTACCCGGTGGTTCAAATCGCCCCTATCAGGTACCAGAGCAAATTACAAGCAAAGAAAAGCGTTACTATTATTACATTCGCCGGTATTCTGCCTCAAAAAAGGTAAATCAGGAAGAACAGCAAGAACTTATCGCATTAGCCAATCAAATTCCTTTTGATGATCGTGCCAATACTCAAGCTTCAATTGATGATATTTCGATTAGTCTGGTGCGTGATTTTCTAGGTTTTACCAAGAGTCGTTTGCATGAATTTTCCGAATCCCTATCTAAAACTGATTTATTGACTTCTATGGAGTTGGTTTCCGGTCCGCCCGAAATGCTTTTTTCACGGAATGTTGCATTGATGCTTTTTAGTGAAAAGCCTGAAAAGTTTTTCCCTTATACACGTATAGAAGTTGTAGAGTTTCCCAATGGATCGGATGCCACTGAATTTTTTGAACGTCCTTATTTTATTGGTCCGGTTCAAGACCAAATCTCACATCTGCTTGATTTTTTCAAGACGAACATTCTTCAGGAAAAAATTATAAAATTATCCGATAGAGCAGAATCAGTCCGAATTTGGAACTACCCGTATGTAGCTTTGGAGGAAGCCATTTCAAATAGCCTCTACCATAGAGATTATCAGGTGCGCGAACCGGTGGAAGTACGAATCTATCCTGATAGCATTGTGATTCTTAATTATGGCGGACCCGACCGCTCAATAAAAACTGATGCATTTAAATTGGGTAACATAAAACCCAGGCGCTATAGGAATAGGCGGCTGGGTGATTTTTTGAAAGAATTAGAACTAACTGAGGGAAGAGCTACAGGAATACCCCGAATTAGAAAAGCATTAAATGATAACGGTTCCCCTGAAGCATTTTTTGACTTTGATGAAGATAGAACATATTTTGAAGTCGATTTTTATATTCACCCTGCTTTTAAAGACGAGATAGGTATATTAGTTACAGATGAAACGACTAAGTCAACGACTAAGTCAACGACTAAGTCAACGACTAAGTCAGACGATAGTAAAAATCAAAGATTGGTATTGTTTATTATGAAAGAATTTCCAAAAGCAATTGCTGATCAATATATTTCGCTATTCCTGGAGTTACTACCTCAAATTTTGAATATCCTAAATCTGGCAAGAGTACCAAAAAAACGAAGTGAACTTCTGAAAAGTTTGGGTCTGAAAAATCACTCAGACAATGTTACCCGATATATAGTTCCACTCCTTGATGCAGGTTTATTATCAACGACAATTATGGACAAACCAACTAGCTCTAATCAAAAGTACTACGTTACCGCTAAAGGAGAGCGGATGTTGAAACAATTGACATAAGATGTGACTCCTGAGCTGGTGACTATTTTCAGTCACCTGCTCAGTAACTTGTTCCTGAGCTGGTGACTATTTTCAGTCACCTGCTCAGTAACTTGTTCCTGAGCTGGTGCCCCGAGCTGGTGACTATTTTCAGTCACCTGCTCAGTAGTAGGTATGTGACTTTTACTGAGCAGGTGACCAAAAAAGTCACCAGCTCAGGTGACCAGCTCAGGTTAGAAATAGCTTGGCGGGAATTTTTCTTAAAAAACTTCTTTTAAAGCTTAACGATGTCAAGAGTATTGAAATCGTTGAAGAAAAGGAAGAATTGCCTTTTATTGTTTTATCAGAAAGTTCGCTTGAAAAAGAGTGGAATAGCGAAGAAGATAATATTTGGGATAACTGGGCAAAAGAGAAACTGAAAACTGCATAAAATACTAATTTCACGAATTAAGACGAATTCCACGAAAAAAAATACGAATTGCACTGATTTTATAGATCACAGTAATAATTTCGAACGATATGGTTCATCAAACTGGTGATGTAATGATTGTTCAAATCACATCAAAGTTAAAACAAGATAAGCTTAGTATCCCTATTACCAATGATGATGTAACAGAGGGCTTACCTGTAAAAAGCTATATTCGTGTACATAAGATATTTGTCCTTGAGGAAAGGTTAATCAAAGGCAAAGTATCAAGTCTCAAAATTGCAAAATACAAGGAATTAATTCAAAAAATCAATCAAATCATCGAATAGTATAAAATTGAAGCTAATTCAACAGAACAGTTTAAAGCAACAATCAGGTTTTTTTTAATCAATTATATAATACCCCCCTGTTTTAGAAGATCCTTTAAATAATATCATTTACACCGCCATTTACACCGCCATTTACACCGCCAATTGGAGGTGTAAAACTCAGAACAAACTTTTATTTTATCCTTACCCCGAAAATACCCAGCGTATTGATATCAAATTCAGCAACCGGGTTACCGTTAGAAACTAAGCTTGCTTGTGCTGTGGCGATACCTCTGTTAAAACGATTGACATAACCCATCACCTTCATACCAGGGATGAATGGCTGCAGCAAAATCCATGTACCTTATTCGTTTTAGCCAGTACTCGGGGTCTCTACCTCAATTAATCCTAAAATCACTTAAGTATCTAAGCGTCAATATTTAAACTTTCATGTCTTTTTAAATGCTCTATGTAAATTTCAAAATAATTTGCCTTTTTGAATAATTTTACAAAAAATCTTTCTACCTTTATATAATTAGATATCTTTTCAATTATTTCATTGAATGAATTAATAAAATCATTGATCTCACAAATTGTACTTTTACCAACATTTCGAATATTTTTTATCTTAGACATTTTCTAAAATCTATAGCATCAGTTAGATAAGTGTTCCCCTTTTTTTTTCTTATAAATCAGTGTTCCCCTTTTCTTACCCGAATAATCAGTTTTCCTATTATTTATTATCAGTTTTCTTGTACAAGGTGAGTTAAAAATAATTCGACTCTAACTTTTAATCCAGTAGGATTATCCGCTGTTGAAGGTACTGAGCTGGTGACTGAAATAGTCACCTGCTCAGTATCTGTTTCCTGAGCTGGTGACTATTTTAGGTCACCTGCTCAGTAGTAGGTAAGTGACTTTTACTGAGCAGGTGACCAAAAAAGACACCAGCTCAGGTCACGGACTAGAAATAACTTGGTTTTGAATACTTTCGTTTGGTGAAATTGAAATCATATCCAATTATAAATTCGTAAGTTCCCATCTGATATTTACGGATATCTGATATAACAGCATAGTCGGAGGCATATCCAATTCTCATGTTATTTGCAAATGAATATTGGGCTGAAAAACAGATCGTGCCTGTACTTCTTAAGTTAACTCCCAGCTGCAGGTTGGAAGGTAGATAAACCAGACCTGCCAAATCGCCATACACAGGTTTTCCTATTGTAGCAACTAACAGCAGGTTGGGGCGAAAATAAATGCCGTTGATCAAACTAAAGACATAACTGCCACTAAGGTAAACTGATTTGGCATCGGCTACTGATGATCGGGTATCGCTATGGTTAACCTTGAATGTATTGTTAATAATCTGTGGCACAGAGAGACTGACGAATAAATGTTCATTGTAGAAAACGCCTCCAACGCCAAAAGTGGTCATATTATAAAACCTTACATCGGAAGAAAATTTAGGGTCCATAGGATTTTCCGGTTCTGGAAAAAGACTATAATCAGAGAGATTATTGTCGTAATTTAAAATTCCTGCCCTCAATCCGAAACGCAAATAGTTATACATATCAAGGCGTATCTGGTAGGAATAGTCCCCAGTAAGTGAAAGTCGCTTTTCCAAACCGGTGTTAAGGCGCTGCATACTTACTCCAACTCCACTGCGCTGATCTTTTATGGGTGTAAAATAACCTAGATATTGCGAAAGAGGTGCACCAGAAACTCCTATCCAATTGGTCCTGGTTGAGGCAAGCAATCCCGCCTTATCCCACATACCCACAAAGGCTGGATTTAGGGTATGCATGTTCGTCACATACTGCAATGACCATGGATATTCCTGTCCCTTGGCCTGCTGTTCAAAAACAGAGCAAAGAGCAAATAATAAAACCAGTTTAACTATTATTCTACCAATCATTGTTATTTAATAAAATCAACCTTTTTATTTTTTCTTAATACGAAACAAACACAAAACTCTTCTTCACTTCACCGTTACCAAGGTCCAGGACGTAATAATAGGTTCCGGGAGGTACATTTTCATTTCTGGCATATCCTGGACCTCTATCTGGCTTTCCGTTCCACCATGCTTCTTGTTTTGTCCATCTAGTTAAGTTACCATAGTTTGCCTTTTCAAATATTTTATTGCCTAGCTGATCGAAAATATACATTCGGGCATTGGGGTATGGATTGATACAATAAATCTCAAAGTATTTGTGAATTTCATCGTCTTCATTGGGCGAGAAAGCATTGGGAATAAATAATGTACAACCACAGCCCTCGTCAAGACCTACCTTTACCCCATATACCTTTATTTCACCTTCACAATTATCCTGGTATTCTTTTAATTCAATAATATAAAATCCTGTTCGTGTCCAGGTATACTCCAGATAATCATTATTTGTCTTTTGTTGTACTCCATTTACTTTCCATATATAAATTGAGCCGGGAGAACCTTCCACCCGATATCTATAAGTTGTTCCAATACAAACCTTGCTATCGAGCGTATCAATCTGGCCAAGTGCTTGAATAGCATCTGAAAGCAAAATTATCAATATCAGAATAGGTAGAAACCCTTTAAATATGCCCATCATTAAGTTTAAATTCATTCATGTAAATGCATTCACTCCTATAATACCACTTATTCTATTTTTTTTTAATTTGTAAAAATATAAATTTAAAGACCCGGTTAGCGTTAATGGTAAATTATCAACTTGCCGAAATGGTTTTGATACCATCATTTATAATTACCACAACGTCAGTCGCTCTTGTTTGATGACATCCCTGCAATTATAGTCCTACCACCCAACTGTTATTGTGGCAAAAGATTGAATGTCGATAATAAACTATTTTATTTTATTTTTCATGATTAGTTAGCGCTTATTTTTTCTTCAATTATATCTGATGTATTAGGTACAGGCTTAATAGTTATATCGGTTGTTATAGTTTTGGAACAGACTCCACTGCTATAATGGTACGTTACGGTATAGTTATTCGGAGTACTTGCAGCAAGATCAATTTCTCCGGTAGATTCGTTAATAAATAATCCGCCTGTTGAACTGAACGTTCCGCCTAGTTGGCCAGTGAATATTACTTGAGCTGTTCCTGTTGCGCACAATAAGGAAGGTGAATAAGCAATTGTTGGTTCAACAAATGGATTAACCGTTATCTCTTTACTTTTATCATTGGTACAATGGGTCACAGGATCTTTTTCTGTAAAGGTAACAGTAAATGTTTTGGCAGCAATCGGATTCGTCCATGCAATAGTTGCACTTACGGTCGTTTGATTTGAAATCGTATAATCTATTCCTTCCTTTCCTCCGGTAACAGTCCATAAATAATCATGATCCAAGGCAGTAGTTACTTCATACCTGTATGGTCCCAGGCAAATATTACCACCACCCGTAATTTCAGTTATACTTATATCCGATGGATTCGGTAAAGGGTTTATTATTTGAATGATCGAATTGCTGGCATACTTGCTATTTCTATCCAATTCATCATTTACCTTGGTTATCCAGTATTTAGTTGTTGTAGTTGGCATAAGATCAGGCATTAATGTATAAGGACTCGTTATGCCTTTCCTTTTCCATTCGGTCGTTCCGTCGGTATAAGTAAAATCCCACGGCCCGGTTCCTTTTCCTGTAATATTTACTTCAAATGAAACCGGTTCTCCCGTGCATACTCCCAATGGATTAGGTGGGGTAATTGTGGCAATTGGCAAATCTAAATCCACATCTCTTACTTCCATCCTGCCGATTTTAATGTTGTTGGTACAACCATTGGCATCGACAGCCGTCACCTTAAAAAAGTAAATGCCCGGTTCTTTCCATAGTACTGTAACAGTAGGTCCGGTAAATGCTCCAACGGGAATAAAATCAGCTTGTTCAGCAGGACATTTGCCCTCCACTTTGGCAAAGTTACCAGTCGAGTCGGTATACAATTCCCAGGTATAAGTGTCACCCGGCTTTTGTTCAACTGTCAATTCAGTTTTTTCACCCATGGACACGACGTTTTGAGCCCTGGCAGGAGCCAAAGCAAGCAGCAACAGCAGCAGCACTGCCATTACCAAACGTTCTATGTACAAGAGTTTCAACATAAATTAATTCTTATTCTTTTTATTTGACGGATCGTTTTCCAACCTGTCAGCGTGTTCACACCTGACAGCGTTATTAGATCCATCCGTTATTAAATCCCTATTTTTTATATTTTATATCTTTTTCATTTATTGACGTTTTCCAACCTGTCAGCGTGTTTACACCTGACAGCGTTATAAAATCCATCCGTTATTAAATCCATCCGTTATTAAATCCATCCGTTATTAAACCCATCCATTATTAAATCCATCCGTTATTAAATCCATCCGTTATTAAATCCATCCGTTATTAAATCCCTATTTTTTATTTTTTATATCTTTTTCATTTATTGACGCTGTCAGGTGTAAACACGCTGACAGGTCGCCACCCTTTTCCAACCTGTCAGCGTGTTTACACCTGACAGCGTTAATAAAACACCTAACATTAATAAACCACCTACCGTTAATCAACCTAATCATCATTAAACCCCTTCTCGTCTATTCCCAACCATTTGTCAATCTTTTCAATGTCCATTTTCTCATTGTGCAAAAGCTGAAATTCAGCCAGATTATTAAACCAACCCATGACCGCTTCACGTTGCAGTTTGGTTGGCTTGACAGATAACATCGTCAGGTAACTCGACCAGGGATACTCAACAGGATGGCTGCAAAATCCATGATGAACTGGATTGTTATTTGAATACGAATTACACGAATTGAAACGAATTACACGAATTGCTGCTACTACAGGTCGCCCCGAATATCTAACCTGTCAGCATGTTTAAAACAGACAGGTCGATCGTTTCCCATTTGTGCTCATCAAACCAATTCGATCCCTTTTGATCGCGATCAGTGGTCGAATACTTGTACCCCACATTTTCTTTTATCCTTACCAGAAAATGAAAATGATTGGGCATCAATACCCAGGCCAATAAATCGGCAACCGGCAGAACATACCTATCCATCATGCTCAGAAAAGTGTCATAGTTTTCCTTCGCCCGAAAAAGATTTTCCCCGTTGATACCACAATTATAAATGTGATAATATTGCCCACTTTTCAGTTCTTCTTCTTTCATAATTACGAATTACACGAATTCAAACGAATTACACTTAAATACGAATTACACGAATTGAAACGAATTACACGAAAATACGAATTACACGAATTGCCTTTTATTGTTTTCTTGACTGTTTCTTGACGCTGTCAGGTGTAAACACGCTGACAGGTCGCCACCCGCCTCCAACCTGTCAGCGTGTTTACACCTGACAGCGTTAATAAAAGAAGCAGCGTTATTAAACAACCCCTTAATAACCAATACCCTAATTGCCGGATCGCCCCGTGAGCCATTTATCAAGGGTGGATCGCCCCTTCCTCCTGTCGGTTCCTGATTGTAATTTCTCATCTTATTTTCCATTTAATCGTTCATCATTAATCATTAATCATTAATCATTTTCTTGATCTACCTCCGCACCTGAGGGCTTTCCCCCAGGACCACTCAATGGTTTGTACTATTGAATCTGCGGCTTTCGATCCTTTCATCATGACTATTTTTCCCTATTTATAGGTGTTAATTACTAGCCCGACTTTCGCCGGACAATTCAATCTTTTTTTTCTTCAATCTTTTTTCTTCAATCTTTTTCTTTTCAATCTGCCAAAGTGGACTATAAACAATCCAGTTCCCTTTCCGGCAGTTTGCCGATCATTTAAATGTTTGGGCCAATCGGGTTTGTTATCCATTGGATTCAATCATTTTTTACAATCGTCTTATGACATACCCTGACGCAGCCAGTTCTCCTTTACTGAAAGTTTGCTGACCCATTAGTTATTCTTCCTGATTTGTTCATCCCATCTACCTTTTTAAACTTTTAAATAGACTCTCCAACTTCTAAAGCAGGGTGCCAATCTTTTCGATGAATGAACTCTTCTTTCCTTTCGTTTTTCAATATCCCGCTTCTTTCTCCGGCCAGGATTACCCGACCGGAAAAAGTATAGGGTTTCATGAAAAAACATTAATCTATAATTTGACAATTAATTAGAAAAAGATTATGGTTGTTCAAATGTTCCAGTATCTGTACTCTCTGAAATAATTGGACGTGCGTTAAGATTTTGAGTAACTGTATTGATATCAGCAAGAGTACAATCTGATGACTTTACATCTACTTGATTTGCCGAGTTTACTCCTGATACTACAAGAGTAATTGGATCACCACCAGCAGTAATACCTTCCCAAGTAGTGTTTGAGACAGTCACTTTAACAAAAATGGAAACACCCTTTGTTGTGTTTGTCGCAGTTGTAGTGACGTCAGCAGTTGCAGTACCTGAATTTATTAAGACAGGAGTACCGAATGCAGGTGTATAAGCCCATACCATGCCAGCAGATTGACCCGCTTGTAATCCACTTAAAGTAAATGTAGGTTTCCATTTTCCTGTAAAATTCGATGCAACAACTTCGAAATAAAGAATATTAGTACCATAATCGTAGGTCATTTTATCATTAGCCCAAGTGGCTCCCTGTACCTTATCATAGCACTGGCTTTCAGTACCAGCATAAGTTAATGTATCAGCAGGAAGCAAAACACCAGATACCACCTTGGCATTATCGATATTTTTAATATCAACCATAAATGCATTGATAGGATTAACCTGGAAAACTTTAAGGTTATCAGCACAACCAGCACCATTTGAGTAAACAGCAACAAAAGCTGGAACAGCACCTACTGTTTTCATTGCATTAGCAAGAACATCGGTACCCCATGTCAATTGGATTGTACCTGAAGTGTTTGCTGGTGTATTATATTGCAAAGCAGTAGTTGGTATAACTGCAGGTGAACCTAACACATTAGCCGTTATTGTACTTTGCAATACACCTGCTGTCATGAAAGTTGGTGTTGTTGTGGCCCACCAGGTATATTTAGGCGTTGCATCATTACTACTAACGATATAATCATAAGGTTTACCTGCCATTGGACGCAACGCATCATTAGCGCAGCCTACAGAAGCTTTTGGACTCGAAAAATGAGTAGCACCTTGTCCAAATACGTTTGTAGTGGCAAAAGTTGCCATAACTAAACACACGAGAATTAAAATTTGCTTTTTCATGATTGTAAATAATAAATGTTTGTAAATAATTGATATTTGGTTGTTAATAAAATATTGAACTTCATTGATTTTTTTGAAATTGAATTTGACAAGGTCAGAGAACAGCCTGGTGGCCCATCACGACCTAATATCTGACTTCCCCTGTTTACAGACAACACTTGCGAATTAGAGCCATTTTGCCCATTTATAAAATTGGGCTGCACTCGCTTAATAGATTGATTAAGTTCGTCAATTGCAATTTTGATATTCTGCCCATTATGGCTTTTTATCTTTGTTCCGATGTAGATATTTTGTTTCATACTTTTATATTTAAGGAAATCCAATAGTTGTTTTTATAATATTTGGTCTTGGGTTAATAGTAATTTTTACATTAACCTGATCACTTACGTTTCCATGGCAGTCAACTAACCAATAGGTTATAGTATGATACACATTTGAGGTAACGGCACCTGGTAATTTGATTTTGTTGCCTAAAGTGATATAATCTGATGGTTGTCCTTCAATGTACGGAAACGGAGCAGGTAAAGCTGGGAGCGTTGTTAAATCACTATAAGTAATTTTCCAGCGAACTATAAAGTTGCTAGTACAGCAATTATCAGCAAAACTGCTCGTTGACAGGTTTAGTTCCGTATTTCTAACGAGGTAATAATCAGGACGAGGATTAGCAGCATCGTTTGGATCGTAAATATCAACATTGTTAATATTAACAGCGTCTTTAAAGATTGCATTAGAAAGATTCTCTACGCAGAAGCCGAATGGGTCTGGAATGGTAAAAGTTGGCGCCTGGTTATCCTTTACAGTAATCGTTTGGGTACATTCATCAAAGTCTGCATCATTTTCTGCACGCCAAGTGATAATGGTTTCGCCCTGTTTAAAAGGATAATTGCCTATTGATGGTGGACCTGGATTCGCTACACTTCCTGTAAAAGTTCCTGTTGGATAAGGTGCTATATCACCTGGACCGACAATAGTCCATGTCCAGGTAATTGGTTGCGTACCAGATGAAAGCGTAGGTGAAATCGGTGATCTAGTAGCAGTACAAGCATCGACATCAGTATCTAAAACTAAAGCTGTCGTACAAACAATTACCGGTGGATCGTTGGGTTTGACTATTATCGTGCCTGTTGCATTTACACTTCCACATCCACCTGTTAATGGAATTGTGTAACTAAAGGTTCCATATTCTGTTGGTTTTCCACTGATTGTAATCACATTGCCTGCCCAAGCTGCAGTGACTCCTGCCGGTAATCCTGCTGCTGCTCCAATGCCAGTAGCACCTGAAGTGGTATGTGTAATACTTGTCAATACAGTATTGATATACAAGGTTGGAGCGGAAGATGCAATACCGGCTGTGTTAGCTGGGGTGACTGTAACTGATTTCCATGCTTTTGCAGGGAAACCACATCCTGAAGAAATTGTATAAACAATATTGCAGGTTCCGGCACTTACTGCTGACACAACTCCTGTACTTGCATCTACAGAAGCAATGGCTGGATTAGTACTTGTCCAATTACCTCCAGTTTCGCCATTAGAGGAATAGGTTGCATTTTCACCTATGCAAAGTGGACTTGTACCGCTAATTGTACCTGCATTGACATTGGGGCTAACCGTTAGCGTTTTAATTGCTGATATGGGGCTACCGCAGCCGCTGTTGACCGTATATGTAATGTCTGTAGTTCCTGCTCCAATGGAGGTTACTAATCCTGAACTATTTACCGATGCAACGGCAGTATTTGTACTGCTCCAGCTTCCGCCTGCAGTTCCATCGGATGTATAGGTTGCAGTTTGATTGATGCAAACTGGGCTTGTTCCAGTAACTAAACCAGCACTCACATTAGGGCTAACAGTCAGCGTTTTGAATGATGGAGTCGGGATGTTGCATCCGCTGCTTATCGTGTAAGTAATATTAGTAGTTCCTGCACTTAATGTTGTTACTACTCCTGTGGCTGCCACTATGGTAGCAACGGCGGTATTGGTGCTGCTCCAGTTTCCTCCAATTGTACAAGTATAGGTTGCGGGTCCACCTATGCAAAGCATATTTGCTCCGTTCACTACTCCTGCAACAACATTAGGACTAACAATTATAGTTTTATATGCCGATTTTGGGAATCCGCATCCACTATTTAATGTATAAGTAATATCTGCAGTACCAGTGCCAATTGTCGTGACTTCTCCTGAACCCGCATCTACTGTGGCAACAGCAGTATTGGTGCTGGACCAACTTCCTCCAACAGTACCGCTACTTGTAAATATTGGTTTCGGCAGTATTCCAATACATAAAGGAGAAATTCCACTTACTATACCTGCACTTACATCCGGGTTGACAGTTATCTTTCCTTTTAGTGTTACGTCTGCGTTGCATCCTGTTAAATGAATCGTGTAATTAAAAGTACCTGCCTCAGAAGGATTTCCCCTGATGGTTAGAAGGTTGGATGCCATTATAGCAGTTACTCCTGTTGGTAATCCCGAATCAGTTGCACTTAAAGCACGTTCGGTAGAGTATACAATATTCTGAATTGGTTTATTTATACATACGGTCTGATCATCGCTTCCCGAAATCAAAGATGCTGGAGGAGGATTAAGCGTGCCAAAAGAGATATCATCCAGGCCAAAGTCATTGCCACTGGGTTCCGTATTTTTATTGATAATACGGATTATCGCTTCAGTAGTAGTTGGCCCTGATTTCCACAGTGGGGTACTATAAAAACGAATCCAGTCAGTCAAAGCGATTGCATCTTCACTTTCAGGTTTAGCTGCATTGGATAAATCAGCGGTAAAACCTTGAGCAATTCCGTTTACCTCAAATTGTAATTGTGCGGGTGAGCCAGGATTGATATTCATCCCCCATGCACTAAAATAATAATCAGTATTAGGCACAACAGTTACTATTTCTTCCCAGATCGTTTTAGTAGGCACTGCAGTACTTCCATTAATAATCATAAAATTCCCATCACCGGTAGTATGATCGCGGCCATGAAAAGCATCATGAAATTCATAAGCACTTACATCAACAGCATATAATCCCTCTGGATTTAATTCAGTTCTAATACCTGTATCATTGGTCACATAACCATAACCTGATGTAAAATCTGCATTCCCTGTAGTGAAATTACCATTTTTAACCAAATCATTTGATACAGTTGAATAAATTGGTTGCACACAAGTTCCATTGGTAACCTTGACCCCATAAATACCTGCTTGATCCGCATCAATATAATTCCCGCCACTACCATCTACCGTGCCGGGACCGCTAAGAGGTGCCAGCCATTCATAACTAACTCCTCCAGTTGCTGTAATACGGATTTTATCCTTAACCGTACAATAATCTACTGTTATGGTTGGCCTTGTATTTATCGTTACAGAGGATTGGAAAGTCCCAGTACCACACCCATTTGATGCAGGTATTGTGTTAGTTAAAGTGTATGTTCCTGCCAAACTTGCAGATATATCGATCTCACCAGTTGTAGCATTTACAAAGACCAAACCTGGTGTTGAGGAAAATGTACCTGCTACTCCCACTAATGTAGGCATTGGATTGGCCGCATCTGAACAAAATGGACTATCTGCATAACTGAATGTTGCATCCGGCAGGCTGGTTATTATTACTGATGTGTTTGCTGTCACCGCTGCACAGCCAACTGCAGTTGCTATGGTATAAGTTATAGTGTAAGTTCCTGCAGTACTCGTACCTGGTGTTATTGCTCCGGTTGTAGCATCAATGCTTAATCCTGCTGGAAGTGCTGTGTATGTTCCACCATAAGTTCCAGTCAATGTTACAGTTTGTGCTGTTGCTAAAGAATTACAGAATGGGGTTCCTGCATAGCTGATTGCTGCAGCGGGTAATGCTGTTATTGTAATTGGACTTGTGGCTTTTACAATTTCACATCCGCTTGCAGCATCTATTGCATTTGTAACGGTATAAGTTCCTGGTATACTTGCCAATAAATCTATCAGACCTGTTGCAGTGTTTAAAATGACTAATCCTGGTGTTGATGAAAACGTACCTCCTACTCCTCCAACACTTAAAGTAGCTTGTGGATTAACTGCATTTGAGCAATAGGGAGTGACTGCATAATTGAAGGTTGCAACCGGTAAAGTTGTAATTGTAATGGAACTTGTGGCTGTTACCTCTGCACAACCACCTGATGCAATAAATTTATTTGTAACATCATAAGTCCCTGCGGTACTAGCTGCCAGGTCTATCTGACCTGTTGCTGTATTGATGACAAGACCTATCGTTGATGAAAATGTTCCTGCACTTCCGCCACTGCTAAATGTTGGAGATGGGTTTGAAGCATTAGAGCAATAGGGACTTCCCAAATAACTAAAAGTTGCTAAAGGTAAAGCCTTTATGATAATTGAAGTGGTAGCAATAACATCTCCGCAACCACCTGCTGATGCAATTGTGTAAGTAATCAAATACGTTCCCGCGGTGCTTCCACTGGGTGATATAGCACCTGATGTAGCATCAAGGGTTAAACCAGTCGGTGCAGCCATAAAACTACCACTGGTATTTCCTGTAATAGTTACTACTGCCGATGCAACAGAATTACAGAATGGTTTTCCTACATAATTGATGGTAGCTACCGGCAATGGGGTTACAGTTACCGTTCTTATTTTCTGAGCAGATGGTTCATTACATCCTTTGGCAGTTACCTGTATATCAACACTGCCAGAAAAATCAAACGCCCAGGTCATAATACCTGTGCTAGCATCTATTGCACCTGCCGTAGCATTACTTAAAGTCCAGTTAAAGCCTGTACTGTTTGAAGCTGTTGTAGCATAAGTGGTTGTAGTAATTCCATCGGTCAACTGGCAGGTAGGTTCAACGCCGGATGAAACAATAATGTCAGTTGGAGTACCTACCGTTGGATTTACCACAATTTGTCTCTCATTACGAGTAACCACATTACATGTCACCCCTTGTGAAGTTAAGATAAGAGTTGCTGTACCAACCCAACCTGCTGGTGGTGTCCAAGTGGCCGTTTTTGGTGTTAAACCAAGGTTATTCGTAAATGTTCCTCCGATAGTACCATCAGACCATACAGCACCTTTAGCACCACCAGAAAAATCTCCATCCAAATCTTTAGCTGTTTTATCTTGACAGATAGGGTATGATAGTGGCGTACCTAGGGTAAGGGTATGCATCTTTTCAACCTCAATGGGTTTGGAATCCGGAACTAAACTGCAACTACCATCATCCGGGGTTAAGGTTAAAACTGCAGTACCAAAAAATCCTAAAGTAGGTGTAAAAGTAGCATTTAGGTCGTGTACATCAGAAAAAGTTCCATCAGGACTTGACCATGTAGCTGGTCCTCCATTAGATCCGCCCAACTTAGCCGATGTAGATTTTGTACAAATGGCAGCCATTGCAGGTCCCGCATTGGCAATGTTACCTGAATTTACCACAACTTTTACTTCATTTGATTTGGTTTCAGGTCCGCATGTTGGGGTTGATGTGCATACAACATACCAAGTCCCTACAGTCAAATCGGCACCTTTTGGCGTATAAGTCTGACTTGTAGCCCCACTAATTGCAGTTATTGTCCCGCCAGAAACAGATCGTATTCCCCAACTACGACCAGTTATTAAACCACCATCTGTTTCAGTAACAGTAAGAAGTGTTCCGGATCCATTGGCACAAATTGACTGATCAATGGAAGGTGCTATGGAAACAGATGAAAGAAGAGGAGTTATTGTAACCTGCCAAACTCCAGCGGATGAGGCAAATGTGTTGTTGCAGGTATTGTCTTTTGCCAGACGGCGATAATAGGTAGTTACGATTAGTCCACTTGGAGGATCATAAGTTGCTGTATTACTTACAATTGTTACAGGTGCAGTAAATGCTGCATCTATACTACTTTGCCACTGGTAAGTAATAGCCAGATCACCTCCATTTGCATCCGTTGAACTACCAATAACTAAAGGATCACCATTGTAGCAGATCGTTTGACCTGTTGATAAAATCGTTCCGGATGTAAAATTTCCATTGACCGTGACTGTGAAATTATTTCCGGTACTAACACATCCATTGTCATTTTTTACCGTAATTGTTCCCGTATAAATTCCTGCTGCTGTGTTTGCCGGAACTGAAATATTTATGGAACTTGCTGGTAATGGAAAATTTGTTACTGCTGCAAAACTGTTGGCCGGTAATGCAGTCCAAATTATGCTGTATGATATTGGACTATCCGTGATTGCAGAGTATGCCAGAGTTGTAATTTGAGCTGCTAAATTATAGCAAATATCAGTTGCTGTACCTGTAGTGTTTATGGTTGGTAGGGCATTGATATTGATGGTTGCCAAGTTGCTGGTAAAACCGGCAGACCTTATACAGCCTGCGCCGGTTACCGAAACCAGCGTATAGGTGGTGGTACTCACTACAGGCGTGGTAACAGTGGCAAAGGCAGTTCCGCTAACAACAGCAGTGGCTGTTCGGTTTGCAACTCCATCGTTATAAACTACGGTATATGGGCCTGTCCCTGAAGTAGCTGTCCAGGTCAATTGGCCTGCTCCCGTCGCACAGAATGGGCCGTTCGCACTTATGCTTCCTTG
>Ga0123338_10001092_pt1 | contig 26527 bp, 22 predicted proteins | sample grotaG_FD_89793 | JGI IMG/M metagenome (GOLD analysis project Ga0123338, IMG submission 89793) | Glacier valley bacterial and archeal communities from Borup Fiord, Nunavut, Canada, to study Microbial Dark Matter (Phase II) -... | ecosystem: Environmental > Aquatic > Freshwater > Ice > Glacier ...
AGCGGGCGCGGTGCCATTGCCGGATGACGCCGTACCGCTGAACGAGGGGAAGAGGAGCGCGCTATCGTTCGGAATACCGAGTTGGCCAGCCCAGTTCTTGTTATAAGACGGCACTACTGTGTCATTGCGAATCCGGTAGAAACCGATGCGGGCATCGTTGAGTGTGCTGGGGCCGAACACTTTGGTGAGTCCGGTGGAAACGTTTTGCTGGGTGAAGGGTGCGTAGAAACCGTTCGCGCCATCGAAATCAGCTATGGCCACGCTGGTGGGGCGCTGGAAGCCGCTTTGGAAGTTGTAAGTGTAACTCGAGTACGCGCGCAGATCCTGACTGAACTGATGATCGACGCGGCCGGAGTAATCGCTGAAAAAGGTTCGGGACTTAGAAGCCCAGGTGTAGTTACTAACCGGCCCAGTTGAGGTAAGTGAACCATTCGTGTTGGGCGCGATCCACGGATTCAGGGAAAGCAGCTTGCGGTAGACCGGGTCCATCATGCTGGGCGAGATGACATTGCCGGGGATGGGATCGCGAACCCAATCGCCATTCGCTGACTGACGCGTGGTGGAGGGATCGTAAAGCTGCTGGCCGAGACCGCCGAAGGTGAAATCGCCATTGAGCAGGGCTGGCGTGGGAGTCTGGCTGGTGAAGGCAGCGGACTTCTTTTCAATGAGCTTCTGATAACCGAAGAAGAAGAAACTCTTGTTCTTGCCGTTGTAAATTTTGGGCAGCACGATGGGGCCGGAGAGGCTGGCGTCCAACTGCATGAACCAGGCGGGAACGCCGTTGGGGGCGCCGGGCTGCGGGTCGGACGTCTTATAGATGTTAAAAAACTGGCGGTGCGTCATGCGGCGCGTGCGGCCCAGATCTGAGCCAGTGCCATGCAGTTCATTGGCGCCGCTCTTCTTGGCAACGGTGACGACCCCGCCCGTGGTGTGGCCATATTCGGCGGGCAGGGTTCCAGTGACCACTTGCACTTCCTGCACGGCATCTTCGACGGGCTTGATATCGGTGCCGGTGCTGGACTGCGGATCGTTGCCGAAGACGCCATCTTCGAACACGGTGGTTCCGGTGGAACGTTGGCCCGCGATATTGAAGCCGCCGAGCGAGCCGCCATACGCGTAACCGTTCATGGTGACGCCGGGGCTGAGGTTCAGGGTGTTCAGGACGTAGCGCTGATAGAGCGGCATCTTATAGAGGAAGTCGCCTTCGGTGACGGTGTTGGTGGAAGAAGTTTCGGTTTCGAGGAGCGTGCCCTGGCTGGAGACCTGCACTTGTTCGGCGAGGCTGCCGATTTCGAGGACGCCGCTGACCGGCAGGACGTCGCCCACTTTGAGCAGCAAGCCCCTTTGGCTGAGGCGCTTGAAACCGGCGGCTTCGAAGGAGACGTCGTAAGTGCCGGGCTGGAGAGATTGGACGCGGAAGATGCCGGCCGAATTGGTTTCCGAAGGAGCGAGGAAGTTTGTCGCGGTTTCGAGGACGATAACCTTGACGCCCGCGATGGCGGCACCGCTTTGATCTGTAACCGTGCCGGTGATGGTAGCGGTACCGACCTGAGCGGCGGCGGGGAAAGTGAAGCCTGCTGCGGTGAGTGCCGAAACTATGACGAGGCGTGACAGACGGGAACCGGGAGGTTGCATGTGTACTTCTTTGGTGAATCCAATTGGTGCTCAATATATGAGACGGGTTACAGGGATGTCAATTTGTGGGTCGATGAGGTAGTGGACTAGTTTGGCGGGAAGGAGGAGGGCTACGTTGTTAAAAATGGGGGGAATTGAGTTTAGCGGCGGATGTGAATCGCCCCAGCAGACTGCCGGCTTATGCTCGGGGTGCTTCCGCTTCCGGCGAGGGCCCGCAGTTGCGGAGAGATATGTCAGGATTCTGCCTCCCGCTGGGAGTTGATCTTCCTGGCGTTGATTGGATCGGCGAGAGATGAACGGGCGTTTGGGGAAGCCGGCAAGCTCATCAAGGTTGACCCAAGCGCTTTTTGGGAGGTGGGCTATGGAGCCCGCTTTGAAACGCTTCGCAACACAAGCAACCCGAAGGCGCTCGCGGGCAGCTTAAGACAGTCGTTCTGGATTCAACCGCCCCGTGACAGCGCATTCCCGAAGTCGGCGGTTTTCTTGAAGGATAGGTTCAGAAATATCCACTTTTACGCCTTTTCCCGCGCCTGAACCCGCTATAGAAAATCCGATCATTCACGAACCATTTCGCGGCTCAGACTCATCCAAACGGCCTGGGAACTTTCTCCTCTACAACTTGACGACTCTCAGCGAACTGGAGCAGCAAAAGGCAGAGACGCTCGACCTGCTGCATGGTTGGGCACCGGCGAGGCTTGCCTATCGTCCGGCTCTGGGCGCCTGGACCGCCGCTGAAGTGATCGATCACATTGCGAAAGTGGAGCGCGGCATTGTTGCGGCGGCTCAACGAGGCTTGCTGAAGCCTCACCGGATCGGGCTACGGGACCGGCTTGGCTTTCTTTTTATCGAGCGCATTTTTCTGAGTCCGCGTAGGGTGAAGGTACCGGCGTCCGCGCCTCAGATTCTTCCCGAGCCGGACGTCAATCTTTTAACCGCCCGGCTGCGCTGGGACGAAAGTCGCAACCAATTGGCTCAACTACTGGCTCAAACCGCTCCAGAGCAGATGCGGGAAGGCGTTTTCCAGCATCCGGTGAGCGGATGGATGAGCGTGCCGCAAATCCTGCGTTTCTTTTCGGTTCATGTGGAACACCACCGGTTTCAACTCGCTCGTCTGGCCGAGTAGTTGTCCCATGAATCATTTTCCGCTGTGGCAAACTCAAATCGGAGTGCCGGGGCAGCGATGAAAGAAACTCTCGAATTTGTAGTGCGCCACGGCTACGCCATCCTGTTTGTATCCGTATTGGCCGAACAGTGCGGCGTGCCAATTCCTTCGCTGCCCATGCTTCTGGCTATCGGAGCGCTCGCGGCAAGCGGCAGTTTGAACTTCGCTCTTGCACTGCTTACCGCAGTCGCAGCCTGCCTGGTTGCCGATTCCATGTGGTACTGGCTGGGCATTCACAAAGGCTCATCGATTCTGAATCTGCTTTGCAGAATTTCACTTGAGCCGGATTCCTGCGTGCGGCGTACGGAGAACATGTTTATCCGCTATGGCGCGCCGGGGCTGCTGTTTGCCAAGTTCGTGCCCGGGCTCAGTACCGCCGCCGCGCCGCTGGCCGGCATGTTTCGCATGAAGATCTGGAAGTTCGCCCTGGCAGACGGGGCGGGCTCACTGATCTGGGCCGGTTCCTATAGCGCGCTTGGATTTCTATTTCGCAATCAGTTAGAAGATCTGCTGCATGGGGCGGTGCGCGCGGGGTCATGGTTTTTCGCGTTTGTCGCATTGGCGTTAGGCGGATTTTTGTTGTGGAAATATGTTCAGCGCCGCCGCTTTTTCCGCGAACTGCGTATTGCCAGGATTCACCCCGAAGAGCTGAGCGAATTGATTGCCTCCGGCGAAACTGTCACCGTGGTGGACCTGAGAAATGCTCTCGAATGGCAAGAGGAAGGAGCGTCGAAAATTCCCGGCGCGGTTCATGTTTCGTTTGAGGATATCGAGGCCAGCATGTCGGACATCCCCATGGATCGCGATGTGGTGCTTTACTGCACTTGACCGAACGAAGCCTCCAGCGCCCGGGCGGCGCTGATGTTCAAAAAACGCGGTGTGCGAAGAGTGAGACCGCTCAGTGGCGGCTTTGAAGGTTGGCGCAAAGCCGGTCTGCCCACCGAACTGGTGCTGCGCCAAACGGACCTTTCTGAACGGACTGTAATATAAAGGAATGCTCCCCCGCATTTGGCTCTTCCTGGGCGTGTTGGCCTTCACGGCTACATTGCGCGCACAGGTAATTGAATACGAAACGGGCGGCGTGAAGCACCAGACCCTTACGCGAAACGGAATCACGGTGATGTTTGCGGTCAGCCAGGCGCATGTTCGGGATTACGCCATGATTCAGGTTTCCGTGGCCAACGGTTCGCAAATTTATTCCACCATCCGCCCCGAAGATTTCACGTACACCATGACGGATGGGCAGGCAATTCGTGCGTCCGCCGCCGATGAAGTGGTGAAGAATCTGCTGGACCGCGGCAATCTGGGAGACGTGCAAAAGCTGGTGGTGGCCTACGAGACCAACCTTTATGGCATCGCGAACATGCGCACCACTAACGGCTATGAACAGCGCCGGCGGAATGCGATGGCTGAGGGTGTACCGGCAAAATTTAAAGCGGCGGCCGCGGCTTCCGCGCTGGCGTTGGTGGCAACGCGACTTGCGCCGGGCCAATCGACAGACGGCGCGGTTTTCTTTCCCGTGGATCACAAAGCGCTGGGCGCCGGCAAACTGGTTGTGCATAGCGGTCAGGAAGTATACGAATTTAACGCGACACAATAAGAGCAAGAGAATAATCGCAACAGAAGCATGGAAACCGGCATCTGTCAGAGTGGTACCCAAACAGCCATGAGCACATCCGTTCTGGATCTACCCCAAACCCTGGGAGCCTTGCGCGCGAGCCGTTTTGCCGAGAAAAGCCGCGCCGGCCGAAGCGTGAAAGATGAACTTCGCGCGAATTTAATTGCGAAACTGCAAACGAAAGAGCAGCTTTTTCCCGGCATTATCGGTTATGAAGATACCGTGGTGCCGCAAGTGGTGAACGCGGTTCTGTCGCGCCACAATTTCATTCTTCTGGGCCTGCGCGGCCAAGCTAAAACGCGTCTGGTGCGTATGCTGGTGACGCTGCTGGACGCGCATGTGCCGTATGTTGCCGGCTCGGAAATTCACGATGACCCGTTTCACCCCATCACCAAGCAGGCGCGCGATTTGATTGCCCAGCTTGGCGAGGCAACGCCCATCGAATATCTGACGCCCGACCAGCGCTATGTGGAGAAGCTGGCGACTCCGGACGTCACGATTGCCGATATGATCGGCGATATCGATCCAATTAAGGCGGCGCGCCGGGGCCAGGACATTTCGAACGAATTGACCGTGCATTACGGTCTGCTGCCTCGCGCCAATCGCGGCATTTTCGCGGTGAATGAACTGCCAGATCTGGCGGGTAAGATTCAGGTGGGCCTGTTCAACATCATGCAGGAAGGCGACGTGCAGATTAAGGGCTACCCTGTTCGGCTGCCGCTAGACGTGTTGCTGGTGTTTACCGCGAACCCGGAAGATTATACGGCGCGTGGAAAGATTATCACGCCTCTGAAAGACCGCATTGGAAGCGAAATTCGCACGCATTATCCGGCGTCGCTGGAACAGGGTTTGGAAATCACGAAGCAGGAAGCGTGGGTGGCTCGCGATTCCCAGCTGGAATTGCGAGTGCCGCACTATATCCACGAGATTGTGGAACAGCTTGCTTTCGCGGCGCGTGAAGATAAGCGCGTGGATAAGCGTTCCGGCGTTTCGCAGCGCCTCCCCATCAGTGTGATGGAGAACGTCGCCTCGAACGCCGAGCGGCGTGCACTTCGCAACGGAGAGCCTGTGGCGGTGCCGCGCATTCTTGACATTTATGCCGCGCTGCCTTCTATCACCGGCAAGATCGAACTGGAATACGAAGGGGAGTTGAAGGGCGGCGATACGGTGGCGCGTGAGCTGATCCGCCAATCTGTCGGTACGGTGTACAACAAGTATTTCGAAGGCGTGAATGTCGCCCCTATCGTGCAATGGTTCGATATTGGCGGCACGCTGAAGCTGGACGAATCCGTGTCCTCCGCGGATATGGTGCAACAGCTCAGCCCAATTCAGGGCCTTATGGAAAAAGGCCGTGCTCTCGGCTTGGGCGCGAGTGAGCCCGATGCTGTGCGCGCCGGCGCCGCGGAATTCGTGCTGGAGGGGCTTTACGCTCACAAGCGAATCAGCCGCTCGGAAGAGAAGGGCTACGTTTCCGACGGCGGGCGCAAGAAAGAAAAAGAGCCGCGTGAACGGCGTCCAGAAGAGGAAGAAGAATTTCCTCAGAAGGATAGAGGCCGCCGGCGTTTTAACTAGGCGCGCTTGTCATGAAACAAATCAAGTACAGCAAGTACACCGGGGACGATTTCGGGATCGACGCGCAGGATCTGCTGCAGGCGCTTTCCGATTTCTTCCTCCAGAGCGGCTTCGACAACCCCTACGACCCCACCGGCCAATGGCGTGAGCAGTCTATGGACGAGTTGCGCGAGGCCATTGAACGCGCGCTCGAAGAGGGCAAGCTCTTCCCCGAGGACAAGCTGCAGGACATGATGGAGCGGCTGGAAGCTTTGTCGCCTGAGCAGATGAGCCAACTGGTAGACCAGATGGTGAAGAAGCTGGTGGATGATGGCGGCATTTCGCCTTCCGACCCGAATGACACAAGCGGGCAGGGCCAGGGTCCGGACGCGCCCACCAAATTTCAGGTCACCGACAAGTCGCTCGATTTTCTGGGCTTTAAGACGCTGAAAGATTTGCTCGGCTCACTTGGTAAATCGAGCTTCGGCCGGCATGACACGCGCGATTTTGCAACCGGCGTGGAATCGTCTGGCTCCTCGCGCCTGTATGAGTTCGGCGACACAATGAACCTGGATATTACGGAGACGCTGTTCAACGCGGTGAGGCGGGAAGGCGCGCAGGTTCCGCTCAACCTGGAATATTCAGATCTGCATGTGCATCAGTGCGAATACCAAAGTTCGTGCGCTACGGTGCTGATGCTGGATTGCAGCCACAGCATGATTTTGTATGGCGAAGACCGCTTCACGCCCGCCAAGAAGGTGGCCATGGCCTTGAAGCATCTGATCAAGACGCAGTATCCGGGCGATAGCCTTCGCTGCGTGCTCTTTCACGATTCCGCCGAAGAGCTGGACATCAGCCAACTGGCGAGGGCGCAGGTGGGCCCCTATTACACAAATACCAGAGACGGCCTGATTCTGGCGCAGAAGCTGTTGGCCAGAGAGCGCAAGGACATGCGCCAGATTGTGATGATCACCGATGGCAAACCCAGCGCTTTGACGCTTGATGATGGCCGCATTTACCGCAACGCGTTCGGTCTGGACCCGCTGGTGATCAGTAAGACGTTCGAGGAAGTAAATCGCTGCAAGAAGCAGGGCATTTTGATCAACACTTTCATGCTGGCGCAGGACTATCAATTGATTGCCTTTGTGCAGAAGGTGACGGAGATGTGCCGGGGCAAAGCTTACTTCACTACGCCGTATAATTTAGGCCAGTATTTGTTGATGGATTACATGAATCGCAAGACCCGGACGATTCATTAGGGACCGCTCAGGCGTCCGCTCACGGCTACTTACAGGTGAAGTTCGCGGCATTCGCGCTGCTTTTCCCTTATACTGCGCAACCTGAGGGTAGGGGCAAAGTGGACGCGTCATGTCCACGCGATTGTCTGTTACAGAGAGGCCGTGATCTGGTCCGGTGGGGTGCCGTCCTCCACCCATCGCGGTTAGCAAAAGAAACTGATCCAGGCCGGGTCCGCCGGAGAAGTGCGTCACGCCCGGCGCCATGAAGAGCCTGATCCAGCCGCCCTGGTTGCAGATGCGTGGATCGTTTAGAATGCCGTTTTCAATCCATCGAGCGCATCGCAAGCTTTCAACACGGCGTCGTGAATAAGGAAAAACGATTTTCAATAACCGGGCCACCAGGCAAACGTCAGACAAAAAGCGAACCTACGCCGCCCCAAGTTCATCGCCGGGTCGCGTTGGAAATTCCGCGCGACATCTTCATTTTTCTACGCTCGACTGTAATCGTCTCCGCAGGTTGCAGATCCGATAACGATAGCTGCCCTCGCGCCCTCTCACACCTGTCAGCACCGCCGGAAGTGTGAAGCTGCACATCCAACCAGCTAGACCCATTGAACTCGACACCGATCCATTTCTCATGGGGAGCAACCGTGTCCTCACAGTCCGAAGACGTCTCAACTCTCCAAATTTGATCGCCCTTTTTGACCGGGTACTTCCGCGCCTCGATCTTGCCCTCCGCCACACTGACTGTAACCAGATCCAGTTCGCCAGCCGATATATCTCCAAACGCGACGATCTTGCTGTCCGGCGACCAGTAAAACTTTTCGGACCTCCAGCTATGGTTCAACGTTTCGGGAAAATCCAGGCGGTCAGAAGAGCCATTCTTAGCAAGCCGCGGATAAACGAGGGCCAATGTCCCGTCTCGCGACATCAAGTCGACCACCATGTACATCTCGGTTATCTGTATTTCCGATTGCGGCGGGTAGTGGGCCCGCATCGCTAACCAGCGCCCATCGGGAGACGTTGCCGCGCTGTACGCGGCAAAGGACACAACAACTTTCTTCTGCTTGAGATCGACAATGTTGATGTTGTCGCCATAGCCCGAGCCGAAAACCACGATGCGGTTTTCCGGCAGCGCGCACACCTGATCGATTTCGCGCTGCAAGCCGCCCAGTTCAATTAGAGCCCCATCATATTGGAGCAACCCTTTCGACTCTACAATCGATATGGATAAACCAGCCGGGATCGCCTGAACATTCAGCGGATCGCCGCAACGTTCTGGATGGCCCTGGCTGATCTGCGCGAGCGCCGTCGTGGCGATGAAAGCTAAAAGCGAAAGTTTCATTCCGTTGACCTTGACCTTTGTGTTCTATCTTAACCTGATCGGAATGTAAGATCAGTAAAACTGCTAGCAGCGCATGACTTGTTTGTCGTGTCGAAGCTATCTATATGCCCTTGGGTCGAACCGAACCCGGTATTGCAAACAGGACAATAATCTTGCACAGCCCTTACTGAATTTGCCTGACCACCGAGACCCATGATTAATACTTTGTCGCCGCACAGATAATTCGAATTGTTTCCGTCCGGATTCGGATTAGGATTCACTGCGAGACTCTGTCCCGAGTAGACCGTAGAATTGCAAGATCCGGTTATGTCTTTGATTTTTACAAACGTGTTCGCTGACGTGGCGTTTGGCGGTAAATTACATACGTTCTTGCCAAGATAGGTAACACCATACGGTTTGACGTAACCGAATTCACCTGAATCTCCTGTACCATTCAAGTTGACGAACGAGACAAAATCCTGTTTGAAATTCGACCCATAATGGTAAGTGCAAGTAGCATCATTTTCGAACACATAAACCGGGGTTGCAGGCGCTGTGCACGAGGCCTCGCTGGACACATTGTAAGTAGAAAATCTCGTCAATGGACTAACCCTAAAAGAGACCGGAACAGACAGTGACGAGTTAGCCCAGCTTGCGTTAACACTGGAATATTGCCCAGCGGCCAAAGTATGCACCTTCGCTGGGTAAGAATATGACCCAGGATGAAGACCACCAACAGTAGTAATACTAGCCCCATTGTTGTACGTGACCGACAAATTGCCTTGCTGTGATGATGGACCGGAGAGCACGGCGGTCAATTGATTGGCGGCAATGTCGAGTGTAATCTTAAGACCAGGAGGCGCAGTATTTCGGGTCCATACCAATGTACCAGGAGCGACAAGTGACTTTCTATAGCTTGACCCACTCAAGCCTGAAGCAAAAGTCTGAACCCCTGAGGAGCAACTTGAAAGGTTGACAGAAAATGTAAATGGAGGGTTAGCTTGAATCGGATTGCCGCATGCATCCGCAGGTGGCGGGCTCGAACCGGTCAACGTGAAAATTCCGTTTGATCCAGACCCGTTTATTGACACTACAACGTTGGCCGAGCACACTGGGTCGGGAAGGGAAAGTGAACCCGTCACAGCGGTTCCGATCTGACTTAAGGTGTAAGTGTTTATCGGGTCGGTCCACGTCCCCGTTATGTCATCGCACTGTTACACGGAATTCGTGACTGGCGGCGCGGTAACATCTGGCGGTAGCGTTGCAATGGGTTGGGCTGGTGGATTCGGCCCCCCTGAGTTGGCAGTACCGGTTGCAGTCCCTACTGTCCATACCCATGTTCCGTCGGCCTGCGTGTCTCATGCCGAAGATCCCAAATTATCTGCTGCGAAAATATGATCCTGTAGTTGTCCGTTAAACGACGACGTGAATGCGACAGCGAAGGTAATCGTCTCGGATTGCAAACTCGTCGCAACGCCGCGAGACTGCGATGGGTAGACGGTGCACTGGCTGTTTGAAATCGCCTGCGAACTGCCGAACGGCGCGAAGCCACCGTTCACATACCCGTTCTGAGCATCGTTTTCGAGCGAGATGAAATTCGAATCCTGGATGATCTTGCAGCGCGTTGTCGGCTGGTAACCCGGTATCCAGCTTGGTCCACTGTTGAACACCAGCTCCGAATGATAGATGGTGAAAGCCCCGTTGATGTCACTTGCGGTATACGAGAACTGCTGCAGTTGCCCCGGCTGGTTAGAGCCCGACGAAGGCGAAACAGCTACTGTCTGCGGCGGGTAATCCTGGGTCGGAATCGTAAAGTTGGCATTACCGTAAATCCAGCCCGTTGCGACCCCGTCTGTATCATAGCCGTTTAACCATGTGTACTTGACCCCGTTATAAGGGTCTTTGAAGACAACATTCACCGTAACCGTATACTGCCCGCCGCTTAGCGTAACGTTCGTTCCCGTCACGTTGAGTGAGCACTTCGAATTGCTCTCCTGGAACCCCGACCCGAACCACATCGGCCCCAAAGATGTACCGTTATCGTCGTGCAGAAAAATGTTGCTTGTGCTCACGGGCGAACCAATCTGAACCCCTACTTTGCAACTATAGTTTGCCGCGGGTAGGTTTCGAATGTGAAAAAAGCATAAGAGAGTCCCGCGCCCCGATCCTGAAAAACGGCCGTAATGGAAGTGCCCTGGCTCGGGTTAATTTGCATGTTGAAAGGCGTCAAGACCCCATTTACCGTCGTGGCACTCGTGTTGATATTCGGCTGGCCAAAAAGCAACGAAGCGGCACCGAAGAGGATCGCTGAAAGTATGCCTATACGCATATGATTTACCTATTTCTCCTATTGGATGCCCACAACCTGAAGAGTTAATACGGGAGCGGCCGACGCGCTTCGAGCCGCCGCAGCGCCCTGAACCGCGGGAGCCGAGTGTAGCGGCACAAACTGATTCGGATCTTTCATATTCAGGCTGGCTCCTTTCGGATAGGCCACCTGCAATTCGGAACTGCGCACGTGAAGCCGCAGATCGGTATCCGCTGGAACCAGCGCCGAAAATTGGCGTGAATTGCCAATTGGTTTTGCCATCATCGGAATGGGTGGCATATTGGGCGCGGAGACTTCCAGGCGCAGCTTATGGCCGGGATAGGCTTCTTTCGAAAATTGGTGGGTTGCGTCATCAACCTGGACCACAACCAGCGTGCCTGTTTGCAAAACGACAGGAATCGTTTTGGCGGCTCCTGTTGGCAGGAAGATTTCGGCGCCGTGGTTTATCCAACTGCACGAATCTAGCAACAGGCTTCCCGGTAGCTGAGCGCAGACCTCGTAAGCCCCTTGCGGAACGGCGTTGAAAACGGCTGATCCGTCCGCCGCAGCGTTCTGGACGGAATGGAAGTTTGCCAATGTGTTGCGAAATGGCCGGGCACCAACGCGAACGATGGCACCAGGCAGGGCAGCACCGGAAGTGTCATGCACTCTGACAGTGATTTGGCCTGTCTGAGCAAAAGCAAGAAAGGCGCTGAGGAGCAAGAAAGAAAGGATCCGAACCATTTACTAAGCCTCCAAGAAAGCTTAATTTATCCGAGATGGGGGGGGGTGTAAGTCAAGTACTATTTCGCAATCTTGTAAAAAAGCGCGTGAATATTTTTAATTACCACTAAAGAGAACTACTGGGCACAGAAGAATTTGTCGACTTTGACTTTATTTATGCCCGGATGGCAATAGAATTGATCGTGCATAGTTGGTAAGTCAGCCCAAGCCACATTTCAATCGAGCGCTAAACTACCAATCCACAATCGCTTACGGCTGCTTACAAGCAAAGTTCACTGCGTCATTCACGCTTCCCTTCCCTTTGTATTGCGCCACTTGAGGATAGGGACAAAGCGGGCGAGTCATGTCAACGTGATTGTCCGTCACATGAGAGGCGGTAATCCGCGCCGGCGCAGTGCCATCTTCCACCCAGCGTTCCATCGCGCCGAGAGAATTGAATTGATCCGGGCCGGGCCCACCTGAGCAGTGCATCATGCCTGGCGCCATGAAAAGCCTCACCCAGTCGTCCTGGTTCGGACCCATCGCGGAAAGCACACTATTGTAGTAGTTAATGCTGTTCTCCGGCGCAATCAGTTGGTCATTCCAGCCGTGCCAAAGCAGAAGTTTCCCCCCACGTTGCTTGAACGCCTGCAGATCCGGATTGAGCGCGGCGATGTATTTGTCCTTCGCGTCTGAAAGCGCGGTGTCACGCGACAGGTCGAAGTTTCGCCAATCCCAATTGGCATCTTCGTGAACGAAGTACCGGAACTGATCGTAGGGGATGGCGAATGGTTCGGGACCGCCGAGCGCCGCCTGCCACCCGAGTTCGCTTCCTAGCGCAAGGCCCGGAAAAATCATCTTGCCGTCCCGCGGGTCGTTCACTGGACCATACACTGCCTTAACTGTCTCTACCTGTTTGGGCGTTAAGCAGTCCTCCGCGTCGCTGCCCTGACACGTGAGCGAGGTGATGTCGAATTTGCAACTGCGCGGATTATTGAGAATGCCGTCTTTTGCGCCGTCGAGCGCATCGCAGGCTGTCATTACTGCGTCGTGGATGAGGGCTAGTTTCGTCCGCCGGATGACCGAACCAGGTTCCCTGAGGTTTGTGAAACCGGCATTCAACAGCATTGCGGAGAGATGCGACCAGCTGTTTGCCGGAGCGCCGGCGATGATTCCGTCGTAATCCGCTGGATACAATTGCGCCTCTTTCAGACCTTGCTTGCCGCCTGATGAACAGCCATTCCAATAGGAGTGCTGGGGCCGCGTTTCGTAGTAAGCATTGACGATTGCTTTGGATTTCACTGTCATTTCGTGCACTGCCCGATAGCCGAAATCAATCACCTTCTCCGGGTGCCCGAGTACAAAGCTGCCACTCCCGCCTTTGTGGCCGGTGTCGGTGGAAGCGGTGGCGTAGCCCTCCCGCACTCCCTCGAGCAGCCCCCCAAAGTTAATGTCCCCCGACCAACCGCCATTGCCGACTCCGAGAAACTTACCGTTCCACCCGGACGCCGGGAGCCACACTTCGATTTCGATGTTGGAATCGGCAGATGGTTTTAGAACCGCGTTCACGCGGCATCTGGCGGGAGCAAGGACGGGACGGCGGCCGCTTGCCGAAGCTCCTGGGCTTGTGAAGGGTCCTGCGGCAACAAATTCAGACGCGATAATGGTTGTGTCAGGCAGGCTGAGGGACTTGATTCGTTCGCAGTCTTTCTGAGGCTCGGCGGCAATTGCCACCCAAGCGAAAAAGAGAAAAACAGGCGCTCGGTTCATGCAGACTTTGATCTTATAGCAACAGCGCGTGGGCCAGTCCACTCCGCGTCCCCCGCTTCTATGCCGAGTGTGGGTGACCAAAATTTTTTATTTCTATTTCCCGCGTTTTGTTTTACTTACACCTTTTCTGGAATAAGCAGAGGACCCTCTAACGCTAAGTTGAGATCGCCGGGGAAGTGAGTTCGGCGGTTGCAGCGTTTCGGATTGGCGTCCGACCCAGCTCCTGCCGCATTCCCCCCGGCTTTAGGCAGCACTCCGCTTGGGCGGCGGAGCGTTGTCGCGCCGGCGGGATAGGAGGGGTCCTATGCTGCCGGCGCCTTGATTGCCCATTTAGGCAAGCAGCGGAAGGCAGGTCTCCCGCTTCACCAATGTTGTAGGAATCACCACTTCCGGAATCGGCTTGGCATCGCCTTTCAATTTCGCAATCGCCTGAATCGCCAACTGACGCCCCACTTCCTCCGCATCCACACTGACACTGGTCAACTGAGGAAGCTTGAGCGCGCCGCTATGGTTATCGAAACCAATCAGGCTGATATCGCGCGGCACCTCAAGATTGCGTTGGCGCAACCCTTCCCACACACCGAAGGCCAGCTCATCGGTTCCGGCAAAGATTGCTGTAACCGGCTTCTTTCCATCCAATATCATGCGCGCGCTGGCGAGCCCGTTCTGGAAGTAATCGTCCGATAAGGCAACCGTTTGAGCACGTGGCGCCAGTCCTGCCTGTTCCATGGCCCGCGTATATGCGACATGCCGCGCGCGATACCATGGCAGCGCTACATCGCCGATGTACCAGATGTCTTTATGCCCCAACTCAATCAGGTGCCGGGTGGCCTCGAACACCCCTGCGTCGTCATCGAAGCGCACCTGATCGAACGGCTCCCTTGACTTCGTTCCTACAAAATTGTTCGCCAGCAAAACGTATTTTGCCGAAAGGTCGTTCAACGCCTCGACGAAATTTTCATAGTTGGTGCCTGCCAGGATCACGCTATCGGCGATGCCGTGGCTGCGTAGGATGCCGGGCAGACGAAGATCGCCTGGGGCCGTTCCGGGCTGATAGCTGAAGCGTGTGAAGAGAACGAAGTGCCCGGCTTCTTCGCAGTGCGCCTCTACACCCTGCAAGATGCGCGAGTGCAGGGGATGAAGAAAACTGCGGTTACTCAGGATGAACGAAATAATCGGGGAAGCATTTCGGACAAAAATCTGGGCTCGCGCGTTCGGCCTGTAATTCAGGTCGCGAATGGCGCGTTCCACCCGTTCGCGCAGGGCCGGGTCAACGTTTGAATGCTGGTTGATGACGCGAGAAACTGTCCCGGCTGCCACCTTGGCGCGTTGCGACACTTGCTTTAACGTGACGGCCATATCTCCAGCGAGTTTACCTTGCGGGTAGTTTATTTTTTCTTTGGTCGACCCAATCGCTTGATAGGCACGCGCGAAGGAAACGCGCCGGACTGGATTCCGTGAATCCGTTCCAGTTCTTCAATCGCTCTTTGCAGGCGCGCATGTTCGGCGCGCAATTCGGTCAGGATGTTTTTTAGATTCACAGCCTTCCTTCGGCTGCGGCGAGTGAAAGCTTTAGAGGTTTGCGACTAGAGTTTGACCGCCAGCTGAATGCCGTCGGTCATCGGCAACAGGCTTGCCGCCACGCGTTCATCGCGCGAAATCTTCAGATTCAGCGCGCGGAGGGCATTGCTGCTGGCATCTTGAAATTGATCGTCATGCACCTGTCCGTGATACAGCATGTTGTCGAGCATCATCACGCCGCCGGGTCGCAGCAGCGTCAGCGCGAGTTCGTAATAGGTGTCATACGAGGGCTTATCGGCGTCGATAAAAGCAAAATCGTACGTAGCGCCGCGGCCTTCCTGAATCAGAGCGCGCAAGGAATCGGCGGCTGGCGCAATTCGCAGACTGATTTTGTGCGCCACCCCAGCCTCCGCCCAATACCGGCGCGCGATGGCGGTGTACTCTTCACTTATATCGCAAGCCGTGATGGTGCCTTCCGGCGGCAGCGCCAGCGCGACGGCCAGCGAACTATAACCTGTAAAAACGCCCACCTCTAAGGTGTGCCGCATGTTCATGGCTTTCACTAAAACTCGCAGGAAAGCGCCCTGTTCGGGTGAGATCTGCATTACAGCCAGGGGATGACCGGCAGTCTCGTGGCGTAAACGCTTTTGCGCGTCCGTCTCATGCACCAGCGTTTCCCGAATGTATTGTGTGACTGCTTTATCCGCCAGATAGTCGTTATGTGTCATGCGTATACTTGAACCGAATGCCCGCTGAAGAACAGGATATCGCGCGCCTGTTGCAGGACATAAAATCTACGCAAGATCGCGTTTCGGCGGACATGGAATGGCTGGTGCGTTATCAGGCCGGCCTCGATCGGCGGCTGGGGCGCGTGGAAGACAGCGTGATTTTCCGCAGCCTTCGCTGGATAGGGCGAATGTACGCTCACGTGTTTTCGCGCCAAACGAACGCATACACGCAATGGCGCAAGCGTGGTGGCGGCAATCTGCCTCAACCGATGCCGGCGGCCAAGCCCCGCTTTACTCTGCTGGTGCAGCCGGCGGATCGGGAACGCATCACTCGCGCGGTTCAACCTTATGAGAACTGCGAAGTGATGGTGGGCGATTGGGCCGAGACGGTCGCGCGTTCGACGGGGGACTACGTCGCCATGGTGGGCAAATCGGATGAAGTATATGCGGGTGCCCTTCAACACTTCGCCGCCGTTGCGGGCTCCCCCGATTTGATCTATTCCGATGAAGAGCTTCTAGACGAATCGTGTGATCCAAAAGCGCCGCGATTCAAGCCGGGTTGGTCGCCAGTTCTGCTTCGCTCTGTGAATTATCTTGGCGGCTTAACAGCGATCCGGCGCGAACTGGCTGCCGGTCATGCGGATCTGCTCAACGCCATTCGAGCCCACCCCGGTCTCAGCGCGGTTCATGTTCCTGCGGTTCTGTATGGGTCGCGAAGTAACGCGCTTCCGAAGCCACCAGTGACACCCGTTCCCGCCAGTTCCGGCGCTCTAGTTTCGCTGATCGTATGCACGCGCACGGCAAGTCTACTGGAGGCTTGCCTGATTGGAGTCCAGTCCGCGACGGATTTTACTCCCTTCGAAATAATCGTCGTCCAGCACCTGGGCTCTTCGAGTGCCGCGAGCGAGCAGGCCGTGGCCCAGGTGATTGCCGCGCGTGGCGCAAAATGCGTTCCGTATGCCGCGCCTTTCAATTTTTCCGCCATGAATAACCTGGGCGCGGAAAGTGCGACCGGATCGATACTGCTTTTCCTGAACGATGATGTAACACCACTGCGGCCGGATTGGCTGCGTCGCATGGAGGCTTGGCTGCGCGTTCCTGAAGTGGGAGCGGTAGGCGCGAAACTCACATTTCCCGATGGCCGTTTGCAGCACTCTGGAATCGCGGCCTGGATGACCGACGGCGCCTGGCACCCCGGCCGCAATATGCCGCCGCACCCCAACTGGCCATGGACGCAATACACTCGCGAAGTTTCCGCCGTGACGGGCGCGTGCCTAGCCATACGCGCGGCGGACTTCCGACGGTTGGGTGGCTTTGACATCGCGTTTCCGGTCAACTTCAATGATGTGGATCTTTGTTTTCGCTTGCGCCGCGAAGGCTTCAGCATCATTCTCGATGCCGAAGCGGAACTGCGCCACGATGAAAGCCGCACACGTTCCGGCGGCACATCGTATGAGGAGCGTCACGCGTTCTTTCGCAAATGGCGAAGCGAACTGCAACGCCCAGACCCCTTCTACACACCGCACCTGGCCCAAAACAACGAAGACCTTTCGCTACGGTGATCAAGCGCCCGATGGTACGCTGAGTCTTTGAAGAAAGCACTGATTACGGGCATAACCGGCCAGGACGGCAGCTATTTGGCGGAACACCTTCTTGGCCTGGGTTACGAAGTCCATGGGTTGGTCCGCCGTGTGGCGCTGGAACAGCCGGAGCAGCGATTGGGCCGTGTGGCGCACCTGGCGGACCGTCTAATCCTGCACGCGGGCAGCCTGGAAAGCTATCCCAGCTTGTTTCAGGTGCTGAGCCGCTGCCCTATCGATGAGTGTTATCACCTGGCCGCGCAGAGCTTTGTGGCCGAAAGTTTTGCCGACGGCTTTTCCACCATGAACACCAACAGCAACGGCACGCATTATCTGTTGGCTGCCTTGCGTGAACTTCAGCCTTCCTGCCGTTTTTATTTCGCCGGCTCCAGCGAAATGTTCGGCAAGGTGCGTGAAGTGCCGCAGCGAGAGACCACTCCGTTCCATCCGCGCAGTCCATATGGCATCAGTAAGGTGGCCGGCTATTACCTCACCATCAACTACCGTGAAGCTCACCAGATGTTCTGTAGCAACGGCATGCTCTTCAACCATGAAAGTCCGCGCCGCGGCTTTGAATTTGTTACGCGCAAGATCACGCACAACGTAGCGCGCATCAAGCTGGGGCTGGCACAGGAACTTCGGCTGGGCAACCTGGAAGCCCGACGGGATTGGGGCCATGCGGCGGATTATGTCCGCGCCATGCACAGCATGCTGCAGCAACCGGAGCCCGACGATTTCGTGATCGCGACGGGTCACACACACTCGGTTCGCGAATTCTGCGAGTTGGCCTTTGCGGAGGCGAACCTGGACTACCGCGATTTTGTCAAAGAGGATGAGCGCTTCTTTCGCCCGGCTGAGGTGGAAATTCTGGTAGGCGATGCTTCAAAGGCGCGCCATGTTTTGGGCTGGCAGCCCACGCATACATTTCAGGATTTGGTCAAGGAAATGGTGTTGCACGATTTGGAACTGGTGGGCAAGAACTAATGTCCGGGCGAAGATCCGGCCCCAGCGATGGTCCCAGCAGAAACGCGCACGGTTCTCTCGATTCACCCGCCAACGGTCAGATCAACGGTTGGGCTCTGGACCCCGACCGGCTTGGCTCGCGCTTGCAAGCAGACATCGCCGTTGACGGCCAACATTTACAAAGCGTGGTGGCCGATCAGTTCCGCGCCGATCTGTTGCAGGCCGGTGTGGGCGATGGCTATCATGCATTCTCCATTCCCGTGCCCGAATCGTTTTTCGACGGAGCCGCTCACAAAGTGGACGTCAAGATCGCAGGCGTTGACAAGGTTCTGCAGCACAGCCCGCGAACGATTGTGTTCACGCGCCCGCCTTCCGACCCTGCCAACGTTTCCACATCGAAACGCATTGCGCCAGACGAGCCGCATCATCCTCGGACACTACCGGATTCCGTTTTATCCGGGCTCTCCGTGGTGATCGCGACCAGGAACAACGCCGCCCAGTTGGAACGAACGTTGCGAGCCTGCGCCGCCGTCGCGCGAAACCTTCCGGTGGAATTTATCGTTGTCGATTATGGATCGACGGACGATACCAAGGCCCGTTTGGATGCACTGGAGAGCCAGGTTCCGCAGCTCCGCTCGATCAGCATTACGGCGGCGACGCCCGGCGCGGCACGCAATCACGGCGTCGCTCTGGCCGCGCGTGAATTGATTCTGTTCCTCTCCGATAGCGTAGCGCCGGCTGTCGCCACGTTCTTCGAGCAGCACATCAACACGCACCGCATGCTACCGGGCAAGAATGTCGCCGCGCTGGGAAAAGTGGTGTGGCCGAATCTGCCCGATGAACGGGTCAGCTTCCTGATGGCTCACGTGCAGGGGGCTGGCGAGCAACAGTTCGGCTTCCATAGTCTGCTTCCGTATACGTGGCTCGATTGGCGTTTCTTTTCCGCCGAAAACATTTCCTTCAAACGCGCGGTGGCCACAAATTGGGCGACCGACGGTTACCAGACAGATCTTCCGCAAGCGCTGCTGGAAGACATGGAACTTGCCTTTCGGCTGCACGAGAAGCTGGAAGGCGGCTTCCCGATTTTGTACTGCCCCGCCGCTTCGGTATCGTATGAGGCGTCCACCACGGTGCGTCAGTTTATCGAACGGCAAATGGCGGCCGGACTTTCCTCACGCAGCCTTTTCGAGAAGCACCCGTTAGCGAAAGAAGCGCTTGGCATTCAAAAGCTGGAGACGCTCTTGGCGGCGAAGGACGCGCGCGGCAAGGGTTCCGCTCACGATCTGTTGTGCATGATGGAAGGCGCTAAGAGTTGGGGCGTGGTGGTGGAATCCACCTATCGTTTGGGCTCGCAAAACTGGCATGCGGATTTGCTGAACGCAATCTTCGAATTGAGCTACCTGCAAGGCTACGTAACGGGCTGCCCAGACCCGGAAGCGAACTATGCCGCTGCTTACCGGTACTGCCTGGAACGCTTCCAAGAGAAGCTGTCCACCGCCGCGGCGTTCGAAGTGTTTGGGCGCTTCCCCAGTTTCACCCTGACGTAAGACTTAAGATGTTCTCCGTCGTTATTCCCGTCTACAACCATGAGCGTTATCTGGTGGAATGCGTTCTTTCCGCCGTGCGCAGTCCGCTGGTGAGTGAAGTGCTTTTGTTGGACGATGGCTCACGCGATGTTGGTGCGCGCGTTTGTGCGCAGCTTGCCGGCGGCGCTCTCCCTAAGGTGCGCGATGTCACTCCGCAAGGGCGCGGCAATCGCGGCGCCCACGCCACGCTGAATGAGTTGGTGAATAAAGCCGCCTGCGAATGGGTGGCCGTCCTCAACTCCGATGACGTCTTTCTGCCGTCGCGCTTCGATCTGATTCGTCGGCGCATGCGCTACAGCAACTTCGACATGTGTTTCGGCAACGTGGTGGTCATCGATTCAGAAGGCCGCCAACTGGGTGGCAAGCGCGCCATGTACGACCCGCAGCTACCTTTCCCTGCCGCCATCGACGTGCCCGTCATGGTGTCGTCTGCCGATTGGCTGCCGCTGCTGGCGCACCAGAACTTCCTTGCGACCACCAGCAACATGGTCTTTCGCAAAGCGCTGTTTGAAAAACTTGGAGGCTTTGCCGATTTTCGCTACGTGCATGATTGGGATTTCGGGCTGCGCGCCACGCTCGAAGGCACGGTCGCCTACATCCCTCACGCGCTGACCGGCTATCGCGTTCACGCCTCCAACACTATTAAAGAAGATTCGCTGAAGGTGGATGCGGAAGTCCGCACCATGTTTCAAAAGCTAGAGCATGACTACGCGGCGTTGCGGCAGAACAGTGCCTTCACCGGAAGCTTGGCGGCGAACCCCTATCTGCTACAGCGCGAGCGGCCCACCCTTTCCGTTGTGCTGCCGGCCGGTGAAGGCGATGAGACATATCGAATTGCCTTGCGAAACGCGTTTTCAGGAATTGAAATTACCAGTGGAGACGCAACGGGCCGGTATATCTACGCTCCCACTTCCGCGCTCAAGGCCATGCATCCTATGCATTTGCAGAACGCTCTGCTGGCGCTGGAGATGCAGGAGATGGATTTTCTGTTGGTTTCGCACACCCTGGCCGCTCCCCCGCAGGTCGGCACGCAAGGGTTGCGCAACGCGACCGTGTTTGAACGGTCGCATCGGGACATCTTTGTCGAAGGCAGGCGTGCCACGCACCGGTTAAACGGCACAATCGCGAGGCTGTTTCCCGGGGGAGGCGCGTTCGAATCCGTGAGCGATCTGCTTCCGGGCGTCACGATAGCTGCGCCGTCACCACGCTCCGAACCGCTCACCACCTCACTTTCATTTGCATCCACGCCCAAGCCTGTCATCTTCGTCCTTCCCGCCTTCTTCGCCGTGGGTGGCGTGGAGCGACTGGTTATCGACATGATGCGCCAACTGGGCGACCGGTTCACCTTCGTAGTCGTCACGGTGGAACGGCTGACTGAGCGTCAGGGCAGCCTGCACGGCGCGGCGGAAGGCACCATTGCCGGCTTCTACGATCTAGGCGAACTCGCCCCGCCCGAGCTGTTCCTCCGCATGATGGAGCGCTTGCGCGACGTCTATCGACCAGCGCTGGTTTGGCTTCCGAATGGCAGCCCCTGGCAGTGCGATCATGCGGCAGGCATCCGCCATGTTTTCTCAAAGATTCCGATTGTGGACCAGCAGGTTTACGACACCGAAGCCGGTTGGATCGCTCGCTACCACGAACTCGGAATTCGGTCTTATGATTGGTTCATCGCGATCAACCGGAAGATCGAACAAACGTTTATCCATAAGTATGGAATTCCCGCCGAGCGCATTGACATGATCTATCACTCGGTCAATCTCGGCACGCTGGGGCCAGCCGAACGCACCGGCGAAGATCGACGTCAGTATCGGTTTAAATGGGGACTGCCGGAAGACAAACAAATCTTTGGCTGGGTGGGAAGGTTCACGCCTCAGAAGCGTCCGGCGCAGTTCCTTGAGTTCGCAAGAGCAGCCGGAAAGGCAGACCCGAACCGGCACTTCGTCATGATGGGAGACGGCGAGTTGGGCGTGGAGTGCGACCGAATCATAGAACATGAAAAGATAACGAATGTCACGCGGATTCGCTTTTCAGACCGCATGGGTGAACTCTTCGCGGTGATGGATGGGATGCTCGGTTCGTCGGAATACGAAGGGCTGCCCATCAGCATGCTGGAGGCGCTTGCCATGGGCGTGCCCATCTATTCCACCGACGTGGGCGATGTGGCTTTGGTGCTGGCCGATTACAACGCCGGGCGCGTGACTGACGCGGATTGGGACCTGGCGCGATATCTGGCTGGCTTTGAGGAATGGACGCGTGACCTGGCCCGCTATCGACAAAGCGCTCAGCATTCGGCAGCCCAGGTGCGTCGGCGGTTCGGTAGTGAGTCGGTTGCGGCCCAGTATGAACGCTGCTTTCGAAAAAGCCTGGTTGCAACAAGCGTAAATGCTACACTGGAAAGTCTTTGAGTGACCTGATTTCATGGTGAGAAAGCTTCAAGTCGGCCTCGCCGCTGCTTTTTTTCTGTCCGCACAAACCAGCGCCCTGGCGCAGACGGGCACGCTTCCTTCCCAACGGCTAGGGACCGACGATCTGGTTCAGGTGCAGGTGCTGAATTTTCCTGAATTCTCGCGATCGGTACGTGTCGGCCCCGACGGCAACATCGGACTGCCCTTGTTGCGGCAACCGCTCAGCGTTCGTGGCAAGCTGCCCGTGGAAGTGGAAACGCAGCTTCGCGATACGCTGCGCAGTGAAGATCTGGTGGTGAATCCGACTGTGACCGTCACCGTGGTCGAGTATGCCAGTCATCCTGTCAGTGTGATCGGCGCCGTGAAGACGCCGCTGATTTTTCAAGCCATTGGCCGCGTGACGCTGGCCGATGCCATCATTCGCGCGGGAGGCTTTACGGCGGAGGCGGGGCCTGAAATTCTGCTCACGCGCCGGGTGCCGGACGCTCCCGCCGATCAGGCTTCGCCCACGCGCCATATTCTGATTCGCAACCTGCTGCAATCCGATCAGAACGAAGCGAACGTAGTGCTCACGGGGCATGAAGAGATTCGCGTGCCGCCAGCCGGCAAGCTTTATGTATTGGGCGACGTGCGAACGCCGGGCCCGTATCCAGTGCAGGACCAGACCGATACCACGGTGTTGAAGGCGCTCTCGCTTTCGGGCGGCCTGGGCCCTTCGCCTTCGAAGGAAGCGTGGGTCATCCGGCGCGATGACGTGACGGGAACCAAGCAGCGCATCCCGATTAACCTGCGAGCGATTCTGGAACGGCGCATGGCAGATTTTCCCCTGATTCCCGACGATATTCTTTTTGTGCCGGATGACCGCAGGCGTAAAGATACGCTGGCGATTCTGGACCGGATCGTGACTTTCGGCGCGGCCATCGGGACAGGATTGATCATTTACACCGCGGGACGATGAGACTTAAATCAAGTCAACTGAATTGGAAACTTACAGTGGTGGCGACTCTCACGTTGGCGCTTCATGCGCAGCAGATTGAGACGCTTAAGATCACGGTGCTGGAAGGCCAAGGCTCGGTCAATAGCATTAAGAAGAGCCAGAGCTGCCGCATTGTGGTGGAAGTGAGAGACGAGACAGACAGGATTGTGCCCACCGCGCGCGTCCAGTTCTCGACACCCGCAACCGGCCCCAGCGGCGAAGTGGGCGGGGCTCACACGTTCTTAGCCTGGACGGATACGGAAGGGCGCGCGCATGTGGACGATCTGGTTCCCAATGCTGTGCCCGGCTCCTTCCCGGTCACGGTGGAAGCGCGGTTCGCAGGCCGCGTGGGCAGCGCGACTTTTAACGAAGAGAACAGCGCCTCGCTTACGCAAGTGGCCCGCACCTATACGGTCAACAAGCCGAATCATAAGGTGCGCAATATCCTGATTGTTGCCGGAATTGTGGGGGCGGCGGCTTTGGCGATCGGCCTTTCACTCGCGCTGACTGGCGGCGGTTCCACTGCTGTTGTGCCGACACCCACCACTGTCAGCGTGGGCGGCATTTCCGTGGGCGGTCCGAAATGAAGATTTTATTTGCTTTGACTTTTGCCTCAGTAGTGTTTGCGGGCGGCCCCGCGGGTCCCATCGCCGGCTTCGTGCTCGATAGCAGGACGGGCACCATTCGCGCCATCACGGGTGCCCCCGGCGCGACCCGTCTGGCGGATGCGTTGGCGCTTCCGTTCCCGATTCTGGCGGCCGAGTTTTCGTCTTCGGGCGATACGGCCGTGGCGATTACGGCCGATCGGCCGGGGCATCTGGTGGTGCTTGGGTCACTGATTTCCGGTTCGACCGTTGTTGCCGATCTGGGCGAAGTGGCTGAGGGCGCGCGCTTGCTCGGCTTGAATGCAAGAGGCACCGGAGCCATCGTGTATTCCCCGGGCGAGGGTCAATTGCGGTTTGTGAACGGAATCGGAAAAGACGCTGTACTCTCCGCGCCCGTTTCTACCGCCGCACTTGCCGGGCCGGTGACTGCCGGCGTGCTGGATGAAGCTGGATCGTGCGCAATTCTAGGCACTGGCTCTTTGGAAACGCTGTGCGCCGATGGGTCTTCGCGCCGGGTCCTCACGGATAGCGGCTTTCACATCACCCAGCTCGCACTCTCTGGAAGTGATCTGTGGCTGGCGGATGAAGCCGGCAAGCAGGTGCTGCGCGTCGCCGACTATGCTCACGCCGGTACGGCAACCGTGTTTGCTACCGAAGCAGATGGCTTGCGAAAGCCCCTTGCGCTGGAAATCACGCAGACCGGCCAAGTGCTCGTCGCGGATTCCGAAGCTCCCGCGATCTTCGTGATTGATCCCGCCGCGAATTCCGTGCGCTCGATTGCGCTCGATGTGGCCCCTTCCCAACTGCGCCCCCTGACTGATCGCTCGCTCCTGCTCATCAATGACCTGAGCGCGCTGCCTTTCACACTTTTCGCGACGGAGGCCATGCGGACATATTTTGTCCCGGCGAATTAGCCCCGTGACGAAACTCCTCCTCACTCTCTGCGCTGCGTTTTGCTTTGCCGGCAACGCCGGGGCGGACGATCTCCCCAGCAGCCTGCAGTTCTTCTATCGCGCGGCGAACAGCCCCACGGTGAATCCGGTTTCGCCATTCGGTACCGTAGTCTTCCCCGATACTGCCATCGGCAAGACCAGCAGCGTCACGTTCCTGATCCAAACCAGCCAGAATTCAAACAATGTATACACGATCAAGAATCTGGCGGTAAGCGGAGCTGGTTTTTCGCTTGGCCCCCAAAGCGACACCGTTCCGGCGGCGGGCGGGCAAGGCAGTGTGGTCATCAACTTTTCACCCGCTGCGGGCGATTTCGCGAACGGCACTCTGCAGTTCACACTCAATAGCCCCAGCGGACTAAACTTCGATTATTCTTTCACGCTTTTTGGCCGTGTGATCTCGCCGCGCGTGGTCACCAGCTACACGCTTTCCTCCACCAATAACCAAACGGTCATCCAGCCCGGCGATACGCTACCCTTCCCCAGCACGCCCGTCAACGCCTCTTCGCAGGCGACGTTCGTGATCGCGAACACCGGAAGCGGACCCATTACGGTGGATAGCGTCGGGCTGAGTGGTGAGGCCTTTAAGTTAGGCAACTTGAGCCTAGTTCCCGCCACGCTGAACGGGGGCAATGAGTTTCGTTTCACCATTGCATTTAACCCGCTGGCAGCCAAGCGCTATACAGGCACGCTTTCGGTAAGCGTCGGTGGCAAGCTTTCTAAATATTCGCTGGACGGCCAGGGTACCGCGGCTTCCTTCACTTACCAAACGATCGTCGAGAGCACAGCAACTGGGCTCACGCCCGGCGCTTCCATCACCTTCCCCAATACAGCCGCAGACGGAATCGCGAAGAGCACCGTCACCATACAAGTGACCAATTCGGGTAATGCCGATGGCACCATCCCGAATATCAATCTGACTGGTTCCGATTTCCAGTTGGCGAACTTGCCCGCGCTGCCGAAGGTGCTGGGCGGTACCGTGAGCGCATCCGGTCAAAGCAGTTCCACGTTTTTCGATGTGGTCTATATGCCTACGAAGCCCGGGCCTTCCACGGGCCGCCTGCAGATAGGCAACGATATTTTCACACTCACCGGCAATGGCTTGGGCGCTGTCCTGACCGTGACGGCAGATGTGGGCACAGGCGCAATCGCCGTCCCGAACAAGGGAACCATCTCGATCCCGAATACAGCCGTCGGCACGCGCCGCTCCGTGTTCATCACCGTAACCAACACCGGCAACGTTCCGGCCACTATCAGCTCTTTCAGCGCCTCCGGACCGGTGTTCACCACGCCCTCCAAGCCGGCACTTCCCATTGCACTCGCTCCCGGAGCGTCGCAGCGGTTCGAGGTGCGCTTTGCACCGGTTGGTATCGGTGCGGTCACCGCCACACTCGCCATTAATGACCAGGTATTTACGCTGCTTGGAGCGGGTGACCCGCCGGCGGCTCTACCCGCTGTCACCATTTCCGGCGTCGGCGCTCAGACAGATCCACTGCAGCAACCCGCCGCCACCGTCCAAATCGCGACGCCCTACGCGGCCGACCTGCGCGGCGTGCTCACGCTAGCCTTCCTTTCCGATTCCTTCTCCGACGATCCCGCGATCCAGTTCGCGAACGGAAACCGCACCGTGAATTTCACTATCCCCGCCAACACCACTCAGGCCGTGTTCGATCAGCTGGGCCGCACCGCTCCGTTTCAAACCGGCACCGTTTCCGGACGTATCGTGCTCTCTACAAGCTTCACCGTGGGGCAGGTGGATTTGACGCCGGCTACTGCACCATCCATTACCACCGTGATTCCCGCCGGACCGCCGCAACTCACTTCCGTGCGGCTGGGCAACCAGAGCGGCAACACGTTTCAACTTCTGCTCAGCGGATATTCCAC
>Ga0123338_10001095_pt1 | contig 26486 bp, 23 predicted proteins | sample grotaG_FD_89793 | JGI IMG/M metagenome (GOLD analysis project Ga0123338, IMG submission 89793) | Glacier valley bacterial and archeal communities from Borup Fiord, Nunavut, Canada, to study Microbial Dark Matter (Phase II) -... | ecosystem: Environmental > Aquatic > Freshwater > Ice > Glacier ...
CAGCCGCGATCTCGAGGACGAGGTCCGCGCGGGGCGGGTTCGGCAGGATCTGTTCTATCGGCTCTCGGTGGTGCGCGTCTTTTTGCCGCCGCTACGCGATCGTGTCGAGGACATTCCGTTGCTCGTCAAACATTTCCTCAACAGTGCGCACTACAACAAGCGGCCCGACGGAGGCCACAAGATCACCGGCATCTCGCGCGCCACCGGTGATCTCTTGGCGGCCTACAAATGGCCGGGCAATGTGCGCGAGCTGGTCAATACCATCGAGCGAGCCGTCTCGTTTGCCGACGGTGAAATCATCGAGCCGCGCGATCTGCCGGAGACCGTTCGCGGCGAGGCCGAGCCGCCGCGCTCGGCGCGATCGCAATCCGCACCGTCGACGAGCGGCACCGAGGTGGACGCCACCTTCAAAGATGCCAAAGAGCGCTGGGTGTCGAGCTTCGAGCGCGACTATCTCGCCAACCTCCTCAAGAAGAACAAGGGCAACATCTCGCACGCCGCGCGAGAGGCCGATATCGACAGGAAATATTTCCGCAAGCTGATGCGCAAGTACGAGATCGACGGCGGAAGCGACGCCGCCGACGATGCAGACGAATAAGCCCACACCGTCGGTGCACCTGGCGCTGGCCGCGGTGCAGATCATGTTTGCGTCACTGTCGGTCGCCGGCAAGATCGTGCTGGCAGAGATGCCGGCGCGCGGCGTGGTGGCCATCCGAGTCTCGGTCGCGGCGCTGATCTTCGTCGCTGTGCGGTTTTTCAGTCCGCGTGAGCGGGTGACGGCGCCGGATCTTTTGCGTCTGGCTGTGTATTCGTTCTTCGGCATCATCGCCAACCAGATCATCTTCATCGAGGGGCTGCAGCGAACCACCGCCATCAATGCCGTCGTCATCGGCGCGGTCATTCCAGTTTTTACCGTCGGGGTCGCGGTTGTCTTGCGGCGTGAGAAAGCCACCGTGGCGCGCCTCGTCGGCCTGGCGCTGGGTCTCGGCGGCGCGCTCTACATCGTGAGCGGACGCGGCAAGTTCGACGCCGGCTACGTGACCGGCAACTTGCTCATCATGTGCAACTCCTTGTCCTTCGCCATCTATCTGGTCATCAGCCGGCCCATCCTGGCCCGCTACCGCACGGTCACGGTGGTCACCTGGACGTTCCTGTTCGGCGCCATCGGGGTCATCCCTTTTGGCGCCACCGACGCCTTTGCCCATGCCCACATGTCCGCCACGGCCTGGTCGGCACTGGCCTGGATCATCTTGTTCCCGACGGTGGGGACCTATTTCCTCAACGCCTTTGCCCTCAAGCGCGCGCCCTCGTCGCTGGTCGCGGTGTATGTCTATCTGCAACCGCTCATGGGCGGCCTCATGGCTGCCGCAGTCCTCCACGAACGGCCAGCACCCACCACCCTGGTCGGCGGCCTCGGTATCGCGGCCGGAATTGCCGTGGTCACCCTTTTGTAGGCGGCTGTTGTAGGCGGCGTTACATGTTCGGGTTGTAGCGACGGGGGACTGAACCTGCTACCATTTCGCGCATGTCGGAGCGGATTCTCATCGTCGACGATGACCCTTGGATCTTGCGAATGGTGTCGGCCATCCTCGAGAAGAAGGGCTACGCCATCGTCACCGCCACCGACGGTGAAGAAGGTCTGTTGCGGGCGGATCAATGCCGGCCGGATCTGATCATCTCCGACGTCATGATGCCCAAGATGGACGGCTGGCAGATGGTCAAGACGCTGCGCTCGCGGTCGGAGCTAGCGCTCATCCCGGTGATCTTCTTGACGGCGCTGAGCGGCGAGGAAGACCGCATCAAAGGCTTCCGCATGGGCGCGGACGACTATCTGCCCAAGCCATTTCGTTTCGAAGAGCTCGATAGCCGCGTGGCCAACGCGATCTTGAAGGGCAAAGCCGCGCGCCAGGCGGCTTATGCCGTCGCTGGCACGCAGACCGGGCCCACTGGCACGCCGCCGCCGATGCCACCCGGCACGACCAAGAAAGCCGCACCGCCGAAGCCCGCCGGCATCCACGGTCAGCTCGAGCAGCTCGGCCTATCGAGCCTGCTGGTGATCTTGGAGATGGAGCGCAAAAGCGGCGTCCTCCGCGTCGAGAAGGTCGGCGCCACCGGGCGCATCTTTGCCAAGGACGGTCGGGTTTTGTCGGCGCGTCTCGACGGAGAATCGGTTCCACCCGAGGCCAAGAAAGGTGCGCATGCCGTCTATCACATGCTCACCTGGACCAGCGGCCGCTTCGACTTCTCGGCGCTGGAGGTCGACATGGAAGACGAGGTCCAGGCCTCGACGACGAATCTGTTGATGGAAGGCGCCCGCCTCATCGACGAAGCCAATCGGTTTTAGGGTCTTTTAGCCCGGAATCCCAAGAGGGTTCCGGACCTCCGACGCTCCGCGTGGGCACAGCCCTGCACAACGGATCACAAACGTGCATCTCGGCCGAGACGGTTCATGATGAGTCGTCATGAAAAGGCTCGTGTGGGTGATGATGGCTGTGTCTGCCGTCGCGGCTGCGGATCCGCCGGTTGCGACATTGGAGCCGGCGCTTGCGCCCCTCAAGCCGGTCTCGGCGCTGGCGCTCTTGCCACGCGGCGCCGAATGCGTCGGTCAGATGGACGTGGCGGCTTTTGCGCGCTGGGGGTTTTCGGGACGGTTTCTGGAGGCGATGCCCCAGTTCGTGCCGCAGCTCCGTCGGGTGGGGATGTTTCCGCTGGCTGGCGTGCGCACCGTGAGTGGCGCGGCTTCCCGCACTGGCGACAAGCAGGGCGAGGCGGTATTCGTCATCGAGGCCGACGGTCCGCGCGCCGAATGGACAGCGCTCGGCGACGGCCGCTTTGCCGCTGGGGCGCCGCGACCGCTCGGTGATCTGGTCCGTCGCGCCAAGCGCGGAGTGGGCACACGCTCGTCGCTGGGCGATGTCGTCGCTGGCCTGAACACTGGCGCTTCGCGCGGCGCCTGTCTCGTCACTCCGACGATGAAGCTCAACGCGCGCAAAGAATGGCCGGAGATCGACAGCGCCGATCGCCTGTTTTTCACCCTGGATTTCGACACCGGGTTTCGCATGGCGGCGACCATCATCATGACCAGCGAAGCCGCCGCCACGTCGCTGTTGACCCGCATGCAGGCCGCCATCGCCAAGATGAAGAACGGCATGGGCGGCATGTTCAACATCCGCGGCATGCTGCAGCCGCTGCAGCTCCGTCGCAACGGCGCACGCATCGAGATGAGCTACGCCATGACCCCGCCACTCCTCGAGCAGGCGCTGTCGATGATGCGGCTGATGCGCGATTTGTCGGAGTCCTCGGGTGACTCGGTACGATGATCCTGCGCCAGGTCGAGCTATCCGCGACCACTTATCCGAATCGATCGATTGGATGTTTCGCGGCGACGCCCGATCCGGCGCTACTGGCGTTTGATGACGCCGCCGTTGATGATCAAGCGGTCGTTCTTGCCGATGCCGGAGATCTTCGAGCCCTTGATGCTGAAGGTGCAGGGACCCGAGCCGCACAAGCCATAGTGACTGCCGCGTGGGCCGATGGTCTTCGATGAGGTGTAGCTGCCGTCGAGAATGGTGAGCTTGTAGGCCTTCGAGTCCTGGTTGATGACGTCGGTGGCAAAGGCCGGCGTCGAGGCCGCCGCGCTGGCAAAGAATGCAGTCAGTAGCATCAGGGTTTTCATGAACCCATCCTGGCATCCCTGGTCGTCGGGCGCGCGCCAACCCACACCAGCTTGGCGCCAGGTGGTGATCTCAGCTTGACGGAAAGTCTTTTGCGTGTGAAATATTTCGCATGCTAACTACTTTTTTCGGCGAAGAGCACGAGATCTTCCGCAAGACCGTGCGCGACTACGTGACGAAAGAGCTCGCCCCCCACGTCGAGGAATGGGAGCGCGCTGAGCTCTTCCCACGTGAGGTCTTCACCCGTACCGGCCAGCTCGGCTTTCTCGGCGCGCATTATCCCGAGGACGTGGGCGGCGCCGGCGGCGATTTTTGGTACTCGGCGGTGTGGGCCGAAGAGCTCATTCGTTCGCAGTGCGCCGGTCTCAACATGGGCCTCATGGTCCAGACCGACATGGCGACGCCGATCATCAACGACCTCGGCACCTCGGAGCAAAAAGCCGAATTCCTGACGCCGGCCATCCGCGGCGAAAAGATCGCCGCACTCGGCGTCTCCGAGCCCAACTGCGGCTCCGACGTCGCCGCCATCCGCACCATGGCCAAGAAGGTCGGCGACGAATACGTCATCAACGGCGCCAAGTGCTGGATCACCAACGGCACCCGCGCCGACTTCATCACCTTGGCCGTCCGCACCGGCGCCGCCGACAGCGGCTACGGCGGCATCTCGCTGGTGCTGTTCCCGACGGACACCAAAGGTTTCAAGGTCACCAAGAAGATCAAGAAGCTCGGCAACCACGCCTCCGACACCGCCGAGCTCTCGTTCGAAGATTGCCGCATCCCCACGCGCTACCTGCTCGGCGAGGAGAACTCCGGCTTTTACTACATCATGATGAACTTCCAGGGCGAACGGCTCGTCGCTGCGCTCGGTGCAGTCGCCGCGGCCCAGCAAGCGCTCGACAGCACCATCAAGTACTGTCAGGAGCGCAACGCCTTTGGCCGGCCGATCTTGAAGTTCCAGGTCTGGCGGCACACGTTTGCCGAGCTGGCGACGGAGATCGAGGCTGCCCGCTGGCTGACCTATCGCGCCACCGACCTCTTCAACCGCAAGCAAGACGCCACCAAAGAGATCACCATGGCCAAGCTCTTCGCCGGTGAGCTCCTCAACCGCGTCATGGACCGCTGTCTGCAAGCGCACGGCGGCTTCGGCTACTCCGACGAGTTCCCCATCTCACGCGCCTGGCGCGACGCCCGCCTCATCACCATCGGCGGCGGCACCTCCGAAATCATGAAAGAGATCCTGACGAAGCGCCTGGGTTGGGGCTAAGCGTAGCTCGCCGCTCGGCTCTCTCCGTAGCGGAGCGTCGGGCTTTGCCCGCGCACAGCGTCGGAGGTTCGGAACCCTCTCAGGGTTCCGAGCAACAATTGACGTCGAGGGTGTCGGCGTGGGATTATGTCGATGATGAAGATCGCGCGCGCTCTCGTGGTGCTGATGCTGCTGTTCGGCACGGCGTCGGCGCAGCGATCGGCGCAGCCTCTCGCTGACGACATCGAGGCGGCCAAGGCCCACTTCGCCGCCGGTTCGGCTTACTACGAGCAGGCCAACTATCAGGACGCGCTCAAAGAGTTCAATGAGGCCCTGCGCCTGTCGAAGCGCAACGATCTGCTGTACAACATCGCGCTGTGCCTCGAGCGGCTCAACCAGCTCGACGGTGCGATCAGCGCGTTGCAGCGCTATCTGCGGGAAAAACCGAACGCCCCCGACCGCAATCTGATCCAGACGCGCATCAAAGCGCTCGAGCTGCGCAAGACAGAGCCCTTGACTCCGCTGCCGACACCACCGACACCGAAGCCGCTTTTGCCACCGGCTCCGACGCCTCTGGTGGTGCTGACCGTGGTCGACGAGCCGCCAGCGCGCGCCCACAACTGGTGGATCCCCGGCACCGCCGTCGGTGGCGCCGCAGTCGCCATCCTCGGCGCCTCGCTCGGCACCGGCATCGTCAGCAATAACATCCACAACGATCTCGTCGCCCAGTGCCCGGCCAACCTGTGCCCGGATTCGCTGCGGGGCCAGGCGAGCAAAGGCCGCAGTCTGGCCATCGCCACCGATGTTCTCGTCGCTGTGGGTGGGGCCGCGGCCATCACCGCGGTGGTTCTCCTCGTGGTCAAGAGCCGTCCCGTCGGGAAACACGCCGCCACCGCGCCCCCTGTCGTCGCCACTGCAGACGGAGTGCTGCTATACTTCTAAGATGCGGCACCTGGTTGTCCTGTTCTTCTTAAGTGCCTGTAATGTCAGCGCTTTTGATCAATTCGGCTTCGTCACCGCCCCAGATCTGGGGCTCGGCGGCTCGGATCTGGCGTCAGTGACCAGCGACGCGGGGGCAAGAGGACAGCTCGGCGCCGCCTGCACCGGCACCTCGACGAGCTCGACGTGCGCCTCCATCTGGACCTGCTTCACCGACGCGCAGTGGACCGACGGTATGTGCAGCAACGTCTGCTCGCCAGCCGACCCGACCGCTTGTGGCCTCGACGGCGCCTGCAAGACGGTGGGTACCCAGTCGGTGTGTCTGGTCAAATGCGGCCCGGTGAACAAGTGCCGCAACGGCTACGACTGCTGCGACGGTCAGGGGACGACCCTTGCAGCCGGCAACTGCGCCCCCAAGGACAGCCACTTTTGCGGCAAGTGAGCGATCTTCTGCGAGTTGACCGGCTGGGCGAGGTCGTTTAGCGTGCACCCATGTCGATGACGCTACGGGGTCTGATGCTGGTGGGTGTGGTGGGGCTAGTTGGGTGTCCGCCGAAGACGAAGACGAAGGTCGAGGAGCCGATCGCGAAGCCAGCGGAGCCGACCGGCGACACGCTGCGCTTGAAGGCGGCGCAGGGCGACGCCAACAAGGGCAAGGTCAAGCTGACCATCGATCAGGAAGCGCCCGGCAAGAAGGGCAAGGTGCTTCAAGTCAGCCTCCAGTTCGATTTTGTCGACGAGGAAAAGGTCGAGATGGCCGGTCCCGACGGCGCGCAGGTGTCGGCGCGATTTGCCGATGCCACCGCCAAGGCCATCGCTGGCGCCAAGCAGGACACCGCGGACCAGCTCGCGCTCGCGCTCGACGATCTCAAGATCGTCTTCAAGCGCAGTCCGCGTGGCGAAGTCTCGTCGCTGCAGATCACCAACGTGCATGCGCCGCTCGACGAGCAGACCGCGCGCGCAGTGGTGAGCGCGATCTTCGGTGCGCAGCGCGGCGCCGTGCTGCCCGAGGAGCCGGTCGATCTGTCGAAGACCTGGAAGGTGGAGCTACCCATGCCGGCCAACTCCAACTACTCCGGCACCATCAGCTATCAGTACACCTACGCCAAGAAAGAAGGCGGCGTGGTCACCGTCACCACCGTCGGGACGACCGAGGGCAAGGCCGGGTCGGGCAACGCCACGCAGAAGATGTCCGGTAAGTCGACCGGCGAAGTGCGCTTCGAGCTGACCTCGGGCAAGTTATTGGCGTCGACGCAGGACAACGACGTCAAGATCGAGATCTTGCCGGCCGGTACTGCCGTCAAGCAGCGCATCCGCGCCGAGTGGACCCGCGGCGAGTGACCGCAGCCGCTCGACCGCCGCGCGACATCACCCCGACGGAGTTTTTCAATCAATGGCTGCCAGGACAGTTCCGCGCCGAGTTTGGTGAGGGCAAGCGCACCGCGAGTGACATCACCATCGCGGTGCACCTCATCGGCGACGGCGGCGGCGATTTCGTGCTCGACGTGCGCGGTGGACAGCTGGCGGTTCGTGCGCCCGGGGCCATCGGACCCGAGCCGCTGGTCGAGCTCCGTCAGCCCGTCGCTGACTGGCGCGCGCTGGCAGTCGGCGAGGATGGCGCGGTCGATCTGGCGCCGCCCCAGGCGTCTCCGCTCGACGTACTGTTCGTCGATCCGGCGTCGCGGGAGCTGATGGGCGTGGTCAAGGGCACGATGCGCTTCGAGGTGCCGGCGTACAACGGCCGCACCTGGTGGATGGTGGTCAAGTTCGGCCAGCAGCCGTTCGCCGAGCCGGCCGACGCCACCATCGGCATCGACGCCGAGACCTACGCGCTCTTGTTGCGACGAGAGCTGGGCGCGCCCGAGGCGTATTTCGCCGGCAAGATCCGGCTGCAGGGCAACACGTCGCTGGCCATGCAGCTCGGCATGACCATGCTGCCGCGCTTCCGCGGCCTCGAGTAAGCGCTCTACAGCAAGACGACCGTGACGCCGTCGCCGCCTTCTTCGTTGGTGCCCGGGCGAAGGTCGGTGACGCCGGGGATTTCGCGGAGGCGCTGACGGAGTCCGTCGCGTAACGCGCCGGTGCCGTGGCCGTGGATGACGAGGAGGCCGTCGGATCCGGTGCGTAGGGCATCGTCGAGGGCTTTTTCGGTGACGCCTAGGGCCGCGTCTAGGCGTTCGCCGCGCACGTCGACCTCGGGCCAGGAGCCGCGACTGCGGGCTTCGGCAGGTGGCGCCGATTCGGCCCAGGCGCGGCGGCCACGGGTGCCGCTCGTCGGTGCGGCGGCTTTTTGGCTGGCGATGCGGAGCTCGTCGATGCCGACCGCCATCTTCAAGATGCCGGCCTGGACCTGGACGCGGCCGTCTTTGGGGGCGCCGACGACCTTGGCGTGACTGCCGAGCCGCTGCACCCAGACTTCGCGGCCGAGTGTCAGATCGTCGACGGTGGCGGCGCGACCCGGTGGCGGCTCAGGGCGTGGTGCGGCTGCGTGGACCAGCTCCGCGGCCTGGTCGATTTCGCGCTCCACCTGGCGCAGCTCGGCCGGGGTTACGTTTTGTCCGTGCGCTCGGCGGAGCACGCCGCGGGTGCGGTCGAGCTCGTTGCGCGCCGCACGCAGCTGACCGACCGCGTCGTCGTGGGCGGCTTTGCGCGCGGCCTCGAGACGGGCCTGGGCTTTTTCGAGCTCGACCGTTGCCGCTGCCGTGATGCGCTCGGCTTCGGCGCGCTCGGCCATCACGGCGTCTTTTTCGTCGCTGAGCTTACGGCGTTCGTCGCCGAGAGTCAGCAGCAGGCTCTCGAGCGCGGTGCGCTCACCGGCCAGATCCGTCGCCCGTGCGCACACGTCTTCGCTGAGGCCAAGTCGTCGCGCCACCAGGACCGCACCTGACGCACCGGGCACGCCGAGGTGGAGCTGGTAGGTCGGCTGCAGCTTTTCGACATCGAAGCCGACCGAGGCATTGAAGAATCTCCCGTCGCTGGCGGCCATCGTTTTCAGGCGATCGTAGTGGGTGGTGACGATGACCGTCGCGCCCCGGCTGGCCAGCGCTTCGAGCACGGCCTGGGCCAGTGCCGCGCCTTGATCGGGATCGGTGCCAACGGCGATCTCGTCGAGTAGCACCAAGAGCGGCGCATCGTTGCTGGTCAAAAACTCGCACAGCGACAGGACATGCGCCGAAAACGTCGACAGGTTGCGCTCGAGGCTCTGATCGTCGCCGACATCGGACGCCACGCGGGCAAACAGCGGCAGCGTCGAGCCTTCCTGCACCGGCACATGCAGGCCGGCCGCGGTCATCAGCGCACACAGGCCGGCGGTCTTGAGCGCCACCGTCTTGCCACCCGCGTTGGGCCCGGAGATGACCAACGTCTGGCCGAGGCCGATGACGATGTCGTTGGGAATACAGACGCGCTCGGACAGCACCATGAGCGGATGACGCGCCCGTCGCAGATCGATGCGGCCGCCGCTTTCGGGAATGTCGGCCGGCGCCGCACGCAGATCGCTCGACAGGCGCGCCGCGGCATCGATGACGTCGAGCGCGGTCAGCGCGACCAGATTCTCGTGGATCTCCGGCAGCGCGTTCTCGACGAGCCGTGACAGCTCGAGGAGGATGCGGCGCTCTTCTTCGCCGACTTCCAGCTCGGCCAGCTTGAGCCGGTTGTTGAGCTCGACGATCTCCTCGGGCTCGACGAAGACCGTCTGCTGGGACTGCGACATGCCGTGCACGATGCCGCGCACCTTGGTGCGGGCGTCGACGCGCACCGGGATCACATAGCGGTCGTCGCGCTGCGTGGCGAAGCGATCTTGGAGATGCGGCGCGACATGCGAGCGATCGAGCAGGCCATTGACGGTGCGCTCGAGCTCCTCTCTGATCTTCAGCGCGCGCTTGCGCAGCGGACCGAGTGCCGGTGAGGCCCGATCGGCCAGACGAGGTGGTCGCCCGTCGCTGGTTTCTTCGGCACCGAAGAACGCGTCGTGGATCGGCTGCCACACGTCATCGAGCTCGACGATATGTTGCGCGCGCGACCACAGGCGCGGTGCGCGGGTGGTTTGATCGGCCAGGTGCTCGCGAAGATGCGCCGCCGCCGACAGCGTCGAGGCCACGTCGCGGAGGACCTGGGCGTCGAGAACGCCGCCCTTGCCGGCGCGGGGCAAGGCGTCGTCGATGTCGCGGATGCCGTCGAACGTCAGCCCGGCGCCACTGTCGCGCAAGCTCCTCGCCTCTGCGATCTCGCCCTGTCGGGTGAGCACTGCGTCGCGATGGGGCAAGAACGGCAATACACGCGCCGCCGCAGCGCCACGCACGGTGCGGGCCCGACGCGACAGCTCGACGACAAGCGACTCCCAGCCGAGATCGGCGGCAGTCTTCGATGAAAGGTGCATGGGGATTACTTTTTCTTTTTCTTGAGGAGAGCTTTGGCGCGGCTGGCGGCCAGAAGGCCTTTTTGGGCGCGCTTGTCGGCCGGTTTTCCGTCGAGGATGCGTTGATATTCGTCGGCGGCTTCGACGGCTTGCCCGCGCGACAAATAGATCTCGGCGCGGGTTACGCGCGCCGCGGTGAGGTCGGGATTGATCTCGATCGCGGTGTTGACGTCGACGAGCGCCGCCTGCACCTTGCGTTTCGACAACAGATGCTCGGCGCGCAGCGACAACGAACGCGCCAGCGCTTGCTTGGACTTGTTGTCGTCGGGGTTCAGAGCAATGAGGCCCTCGAGCAACGGGACGGCTTCCTCGACGCGCGCCCTGCGAACGGCCAGCGCTGACTTCTTTTGCAGCCCGGCGATGGTCTTTTCACGCAGCGCCTTGGCGCCGGCATTGTCGGGCTCGGCCTTCTGGATGCGGTCGAGGAGCTCTTTGAGGTTGTCGCCGGGCGGCACCACCACGCGTCCGCCCTCGGCGCAGCGCTTGGCCCACTCGAGGAGGCGCTCGACCTCGCCAGGGGCCAGCTTGTCCGGGGTGGCCACCGCTGGCGCAACCACGGGTGCGGCTCCGCCATCGCTGTTCGACACGTCGTTGCCACCATCGGTGCCGGCTGCGGCGATGGGATCGGAATCGGGCGCCTTGGGATCGGCGCTGGTGGGAAGCTTGGAATCTGGTGTGGACGACTTGGTCTTGCCGCCGATGATGCTGGCGACGAGCTTGCGGACCTCGGGCTGGGTCTGCCAGGCCCAGGCGCCACCCCCGACCATGACCGCCAGCAGCACCAGGGCCACGACCCAACCGGCGCCGCCGCCACCGCCCTGGGGAATGGCGGCCACGCTGTTGGTCTGGTTGGTCACTTGCGGCGCAGGCGGGGACGGCTCGGCGACACGGACTGGACCGTCGTCGGCTTCGAGCGGCGCGGCGCCGGTGTTGCCCTTGAGGCTCACCGTCGTGGCGTCGAACAGCGACGCCTTTTGCGACTCCGACATCGGCGCCCAGTTGACCGGCGACGACGGATCCGGATCGGCACCGGCCTTCAAGCCCAGCATCAACGCCACCGCCGAGCCGCGGCCCTTTTGACTCTTGGTCAGCTCGTATTCCAGCTCGCTCATCGTCTGCGGACGGTCGTCGGGGTTGCGCTCGAGACAGCGCATGACCACGCGGTCCAGTGCCTCGGACACGTCGGCGTTGAGCTTCCGCGGCGCCACCGGCGTCTCGGTGGCCTTCTTTTGCAAGATCTCCATCACGTTGGAGCCGTGATGCGGCGGATCGCCGGTCAACATCTCGTACAAGATGGCGCCAACGGAATAAATGTCGACGCGGCCGTCGATGGACTTGCCCGCGGCCTGCTCGGGCGCCATGTATTCCGGCGTGCCCATGGCGATGCCCGGCGTGGTCAGGCGGCGCGGATGGTTCTGGTTGCCCATGTCGTGCTTGGCGATGCCAAAGTCGACGACCTTGACGAAATCGGCGTTGCCGTCGCGGGCGCAGAGGAACACGTTCTCCGGCTTGAGGTCGCGATGGATGATGCCGGCGGCGTGGGCGGCGGAGAGCGCGCGGCAGATCTGAGTCCCGATGTGCACCGTGCGATCGGTCGCGACCCGACGCTCGTGACGTAGGACCTCGCCGAGATCGAGGCCCTCGAGCAACTCCATGACGAAGAAGACATCGCCGTTCTCGGTGGTGCCCGAGTCGGTGACGTCGACGATGTTGGGATGGCCGACGCGCGACGCTGCGCGGGCTTCTCGACGAAAACGGGCGACGAGGTCGGCCTGGCGCGAGTACTGCGGATGCAGGACCTTGACCGCGACCTTCTTGCCGATCTCCATGTGCTCGGCTTCGTACACGGCGCCCATGCCGCCCGTGCCGAGGAGGCGCTCGACCTGATAGCGCCCGTCGACGAGCTGGCCGACGAGGCTGGCGATCTGCGGATCCGAATCGGGGTCGAGGTCTTCGATGTCCTCGACAAAAGGCTTCGGCTTGGCGGGCTGAACGCGTGACGGCGCTGGCGCCCGTGACATCGTGAGCGCGTCGGCGTCGAAGTCGCTGAGCGCATCGTCGCCCGCGGGGGGATGGGCGGCGAGGGCGCGCGTGACCCCCGGAGGCGCTTTGAGCTTGGCGCTCATCGGAATGCTGGGCGGTCGGCGCGGCGGGGGTGGGCGCGCTGGCGGCTCATCGATGACCGGCAGCGACGGATCGGTGTGGTGTTTCTGCGCCACTGGGGCCGGCCTCTCCGCGGGCTTCTGACGCACCTTGGGCAGCTCTTCGGCGAGCAAGCGATCGCGTTCGCGCTCTTCCCGGCCCATCTCGTCGACGAAGAGCTCACGCATGAACGCGGCCAGTCGACTCGAGTCGGTGCCGGGCGCGATCCGGGCCAGCTCGGAGGCGATGGCCTTGCGGAAATCATCGGCGGTCTGGAAGCGCAAGTTGCGATCGGGAGCGAGCGCCTTCATCACCGCTTGGTCGATGCCGGGCGGCAAACCCTTGGTGATGCTCGACGGTGGCTGGACGTTGGGGTGCCGGGCGCGCTCGAGGGCCTTCAGGCTGTCTTCGCCAGGCTCGAGGAGTGGCCGGCCGGTCAACAGCTCCCACAAGATCACGCCGGCAGCGTAGATGTCGGTGCGCGGATCGGCTTGTTCGCCGCGCGCTTGCTCAGGCGCCAGATAGGCCACGCGGCCGTAGACGATGCCGGGTGCGGTGCGCTCGTTCTTCAGCGTCGAGCGGGCGAGGCCAAAGTCGGTGAGCTTGACCGTGCCATGCCACGACAAAAGAATATTGGGCGGCGCGATGTCGCGGTGGACCAGGGTGAGGCCACCGTAGTTGTGCGCGTAATCGAGGCCGCGCGCCATCTCGCGCACGATGTACAGCGCCACGTCGAGCGGGATGTGCGAGCGCTTCTCGGCGGTGCGATTCCAGACCGCGCGCAGATCGCGGCCCTCGATGAGCTCCATGGCAATGTACAGCTCGTCGTCGACGGTGCCGCAGTCGAACACTTGAACGAGATTGGTGTGGTTGAGCCGCACTGCGACCCGCGCCTCGTCGAGGAGGCGGCCGGTCATGCCCGGGGAGTCACGCTCTTCGGCGACCTTCTTGACCAGGCACAGCTTCTCCGCGCCGCCGAGGTCCCCGGACGCAGCAATGAACAACTCGCCCATGCCCCCTTTGGCGAAAGGGCGCAGCAAGACGTACTTGCCGAAGATCCGGGGGAACCGAGGGGTGCTCACGCGTGCTACCGTCGGAAAAGTGTATCACGGTCGCAAAGGCGGGCGACCGCAAAACACGATAAAACTCGCGAGGTAAACCGCCAAAAATTTGGCGCTAGTTGCTGATTGACGAAGTAGTCGTTAGTAGTGGTTCGCAGTCGGAATCAGTCGGAATCAGTCGGAATTGCTGGCGTCGCTGCTGCTGAAGTCGGCGCTGAGATCGCGGCTGGCCAGATCCGGCTGGATCGACACCGCTGCGTCGGGATACGGGCACTCGCCGACCGAGCCCTTGAGGTGGCAAAAGTTGTCGGCGCGGCACTCGTAGTCGTCGGGGCAGGCGCCGTTTTCGCCACAGGTGAAGGTGCACAGCGGCTGGTCGGGTGAGAAGCAAGCCGACAACGCCATAGCCAGGGTCAGAAAGACTGCGCGCATCAGAAGCTCCCCGCCGCCGACAGACCAGCGCCTTGCGGGCCAAACTGCGGCGCGAGTCGGAACGCCGAGGCTTTTTTGCCCTCTTTTTCCTTCTGTTGCTTGTAGTCCATGCCGAACATGACCGCCGTGGCGACGGCAAGCGCGCCCGAAGCGGCGAAAAAGCCAATCGCCAGACCGTTGTACAAGTTGCCCTCGTTCTTGAGGTTGCGGTATTCGGTCTGCTGCGACGCATCGAAGGCGCGCGGCTGACCGTTGCTGTCGGCGAAGTTGAAGCGGCGAGAGATCTCGTCGGCGCGCGACTGCGCAGCCAGGCCCAGGATGGCGCCGGTGGTGAGCACAGCGACGGTGGCGGCGACGCCGATCCAGGCGGCGACCTTGAGCTTGGAGGCAGGTGCGTCGTCGAGGACGGTCTTCTCGGCCTTTTCCTCGCGACGTTTTTCGGCGACCACCGCGGGCTCGGGCGCCTTGGGTTTGTCGACGATCTTTTCGTCCAGCTTCGGCGGCGGCAGGGCTTCGACCTTGGCCGGCTCCTCGGGAAGGCCCATCAAAGCCGGCTTTTCTACCGGCGGAGGCTCGACCGGCTTGGCCATGGCCGCCTGGGCCTCGGGGATGACCTTGGCCGGATCATCGCCCGGAGCCGACTGCGCCTCGAGCTTGAACTTCTTGGCGGTGATGGTCTTGATCCTGAGATTTACGTCGGCCTTGTCCTGCGCCTGCGGTTGCGCTTTCAGGTAGGCCTTGTAAGACGCCACGGCCTTTTTGCCGTCGCCGGACTTCTGCCAGGCTTCACCGATGTTGTAGAGCAACAGCGGATCTTTGGAGATGCCGTAAGCAGCCTCGAACTCCGTCGCTGCGCTCTTGTAGAGCTTCTTGGCGAAACAGTCCTGGGCCACGGTGAAGTGCTTGCCGGCAGCGTCGAGATCAGGGGTCTCGGCGGCACGTACGACAAGGGGCAAGCACAGGGAAGCTAAGAGCGCCGCCAGTCGGACGCCAGGGAGGATGCGCATGAGGCGCTCATCTTACACCACCCTACGAAATCACCGCCAGCGCGCTTTGCTGCTCGAACGAATGCAAACCGCTTCTATACTGCGCGCCGCATGGCAACCGATTCCGATCCCAAGGCCGATCCCAAATTGGGCAAAGAGAAGCCCAACAAGCTCACGCGCGTCCGCAACCTCGGCGTCGTGGCGCACATCGATGCCGGCAAGACCACGGTCACCGAGCGCTTTCTTTTTTACTCGGGGCGTATCCACAAGATGGGCGAGGTCCATACCGGCGACACCGCCATGGACTGGACGCCCGAGGAGCGCGCGCGCGGCATCACCATCACGGCCGCAGCGACGACGTTTCAGTGGCGCAACCACGAGATGCACCTCATCGATACGCCCGGGCACGTCGACTTCACGATCGAGGTCGAACGCTCGCTGCGCGTCCTCGATGGTGCGGTGGTGGTCTTCTCGGCAGTCGACGGTGTCGAGCCGCAGTCGGAGACCGTGTGGCACCAGGCCGACAAGTTCCATGTGCCGCGCGTGGCTTTCATCAACAAAATGGACCGGATTGGCGCCGAGGTGCCGCCCGTGCTGGAGCAGATGCGGACACGGCTCGGCTGTAAGCCGGCGTTGTTGCATTTGCCGATCGGGTTCGAGACCGAGTTCCGCGGCATGGTCGACCTCGTCGAGATGAAGCAGATCCTGTTCACTGGCGCCGAGGAAGATCCGCCCGAGGTTTCTGATCTGGAGCCGGACGATTTTGCGGCGGCCAAAGAAGAGCGCGACAAGCTGGTGGAGACGGTCGCCGACGTCGACGACGAGATCGCCGAGCTGTATCTGGCCGGCGGCGACGTCGGTGCCGATACGCTGCGTGCGGCGTTGCGACGGGCGACCCTGTCCAACAAGCTCGTGCCGGTCTTGATCGGCACTGCGTTACGCAACAAAGGCGTGCAGCCGCTGTTGGATGCCGTCGTCGACTATCTGCCGTCGCCGCTTGAACGGCCGGCAGCGCGAGGCTTCAAGCCTGGCACCGAAGAGGTCATCGAGCTTCCGCCCGACGACAAAGCATCGTTTTCGGCGCTGGCGTTCAAGGTGGCGATGTTCGAAGGCCGGAAGACCGTGTTCCTGCGCGTCTATTCCGGCAGCCTCGCCGCCGGCGACGATGTCTACAACCCGCGCCTCAAGCGCAACGAGAAGATCTCGCGCCTGTTTACGATTCATGCTGATCGGCGCGAGAAGGTGGATAGGGCCTCGGCCGGCAGCATCGTCGCTGCCATGGGTCTCAAGGACAGCGCCACCGGGGATACTCTCTGCTCGCAGGGCGCGCAGATCGTCCTCGAGCGCATCGACACCTACGAGCCGGTCATCAACTCGGCCATCGAGGTCTCGTCCACGGCCGACAAGGACAAGCTCGAGGATGCGCTTGCCAAGATCCAGGACGAGGACCCGACGTTTCGTGTCCGCGTCGACGAGGAGACCGGCCAGACCATCATCAGCGGCATGGGCGAGCTGCATCTCGAGGTAGTGCACAGTAAGCTCGCCGGCGACTACGGCGTGCAGACCCGCATGGGCAATCCGCAGGTCGTCTATCGCGAGACGGTGCGCGGCGAAGGTGTCGGCGAAGGCCACATCGAGCGCACCAATCCGGAGGACGAAAAAGACTTCATCTTCGGCGCAGCGACGGTGAGGGTGCGCGCGTTGCCGCGGGGTACCGGTGTGGTCGTAAAGAGCGCGGTGCCGCCCCCCCCGGCTGACATGCCGAGCCAGCTGCGCGCCAAGATGCCGATGGCCGAAAAAGCCGCGCTCGCCGGGGCCAAGGAAGGCGCCAGCACAGGGCCCGAGGGATATCTGTTGCAGGACCTCGAGATCACCGTGCTCAGCGTCGAGCCGCGCGATGATGTGAAGACCGATGTGGGCTGGAGAATCGCGGCGCAGACCGCGTTGCGAAAGGCGATCCAGACTGCAGGGCCGGCGCTGCTCGAGCCGATCATGGCGGTCGAAGTCGTGGTGCCCGAAGAATTTCTCGGCGACGTGCTTGGCGATCTGGCCACCCGGCGTGCGCAGATCGAGGATGTCGGCATGCGCGGCATCTCGCGGACCGTCTCCGCCAAGCTGCCGCTCAAGTCGCTGTTCGGCTACGCCACCGCCGTGCGCTCGGCCTCGCAGGGCCGCGCTCAGTTCACGATGAAGTTCGACCGTTTCGACGCCTGGACGTAATCAAGGCGTGATTGGAGCTCTGCAGAGGTAGGTGCTCGCACTGAACGGCGACCGACTGAACGTCCGCGCTTGGTTTTGGCAGCTGCAGGCCAGTCCGATAATTTTCACTGGGGTCGTGCTCACGCAGGTGGTGGTCACATTGAACGAGACTGGCGCCGAGACCGTGAAGTGGCCGGCCTCGTCAGCGGGGTAGGCGACGAGCGTGTGGGTGCCGACCGTGAGCTGGCCCCAGTTCACGCTGAAGGGCGCCGAGGACGCTCTGCCGATAAAGTGACCGTCCACTTGGAAGTCGACATATGCAGCGCCAGGGCTCGTCGCTGAAAACGTCGTGACTTCTCCCACACCGGTCGTGCTCGCCACGGCGCCACAGTCATTGAAGAGCTGAATCACGGCCGCCCCATTGGGTCCATCGAACTGAAGGCCGCCAATCCATGACGCGCTGACTTTGTTGAGCGCGCTCAGATGGAAATACTGCCGGCTGGTGAAGGCACCGGTGAGGGTCACCGAGCCGAGACCGTGGGCGGGCGACGCGCCACTGCCCTGGAAGTTGATGACGCTGCCTGCAGCCACCGACGAGACCGTATCGAGAGAACCGATGGAGGTGGGATCGCCCCAGGAACCCACGGCGGTGATGCCGGTGCCGAGCTCGAAGTTGCTGGAAGTGAACTGTCCCGTGGCGCTCGAATAGGTCGTGATGACCAGGTTGGATCCGCCAAAGGCCTGGATGGCCACGATGGAATCGGAGACGCCTCCGCCCGCACTGCCGCTGGTGGCGACGTTGCCGACACAACCGGACAACAATGCGGACTCGATCGGGGTCAGGTCACCAACGGAGGAATCAGCGCAGCCAAACAGCAAGCTGGCGATTGAAGCTACGAAAATGGCATTTTTCACGGTAGTCATCTTTCGGCCTTCGGGTGAAGTGACCCGACGGACATAACACCCGTGACTTGACAGCAAGCGCCATCGCTTGCGCCTCCGTGCCAATCTTCCGTGCAGCGAGGCGGCGACTTTAGTGCTGTTGGCGCTGCGCCTCTTTCTGTTGCTCGATGGTGGCCATGCCGGCGAGGGCGGCTTCGCCGTCGGTCTTGGCTTGCTTGTTGATGGCGCAGACACAGCCTACTTGGTTGACATGATGACCACCGACGATAGAGCCAGGCCCATGTCGGTGCAGAATTTGCTGCAGGTGTCGGGAGCGGTTCTGGGGATGCTCATCGGACCCTGCGTGCCGACGGAAGCGACGCAGCCGCCGAGCTGTAATGCCAAGAAGGCGATGACGGTTTTCATGGCGCGGAGAATACACAGATGTCGGCTGGGTGACGTTTTATACAGCCTCGGGAATTCCGGTTGAACCTGGCCTGGCCAGCCGCTATAGCCGGGAGATGGGAAGTCGTGGATGTCTCGTGGCGATGACGCTGTTTGCCGTCGGGTGCGCTGAGGCTACGACCAAGCTCTATCCCATCCCGCCGATGGCGGATCTTCTGTCGTCGGAAGAGGCGCCGACCGATGATCTGGGCACGCTGGACCTGTCGGTTTCGAACGACCTGTCACCGACGGCGATCACGCCGGATCAAGCCATACCGTCGGATCTGTCGCCACCGTCGGATCTGACGCCCCCGAGCGACCTGCGCAAACCCAGCGATCTGTCGCCGCCGTCGGATTTGACGGTGTTGCACGATCTTCGTGTGCCAAACGATCTGACGCCACCGCCGGATCTGACGCCGCCGCGGGATCTGTCGTCGCCGCCAGATCTGACGCCGTCTTGCGACCCACGCATCAATGAGGTGCTCACCGGCACGACCTCGAGCGGCGTCGAAGAGTTCGTCGAGATCTACAACCCATGTCCCGGCCCGATCTCGCTCTCCAAGATCAAGCTCGTCTACCGGTCCGCAGGCGGCAACAGCGACATCGCCCTGTTCGACGATCTGAGTACGTCCACCGTCGGTGCGACGCTCGCCTCGCACGGCTATCTGGTCCTGTGTGGCACCGGCTACCTGCCGGCCATGACCAACGGCGATCTCAAGGGCGGACTTGCCGAAGCGGGCGGCGGTGTCGCGCTCCGCGACCAGTCGAACCGCATCCTCGACTCGATGGGCTGGGGCACCGCCACCAACGCCTACGTCCGCGGCACCGTCGCCACCGCGCCCAAAGATCGCGCCCGCCCCGGTCGTTCGTTGGCCCGCTCCCCCGACGGTGTCGACAGCGGCGACAACCTCACCGACTTCCCCAACACGACCCTCCCGACGCCGGGCAAGACCAACCAGATCGTCGCGCCGTGAGCTACAGCCGACTGGCGTAGGGCTTGCCGAGCGCGTAGGCCAAAAGGACATTCTGCGCCAGCTGCGCGTAGGGCAACGACAGCCCTTCGGTCACGTAGCGAGGCTCGACAGTGACGGTGAGGCCGAGCTCTTCGGTGAAGCGACGCAGTTCCGTAGCGGGCTCGCCGTCGAAAGCGACGTGGTCCCCGTGCGCCGGCAGTTTTTGCGCGAGCGCCTCGCGCGCGAAGTCCCGCGTGTCGCCGTCGACGTGGGCCCAGCTCGGGACGATCCAGATTCGACGGTTCGGCACCGGCGCGAATTTCGTCGCGAATTTCGCACCGAGCCAGGCGGTGTTGAACGCCGTCGGCCCCCTGCCGATGCGTCGCAGATCGATCACCAGCTCGTCCTGCCACATGAAGGCCACGCCGGGAATCCCGCTGACGTCGTACATATTCGGCATGTCTTTGGGATGCGCGACCTCGTGCCGACGTGGGTCGGGCGCGCCGATCCGCTCCTCGATGTCGATGGTATCCGGTCCGCGACACAGCGTCGGGACCAGCTCCAAGGCGCGACAGATCGGACCGGCGCGCTCCAGCACTGCAGGCTCGACGAGAAACGCCACCAGACCGTCGACTTTTTCGCGCAACAGCGGCGCCAGCTTTCGAAAGCGGGCAGGGTCGTCCAGCAAGAGCTGAACGGCCAACGGCGCGAACAGAAAGCCGCGCTGCTCGGGGCTCGGCAGGGTGCGCACCATCTCGACGCCGACCTCCGCGCCGACGGTGACCGCTTCGAACGGATCGTCCACCGCGCGCAGGTCGACTAATTGTAGCGGCCCTAGTGGCACGATCCTGACCGGCGGTAGCGCGATCTCGCGATACACGCCAGCCTCGAAGAAATACTGCCGTAGCGCGCTCAACCAGCCCATGCCGCAGGCTAGAGCGGATCGTTGCGCGCTTCACGCCAAGCGACGAAAGAGACGCGCCAACTTACAACAGGAGGCCGAGGCCCAGCTCTCCGACAGCGGCGGGGCGGAAGGTGGTGCCCGTGTTGGTCACGGTAGGGAAGTAGCCCATGCCTTCGATCGAGCCTTCTGCAAAGAGGCGGGTGGCGATGGGGATGCGCAGACCGAGGCCGATGCCGACGCCGAAGACGGCGGAGTGGTGGGTGCCGAGCTCGGCCACTTGCTGGCGCCAATATTGGCCTTCACCGACGAGCCAGAGACGCAGATCCAGCTTCTTGAGCGGCCGTTCGTAGGTGACCAGCAAGGCCGCGCCAGCGATGGTGGTGCGGGCCACGGTGTCGATGGCGTGGAAGGTGGTTTCGCTGGCAGTGAGGCGGAGGGCGAGCTCGATGGGACCGAGCTTGACGCCGTAGCCAACCCGCGCAGCGACGAGCGCGTCCATGCCGGCGACGATGGGCGAGGTGACGGCGACGCCAGCGCGCAGGCGGTGCCGGTGGATTTCGATGAGGCCGCCCTTTTGCGCCACCTCTTGATAGCTGCGCGGCACAAAATCATGGATGCCCAGCACGGCGCGGCCACCCCAGGGCAGGGTCACGTCGGTGAGATAGACCGCATTGGGACGGCGCAAGTGCACGTGATAGCGCCCACTTGGCAAGGCGAGCCGCAGGGCCTGGCCGGCGCGTTTCTCGGTCTCGACGACGACCAGCGGCGAGTCGCGTTCGCTGACGACCAGATAGCCGTCGAGACCGCGGTCGATGGTGAGCAGCGCCGAGGCTTCTTGCAGCTCGGTGAGCACCACGTCGCCCTGGCCGGAGATGTCGAACTGATACGACGGATGCTGGACGGCGCGGGCCCAGGCGCCGGTCGCTTTTTGCGTGTGACGGGCCGTGTAGGCGTAGGCCTCGGCCAGGGTCACGCGGCCGTCGTCGTCGCTGTCGGCGGCGCCGCGCAGGCCGGAGACGAGAAAGTGGGTGAAAAAAGAGCCGCCCAGGCTGAGCGCCTCTTGTGACGTCTCCGACGACGACGCCGACGCCAAAATCGCTGTCCCGTGGCTCTCGGGCGGCGCCTCGAGCTGCGGCGCCAGCGACATGCCTTTGTCGGTCATGGCGCCAGCCTGGCAGGCGTCGACGATGGCCACCCGCAGCGACGCACCCGAGCCGTCGAGAAGACGGCGCAGCTCGTCCCATTTGAGGGCACTCGGTCCAAGGTGCAGCGCCTCGGCGTTGGCATGGCCCGAGTAGTAGAAGAACAACATGGTTGGGCGATCTTCGGCCTTGGCGCGCCGCGCGATCTCTTCGAAGGCCCGTCGTACCGAGGCTGCGTCACCGTCGAGAATCTGGAAGAGATCGCGCTGGGCCACCGAGCCGAGCTCGCGCAAGGTCTGGGACACGCGGGCGGCATCGCGCCGGGCAAAGCGCAGGGTGGGCTCATGAGGCAGTCCGGAATTGCTACCGATGACGATGGCGATCCGGCGTGGCGGAGTGGCCAAGGCGCGGCCTGCTGCACCGACGGTGCAGCAGACCAACGCCACGATGAAGACTGCTTTATTCACTCTGGTTGTGGAGCATGACCAGCTTCTGTTGCTGCGACGACTGGAGGTAGACGAGATCGTCGAGTCCGTCGCGGTCGTAGTCGATGAGGAGCATCTTGTCGTAGTACGCAGCCGGCGACAGCGACACCACTTCGCGCGGCACGTTCTTGCCTCGGCCGACGAAGATCTGGGCCAAAGAGCCGTTTGAGGCGATGACGTCGGCGATGCCGTCACCGTCGACGTCACCGATGCGAATGCTGGTGGCGCGGACTTGGTTGGTGGCGCTGTCGACCAGCGCGCCGGTCTTGTCGAAGACGCTGTGCACGAGGGGCTGCTGCTGCGTGGAGTTGCTATGCAGGGTCCAGAGATCGAAGCCGGTAGCCGATGCCTTTGCGGCCATTTCCACCAGCTCCACATTGACAGCGACGGCAATCGGCTGAGCCACGTAACCGCCGTCCTGGTTGCGCCACAGGGTGAAAGCCGGGGCGCCAGTGGTGGTGTAGGTAAGAAGGTCGATGTCTCCATCGCCGTCGGCATCGAACGCGGCCAGGCTACGCGCGGTGATGGGCAAGGGATGCAGCACGAAACCGCTGGCGGTGTTCATCCACGCTTGGACGGCGCCTTCGGGGTCGGCCTTGACGATCACGTCGTCGCGCTTGTCGCCGTCGAGGTCAGCCACAGTGATGCTGGTCAGCTCCGACGAAGTGATGTCGAAGCGCTCGCCAAGCTCTATCCGGTCGCCGTGGATGGAGACAGGTAAAAGGTAGCGGTTGTTGTCGCCACTCTGGTGATACTCGAAGATCTGGGCGACGAGGTCCTTGTGGCCGTCGCCGTCGAGATCGGCCGCGACGAGCAGGGCCACCGAGCGTGCGATGGTCGCCGTCGAGACCGACACCTTGACGGCCTTCCAATCACGGACGCCGGCCGGGCTGTCGCTGGCGGGACCGCTCGACCACACGGTGATCTTGTCGAGGAACGCCGACGCCAAGCCGCCACTGTCGAGCGCAGCCATGACCGGGAAGTAGGAGGAGCCATCACCAACGGTGAGACCCCAGTGCGAATAGAGGCTGCCACGACCGTCGCCGTAGTGCGCCACGAGACCGTCGCCATCCGCCTCGATCGTGTCGAGCTGGCCGTCTCCGTCGAGATCGGCGATCTGGGCGCCAGCGTTGTAGTTGGCGGTGGGTGTGAACACGCCGAATGCATAGCGAAAGCTGGTGATGGTGCCCGAGGCGCAGGCCACGTAGATGTCGGGTAGGGATTTGGCCGACTCAACGAAATGAGAGAAGCCGGTGGCACCGCAGAAGCTGTTGTTGGTGGTGGGGGTGCCAAAGGTGCCGTCACCATTGCCGAGAAGGACGATGGTTTTGCTGGCGGTCTGCACGATGAGGTCGAGGTGACCGTCGCTGTCGAGCCTGCGCAGCTTCAGGGCCGGGATCAAAAAGCCGGTGCCGATGCAGGTCTCGGTCTTGGTGCTGTCGTCGAAGGTGGGGCCGCGGCGCATCTCGATGCAGCCGGTGGCGGGCAAGAACGTGGCGATGTCGCCCTTGCCGTCCTCGTCGAGATCGCCGGCCACGAACGGGTTGTAGGGCTGGCCGAGGTTGGCATAGGTGTGGGTGACGACGGGCTGGCCGGTGGCGTCGAGACCAACGATGGCGAGTTGATCGAAGTCGAGCAGCGCCATCTCCAGCTTGCCGTCGCCGTCGAAGTCGGCGATCTGGCGCGCAAAGCCTTGCTGGCCAGGCAGCTTGAGCGGAGGGCCGAAGTTGCCGCCGCCAGTGGACAGATAGAGGGAATCGCGGGTGAGCAGGTCGAGCTTGCCGTCGCTGTTGAAGTCGACGAGCTCGAGTGAGCCGGTCGTGCCGTCGATGGCGTGGTCGCTGGCCGGCACGAGAGCCTGGCCGCTGTAGGCGCCGAGATAGCTGCGCAGATCGGTATCCGAGATCACCACGTCGTCGCGGCCGTCGCCGTCGAGGTCACCGACGACAAAGTTGAGGAAAGAGAAGCTCGAATACAAGAGGGTGCGGTCGCTGAACCCGACACGCTCGGCGTAGTAGCTGAGCACGCCAGTGGCGGCGGCTGTTTGTCCGTTGGGGTTTTGCAAGGAGACGTCGTTGGGTCCGAAGCCCGACGGTGGCGCGATGAACGTAAGCCGATGTGTGTCGTGGACCACGACGCTGAGTGCCGGCGTGCTGCCGACCGAAACGGCGATCTTGGGATCGAAGTTGTCTCCGACGACAGTGACCTCGACGCCGCCTTGGTGGGGGATCTGGCCGGGCGACACCGAATCGACCTTGAGGCCGATGCGGACATTGCCGTCGACGATGGGATCGCCGCAGGCCAATAAGAGCAAAGACAATGTGACCAGCTTGTTCATCTTCAAGTGAGGCTCCTCGTAAGGGTGCCCTCTAGAAACGTTTGAGCATGCCGGTGTGACACCCCCATTTTACGGTGCCCGCTTTCGTAGCAAGACAACCTGGACGATGCCGTCGGTGACGCTGGGCGGCGTGGGGCCCACTGCGCGGGTCTCCCAGTCTTGAATCGCGGCAGCGCTCTTGGCGATGACCACCCAGAGGTGCTCGTCTTCGGCGGCGTCATCGAGGAGGAAGCTGTGCCCGAGTGGGCCCGAGCGCGTCAGCGACTCCGACCAGACCTTTTGCGGACGGGCTTTGCCGACGCTGTAAATTGCGACCTCGCTCGGCGCCGAGATGGTGACCGAGAGCTGGACCGCGTCGCCGGCGACGAACAGATCACCGCTGTGCGCCGCGGTGACCGCCTGGCCGCGCTTGACGGTGAGGCTCACCGAGGCGGCGCCTTTGTCGAGTAGCTGTGGACGCGGGGTCGTATCGGTTGTCACATCGGTGCGCCAAAACACGATGGCCAGCGACGCCGCCGCCAGCGTCGGCACCAGCCAGAGCCAGCGACGTTGAGGCCGCGGACGCGGACGCGGCGTGGCCCAGATCTGCGCCGCCCGCAGCGACGGCGGATTGGCGGCCAAAAACGACTCGCGATCGGCCTTGGCCGCGGCCAGCTTGTCGGCACACACCGCGCAAGCGTCGAGGTGCGCCCGGCTCCGCTCGTCGCTGACGTCGGCGAGCACCAGCTCGATGACCCGCGTGCTCAAGTGTTCGTTCAGGTCCGCCATTGACGCAGCACTTTCTCCGTTCGCTCGGAAAACTGGCCGAGCCGCTTCAACACCGTCTTGCGTGAGACGCCGAGCACGTCGGCCGCTTCCTGGTGGGTCATCTCGTCGAGATGCACCAAGATGGCCACTTCTTGCAGCCGTTCGTCGACGGTGGCGAGCAGCTTGCGGCACAGATCTTTGTCGGCCAGGAGCTGGTCGACTGGTCCCGTTTTTCGGGTCAGCGTGTCCTTCAGCTCGTTCTTCCAGCCGTCGTGGCGACGCGCCAGGTGACGCAGCCGATCGAGGCACAGGTTGGTGGAGGTGGTGTACAGCCAGGCGACCAGCGTGTCGTCGGTGGCGGATGCGGACAACAGCTTCACGAACACCTCCTGGACCACATCCTCGGCTTCGCTTCCCACCATGCGGCGGGCGCGAGCATGCAACAGCGGCGCAAAACGCGCGTACAGCTCGGTTAGCCGGCCTAACTCCACTACAAAGGAGTAAACGTTTGAGCGGGCCGAAGAGTCACCGACTATTTTCGCAGTTATTTTTTGGGGCCGTGGCAGGCTCGCTGCATGTCACTGGAAGACCAAGTCGTCGTCGTCACGGGAGCGTCGGGCGGAATCGGTAGGGCGCTGGCCATCGAGCTGCATCGCCGCGGCGCCACGGTGGTGCTGGTCGCGCGCCGTCGCAAAGAGCTCGAGGCGTTGCAAGGCGAGCTAGGCAGCCGCGCGACCGTCGCGGTCGGCGACGTCACCAAGCGGGCCGAGGTCGAGGCGGCGCTGGCGACGGCCGTTTCCGCGTATGGCCATGTCGACGTCTGGGTCAACAACGCCGGCCGCGGCATCAGCGTCAACCCCGAGGCGCTCACCGACGATGACCTCGACACCATGATCACCGACAACGTCAAGAGCGCGCTCTACGGCATGCAGGCCTCGCTCAAGCATTTCCGCAGCCGCGGCACCGGCCAGATCGTCAACGTGTCCTCGATGCTGTCGCGGACGCCCTACGTCGCCATTCGCTCGGCCTACAGTGCCGCCAAGGCGGCGCTCAACTCGCTCACCGAGTCGCTGCGCGTGCAGATCCGCGAGTCGGCGCCCGGCGTGGTGGTCACCCTCGTCCTGCCGGGCCCGGTGGCGACGGACTTTGGCTCCAATGCCCGCGGCGGTGGCCCCGATTCGCGCGCGCTGGCCGGCGCCCAGACCGCCGAAGAAGTCGCGGTGGTCATCGCCGACGCCATCCGGGACCGCAAGCGCGAGGTCTACACCCACCCGTCCTACGCCGGCCGCGTCGCTGAGTATTTCGCCAAGCTACAAAGCTGAGTATCTATTTCTTTACGTCGGCCTGGACCTGGCGGAGAGCCTGCTCGAGGGTCCGGATGGTTTGCTTGAGCTCGCCGACTTCTTCACGCGTGGCCAAGTGAAAACGGCGGGCCAGAGAGCGCACTTGCGCGTCGACGGTGGCCTGGGCCTGGCCGCGGAGCTGAAAGCCCTTCATG
>Ga0123338_10001102_pt1 | contig 26407 bp, 26 predicted proteins | sample grotaG_FD_89793 | JGI IMG/M metagenome (GOLD analysis project Ga0123338, IMG submission 89793) | Glacier valley bacterial and archeal communities from Borup Fiord, Nunavut, Canada, to study Microbial Dark Matter (Phase II) -... | ecosystem: Environmental > Aquatic > Freshwater > Ice > Glacier ...
ACGAAGCTCATGGCGCTGAGGCGACAGAAGAAGACGGCGTTGCGGCCACGCCCAGACCCATACGAGACGGCCTGCCGATGGTGCGGATGCTCCTCGATGGCCAAAGCAAGCCACACGTTGACGACGAGGAGGTCTCCGGATACCGGTTGCCGCGACGCGCCCGCAGGGGGCTACTCATCGATCAGTTCGAACAGGGTGGCGTTGCTCGGATGCGGAAGGCGAAGAACCCGGCCGAGGCGAATCGACGGCAGTGTGTTGGGCTCGGCAGGGCCCTTCGGTGCCGCTCTGGCCTTGAGTTGCCGAAGCAGCGAATCGGGAAGGTCGACAGTGGTACGCACCAATGCATTTTTGAGCATTGATGCGAACGCATCGATGTGTCGACGGAGATTCACGGCCGGCCAATTCCCGAATAGCGGAAGCCCGCGGCACGCGCCGCGGCTGGCTCGAGGATGTTGCGGCCGTCGACGATCACGTCGCCGTGCATCAGCGTCCGCATGGCATCGAGGTCGATGCTGCGGAACTCCTTCCATTCGGTCACGATGACGAGCGCGTCGGCGCCTTGCAGGGCCTGCTCGGCCGACGCAGCGAAATCGATCCCGGCGACGTCGGCGAACACGCGTCGCGCCTCGGTCGTCGCGACCGGGTCGTAGGCGCGGACCCTGGCGCCGCGCGCCGCCAGCCCGCGCACGACGACCTGGCTCGGCGCCTGCCGCATGTCGTCGGTGCCCGGCTTGAAGGCGAGACCCCAAACGGCGACGACGCGGCCGTCGAGTCGAGGCCCCATGAGCGCGTCGAGCTTGTCGAGGACGACGTGCTTCTGACGCTCGTTGACCGCTTCGACGGCGTGCAGCAGAGGCACGTCGACGCCGGCCTCGCCGCCGCTCTGCGCGAGCGCCAGCACGTCTTTCGGAAAGCACGAGCCGCCGTAGCCGCAGCCGGCGTAGAGGAAGTGACTGCCGATCCTGCGGTCGCTGCCGATGCCGCGGCGCACCGCGTCGATGTCGGCGCCGAGCGCGTCGGCGAGCGCCGCCATCTCGTTCATGAAGCTGATCCGCGTCGCCAGCATGGCGTTGGCGGCGTACTTGGTGAGCTCGGCCGAGGCGACGTCCATCACCAGCAGCTTGAAATGATTGCGCTCGAAGGAGGCGTAGAGGCGGCGCATCGCGGCCGTCGCCTCGTCGTCGTCGCTGCCGACGACGATCCGGTCCGGGCGCATGAAGTCCTCGATCGCCGCCCCTTCCTTCAGGAACTCGGGGTTGGAGACGACGCTGCAGCGAAATGCCACGCCGCGGCGGCGAAGTTCCTCGTCGATCACCGCGCGCACCCGGGCGGCCGTGCCGACCGGCACCGTGCTCTTGTCGGCGACGACGCGGTCGCCGTCCATGTGGCGGCCGATAGCGCGAGCTGCACTCAGTACCTGGCTCAAATCGGCGGAACCGTCCGCGGCCGGCGGCGTGCCGACGGCGATGAACTGGATGCTGCCGTGGCGCGCCGCGGCTGCGGCATCGGTATCGAAGCGCAGCCGCCCCGCGGCGACGTTGCGGGCCACGAGCTCGGCGAGGCCGAGTTCGTGGATCGGCATCCGCCCCTCGCGCAGCATGGTCACCTTGGCCGCGTCGACGTCGAGGCAGAACACGTCGTTGCCGAGATCGGCGAGGCAAGCGGCCGTGACAAGGCCGACGTAGCCGGAGCCGATGACCGTGACTTTCATGGGTGGCGCGGCGCTGGCGCGCCCCGTTCAGGATGTGAACGCAGGAGTGTATTCGGCGCGATAATTGACTAATGACCGAAAGTACATCGCACGCGCCGTTCCCCGAAGCAGCCCAAGACGCTGCTCCCGATATCGCCTCCGAGATCGCCCCCCAGACCGCCCCCGAGGCCGCCGCTCCCGAAGCCCCCTCGCTCGCCTTCTCCGCCGTCGGTCTCCACTCCGTCCTGCAGCGCGCTGTCGCCGACCAGGGCTACACGCTGATGACGCCGATCCAGGCCAAGGCCATCCCGCTCGTCCTCGCCGGCCGCGACGTCATGGGCGCTGCGCAGACCGGCACCGGCAAGACCGCGGCGTTCTCGCTGCCGCTGCTGCACAAGATGCTGCCGCACGAGAACGCCAGCATGTCGCCGGCCCGCCATCCGGTACGGGCGCTGGTGATCACGCCGACGCGCGAGCTCGCCGACCAGGTCGCCGACAACATCAAGGGCTACGCGGCGCACTCGAAGCTGCGCGTCGCGGTCGTCTTCGGCGGCATCGACATGAAGCCGCAGACGCTGGAGTTAAAAGGCGGCGTCGAGGTGCTGGTGGCCACGCCGGGGCGGCTGCTCGACCACATCGAGGCCAAGAACTGCGTGCTGAACAAGGTCGAGTACGTGGTCCTCGACGAGGCCGACCGCATGCTCGACATCGGCTTCCTGCCCGACCTGCAGCGCATCCTGTCGTACCTGCCGAAGGAGCGCCAGACGTTGCTCTTCTCGGCAACGTTCTCGCCCGAAATCAGGCGCCTCGCCGAGAGCTACCTGCAGAACCCGATCATGGTCGAGGTGGCGCGCCCGAACGCGACCGCGACCAACGTCGAGCAGCGCTTCTACAGCGTCTCGACCGACGACAAGCGGCGCGCCGTGTTGAAGCTGCTGAAGGAGCGCTCGATCGGGCAGGCGCTGATCTTCGTGAACTCGAAGCTCGGCTGCGCCCGGCTGGCCCGATCGTTCGAGCGCGATGGCCTGCGCACCAACGCCCTGCACGGCGACAAGTCGCAAGACGAGCGGCTGAAGGCGCTCGAGGCTTTCAAGGCCGGCAGCGTCGACGTGCTCGTCGCCACCGACGTCGCGGCCCGCGGCCTCGACATCGTCGACCTGCCCGCGGTCTTCAACTTCGACGTGCCCTACAACGCCGAGGACTACGTGCACCGCATCGGTCGCACCGGCCGCGCCGGCGCCTCGGGCCTGGCGATCACGCTGGTCTCGCGCGACGACTCCCGCCTCGTCGCCGACATCGAGAAGCTCATCCACAAGAAGATCGAGATCGAGCCGCTCGAGCTCGACGGCGATGCGGTGCGGCCGCCTTATCGCGAGCGCACCCGTCGCGATGACGACGAGCCGGCCGGCGCCGTTGCCGAAGGCCGTGAATCGCGGGAGCAGCGAGAGCCGCGGGAGCCGCGCGAACTTCGGGAACGACCCGTCGCGGCGCCGGTCCGAAACGCACCGCGCGTTTCGAGCGACCCGTTCTTCGACAAGCCTTACGAGCCGGCCGCCGGCAACGCCGAACCGGCGTGGGAAAAGCGCGCCACGACCGTCGGCCGCGGCGTCTCGCCGAACATCAAGCCGAAGAAGAAAGTGGCTGCGTTGTTCGGCGGCAAGGTGCCGGAAGCCGTCGAGTCCTGATTCAGCGGGCGAGGATGGAGAACACCGCCGGCACGTCGGCGGGAAGGGCGGCAGGCGCCTGCCGCCACTGCGCGATCGTGCCGCTGCGCGTGAATTCCGAAGCCAGCGTGAGGCCGACGCTCACGGCGAGCAGCGTGCGCGGTTGCAGGCTCGCGACGAGCGCGTCGAGCAGGGCCTGGTTGCGGTAGGGCGTCTCGATCATCACCTGCGTCTGCGCGCGCTGGCGCGACGTGGCTTCGAGTTCGCGCAGGCGAACAGCGCGCGCCGCGGCCTCGCTCGGCACGTAGCCCACGAAGGCGAAGCTCTGGCCGTCGAGCCCGCTCGCGGCCACCGCCAGCGACACCGCGCTGGCGCCGGGCAACGCGACGACACCGATGCCTGCCGCATGCGCCGCCTCGACGAGCCGGGCGCCGGGATCGGCGAGCGCCGCCAGGCCGGCCTCCGAGATCAGGCCGAGGTCGTGGCCGGCGAGGGCCGGCGCGAGCAGGGCGACGATGTCGGCAGCGGCGCCAGGGCCAACGTCGGCCGGTCGGCCTTTGACCGGCCGCGGCAGCTCGACGATGGCGAGCGCCTGCAGCGGTTTCGAGAGGGTGCAAACAGCGTCGACGCGCTTCAGGAAGGCACGCGTCGTCTTCGCGTTCTCGCAGACCCAGTGTTCGAGCGCAGCGGCGATCCGCAGCGAACGCATCGGCAACAGCTCGCCGATGTCGGCGGCAGAGCGGGCCGTCGCGAAGTCGAGCGTGTTCGGCACGAGATAGAGCCGGCCGGCCGGCGAGCTCATGGCGCGGACACCGGTTCCGGCTCCGCGAGCGGGTCGATGCCGGCGCGCCGCAGCAGCTCGCAGGTGCGGATCAGCGGCAGCCCGATGAGGGCGGTCGGATCGTCGGAATCGATCGACGCCAACAGGGCGATGCCGAGCGTTTCCGCCTTGGCGCTGCCGGCGCAGTCGTAGGGCTGTTCGAGGCGCAGGTAGCGCTCGATCTCGGTGTCGCCGAGGTCGCGAAAGCGGACCCCGACCGACGCTATCTCGACGGCACGAAATCCGCTGGCGCGGCACACCACCGCGACCGCGGTGTGGAAGACGATTCGCCGCCCGCGCATGGCTCGCAGCTGCGCTGTTGCCCGCGCGTGATCGCCCGGTTTGCCGATCGCAACGCCGTCGAGATCGGCCACCTGGTCGGAGCCGACGACGACGGCCTCGCTGTCGCCGGCCGCGACCACCTCGGCCTTTTCCAGCGCCAGCCGTGATGCCAGCGCCAGGGGAAGCTCGCCGTCGCGCGCTTTTTCGTCGACCTCCGGAGAGACGACATCGAACGGCAGGCGAAGGCGCGCCAGCAGGTCGCGCCGATAGCGCGAGGTCGAAGCGAGGACGAGGCGGCGATCAGGCATGGCGCATTTTCCATCGCTCTACACTGGCTCGATGGCTTCGTCGTCCCGCCCTCTCGACCCGCGCCGGCTCGACGTCGCCGCGCTCGCTGCTGCCGGCGCCGAACTCGCCGGCGAATGGCCGCTGCACGGCTTCGCGCGTCTCGCGAGCGCGACCCTGCCGGCGACGGCGGGGAGCGTCGTTGCCTGGAAGGTCCGCGGCGAGCGCGCAACGCTGGCGGGCGGCGGCATGCGGCCGGCGCTGGCCATCGACGCCGCGGCCGAGGTCACGCTCGAATGCCAGCGCTGCCTGCAGCCGATGCAGCTGCCCATCTCCCTCGCGCGCCGGATCTTCTTCGTCGATGGAGAGGAAGCCGCTGCCGCGCTCGATCTCGACAGCGACGACGACGTGCTGGCGCTGCCGCCGGCGCTCGACCTCCATCAGCTGCTCGAGGACGAACTGCTGCTGGCCTTGCCGGTCGTGCCACGGCACGACGCGTGCAGCGTACCGCTCACCCCGGCGACAGGCGACGACGACCTCGCCGGAGCTGCGCGCGAGCATCCGTTCGCGGCGCTCGCCGCTCTCAAACGCGGGCCGCGCCTGAACTGATTCCCGTCCGCTACAATGCCCGGCTTTCCGCGACCGCTCCACGCCGTCGTCGCGCCGCCCGCCCGGAACGTTTCCAGGTGCGGGCTTCAGGAGATCTCTCATGGCCGTTCAACAAAACAAGAAGTCGCCCTCGAAGCGCGGCATGCATCGCGCCCACTACGCGCTCAATCAGCCGAGCACGGCCATCGAGCCCACCACGGGCGAGACGCACATGCGCCATCACATCAGCCCGACCGGTTTCTACCGCGGCAAGAAGGTGTTGAAGACCAAGGCCGACGCCTGAACGGAGCGCTTCGCTCCGGCCTCGCCCATGGCGGCCCCTTCCGCCCAGATCACCCGCATCGCCGTCGATTGCATGGGCGGCGACCACGGCCCGTCGGTCACGTTGCCGGCCTGTCGCGCCTTCCTCGCTGCCCATCCTGAAGCCGAGCTCGTTCTCGTCGGTCGCGCCGAGGCACTGAGCGCGGCGGTCGGCTGGCCGCGCTGCTCGCGCGTCGTCGCCACCGAAGTCGTCGAGATGACGGATTCGGTCGAGACCGCGCTTCGCCGCAAGAAAGACTCGTCGCTGCGGGTCGCCGTCAGCCAGGTCAAGCCGCACGAGGATCGGCCGTCGCTGGCGCAGGCCTGCGTTTCGGCAGGCAACACGGGCGCGCTGATGGCGGTGTCGCGCTACGTGCTGAAGACGATCGACGGCATCGACCGCCCCGCGATCGCCAGCGTGATGCCAAACGAGTGCGACGGCTTCACGACCGTGCTCGACCTCGGCGCCAACGTCGACTGCACGGCCGTGCACCTGCTGCAATTCGCCATCATGGGCAGCGCCCTGGTGGCGGCCGTCTCGGGAAAAGACGATCCGACCGTGGGCCTTCTCAACATCGGCGAAGAAGAGATCAAAGGCGGCGAGGCCGTCAAGCAGGCCGGCGAATTGCTGCGCGCCGCCGCGGCTGCCGGCCTCGTCAACTTCCACGGCAACGTCGAGGCGACCGACATCTTCAAGGGCACCACCGACATCGTCGTCTGCGACGGCTTCGTCGGCAACGTGATGCTGAAGACGGCCGAGGGCCTGGCCTCGATGCTCACCAGCTTCATCAAGCAGGAGTTCAAGCGCAACGCCATGACGCAGCTGGCGGCGGTGGCCGCCCTGCCGGTGCTCAACCGCTTCAAGGCTCGCGTCGACCACCGGCGCTACAACGGGGCCGCGTTGCTGGGCCTGCGCGGCCTCGTCTTCAAGAGTCACGGCTCGGCCGACGCTTTCGCCTTCGAACAGGCGCTGAACCGTGCCTACGAATCGGCGCGCAACGGCTTGCTCGATCGCGTTCGCCACCGCATCACGGCGACGCTCGCCGCGATGCCGGCGGCTGAAGAAGTGGTGACCAGCCGCTTCGGCGAAGAGGGCCCGTCGACCTTCGCCGCTTTCCACTCGGCATGACGATGCCCGCGCCGCGCTACTCGCGCATCGCCGGCACCGGCAGCTACCTGCCGCCCGATCGGGTCAGCAACGCGCAGCTCGCCGAGCGGCTGGCCAAAGACGGCATCGAGACCTCCGACGAATGGATCGTCGAGCGCACCGGCATCCGCTTTCGCCACTTCGCCGCGCCCGACGTCGCCTGCAGCGACCTGGCGCTGCAAGCGTCGCGTCGGGCCCTCGACGCTGCCGATTGCGACCCGCACGACATCGACCTCATCATCGTCGCGACCTCGACGCCCGACATGGTGTTCCCGTCGGCGGCCTGCATCCTCCAGCACAAGCTCGGCGTCCACGGCTCGGCAGCGTTCGACGTGCAGGCGGTGTGCTCGGGCTTCGTCTACGCGCTGGCGATCGCCGACTCGATGATCAAGACCGGCGCCGCGAAGAAGGCGCTCGTCGTCGGCTCGGAAGTGTTCTCGCGCATCCTCGACTTCAGCGATCGCACGACCTGCGTGCTGTTCGGCGACGGTGCCGGCGCCGTCGTCCTCGAAGCCAGCGACGTGCCCGGCATCCTCGCCACCGAGCTGCATGCCGACGGTCGCCACGTCGGCATCCTCTGCGTGCCCGGCCACGTGTCGGGCGGCCGCATCCTCGGCGACCCGCTGCTGAAGATGGACGGGCCGGCGGTCTTCAAGCTCGCGGTCGGCGTGCTCGGGAGCGTCGCCCGCTCGGTGCTCGCCAAGGCCGATCGCACCGAGGCCGACATCGACTGGCTGGTGCCGCACCAGGCCAACATCCGCATCATGCTGAGCACGGCGAAGAAGCTGAAGCTGGCGCCGGACAAGCTGATCGCCACCGTCGATCGCCACGGCAATACGTCGGCGGCGTCGGTGCCGCTGGCGTTCGACGAAGCCGTGCGCGCCGGCACCATCCGGCGCGGCGACACGGTGATGCTCGAAGGCGTCGGCGGCGGCTTCACCTGGGGCGCGGCGCTGCTCGACTACTGATCCCCGATCCGGTCCGATCCCATGCATCCGTTCGCTTTCGTCTTCCCCGGCCAGGGCTCGCAGTCCGTCGGCATGCTCGACGGCTGGGGCGACCATCCGGCCGTGCGCGCCACGCTCGACGAAGCCTCGAGGGCGCTCGGCGAGGACATCGGCCGCCTCATCCGCGAAGGGCCGAAGGAGGCGCTCGAGCTCACCACCAACACCCAGCCGGTGATGCTGACCGCGGGCGTTGCCTGCTACCGGGCCTGGCTGGCGGAAACGCACGCCGCGCCGGCAGTCGTCGCCGGCCATTCGCTCGGCGAATACACGGCGCTCGTGGTCGCCGGCTCGCTGAGCCTGGCCGAGGCGTTGCCGCTGGTGCGCTTTCGTGCCCAGGCGATGCAGGAGGCGATGCCGGTCGGTGCCGGTGCGATGGCCGCCATCCTCGGCCTCGATGCCGCGGCCGTGATCGCCGGCTGCGCGCAGGCCGCGGCGGCCAGCGGCGAGACCGTGCAGGCCGCCAACTTCAACGACCCGAAGCAGACCGTGATCGCGGGCACCAAGGCCGGCGTCGACAAGGCTTGCGAGATTCTGAAAGCAGCGGGCGCCAAGCGCACGCTGCTGCTCTCGGTCTCGGCGCCATTCCATTCGAAGCTGATGAAGCCGGCCGCGGAGCGGCTGCGCGACCGGTTGGCGACGACCGCGATCGACGCGCCCTTCATCCCCGTCATCGACAACATCGACGTGCGCAGCGAGACCGAGCCGTCGGCGATTCGCGACGCGCTCTATCGGCAGGCATTCGGCGCCGTTCGCTGGGCCGAGGTCATCGAGGCGATCCGGGGACGAAGCATCCGCCACATCATCGAGTGCGGGCCCGGCAAGGTGCTGTCGGGCATGGTCCGGCGGATCGTGCCCGACGCGGTGTCGGCGGCGGTGTTCGATCCGGCTTCGCTGAACGACGCTCGGGCTGTGCTGGCGGCGCCATGAGCGATCCGGCCGCATCTTCGCCGCAGGTCGCGCTCGTCACAGGCGCATCGCGTGGCATCGGCCGCGCCATCGCTCTGGCGCTCGCGCAGAAGGGCTTTCGTGTCGTCGGCACGGCGACGACGGCCGCCGGAGCCGCCGGCATCGACAAGGCGCTCGCCGCTTTCGAAGGCTGCCGCGGCATCGTCCTCGACGTCACCGACGGCGAGGCGCTCGGCGTCGCCGTCGACGCCGTCGTTGCGACCAGCGGCGGCCTGCACGTGCTCGTCAACAACGCCGGCATCACCCGCGACATGCTGTCGATGCGCATGAAAGACGACGACTGGCACGCCGTCATCGCGACCAACCTCACCGCCGTCTTTCGCGCCTGCCGCGCCGCGATCCGGCCGATGATGAAGCAGCGTTACGGCCGCATCGTCAACATCACCTCGGTCGTGGGTGCGAGCGGCAATCCAGGCCAGGCCAACTACGCGGCGGCCAAGGCCGGCGTGGCGGGCATGACGCGCTCGCTGGCGCGCGAAGTCGGCAGCCGCGGCATCACCGTCAACTGCGTCGCGCCGGGCTTCATCGAGACCGACATGACGCAAGGCCTGGCCGCGTCGCAGAGCGCGGCGCTGCTGGCGCAGATTCCGCTCGGCCGGCTCGGCCAGGCGGCTGAAGTGGCGCATGCGGTCGCCTTCCTGGCATCGCCCGAAGCGGCCTACATCACGGGCACCGAACTGCACGTCAACGGCGGCATGCTGATGTCGTAGCGGCCGGTGCCACCGGCCGATTTCACCGGCGCCGTCGCGGGCCGAGCCGCGAGCGCCGCACCGTAGAATCCGCGTCTACTTTTTCACACTCCCGGAGGAGTCATGAGCGACATAGAAGCACGAGTCAAGAAGATCATCGCCGAGCAGTTGGGCGTTCCCGAGGCCGACGTGACGAACGAAAAGGCATTCGTGGCCGACCTCGGCGCCGATTCGCTCAACACGGTCGAACTCGTGATGGCGCTCGAAGACGAGTTCGGCATCGAGATTCCCGACGAGGAAGCCGAGAAGATCACCACGGTGCAGCTGGCGATCGACTACGCCTCCAAGCACCAGAAGGCCGCCTGAGGTCGCGGAGAGGGCAGAGATGACACGCCGCGTCGTCGTCACCGGGCTCGGGCTCATCAGCCCGGTCGGCAACAGCGTGGCCGAGGGCTGGCAGAACGTGCTGGCCGGGCGATCGGGGATCGCCGACATCACCAAGTTCGACGCCTCGGCCTTCTCCTGCCGCTTCGCCGGCGAGGTCAAGGGCTTTCGGGTCGAGGACTGGTTCCCGGCCAAGGATGCGCGTCACATGGACACGTTCATCCATTACGGCCTGGCCGCATCGATCCAGGCCATCCGGGACGCCGGCCTGCCTACCGGTAACGAGCTCGGCGAAGAGGAAGCGCAGCGCATCGGCTGCCTGGTCGGCTCGGGCATCGGCGGCCTGCCGCTGATCGAAGACACCAAGGCCGAGCTCGACAAGCGCGGCCCGCGCCGGATCACGCCTTTCTTCGTGCCGGCCTCGATCATCAACATGATCTCGGGCCACGTCTCGATCATGTTCGGCTTCCAGGGCCCGAACCTCGCGATCGTCACGGCCTGCACGACGGGCCTGCATTCGATCGGTATGGCCGGCCGCCTGATCGAGCACGGCGACGCCGACGTGATGATCGCCGGCGGCGCCGAGGCGACGGTGTCGCCGCTCGGCATTGGCGGCTTCGCGGCGGCGCGCGCGCTGTCGACGCGCAACGACGATCCGGTCACCGCATCGCGACCGTGGGACAAGGACCGCGACGGCTTCGTCCTCGGCGAAGGGGCCGGCGTGCTGGTGCTCGAGGAGTACGAGCACGCGAAGCGCCGAGGCGCCAAGGTCTACGCCGAGCTCGTCGGCTTCGGCATGGGCGCCGACGCTTTCCACATGACGGCGCCGAATGTCGACGGCCCGAAGCGCTCGATGGCGGCGGCGCTGCGTTCGGCCGGCGTCAACTCCGGCGACGTCCAGTACCTCAATGCCCACGGCACCTCGACGCCGCTCGGCGACGTCAACGAGACCAACGCCATCAAGCTGGCGTTCGGCGACGCTGCGAAAAAGCTGGTCGTGAACTCCACGAAGTCGATGACCGGGCACCTGCTCGGCGGCGCCGGCGGCGTCGAGTCGGTGTTCACGGTGCTCGCCGTCAAGGAACAGATCTCGCCGCCGACGATCAACATCTTCAACCAGGATCCGGAGTGCGATCTCGACTATTGCGCCAATACCGCGCGCGAGATGAAGATCGAGTTCGCGATGAAGAACAACTTCGGGTTCGGCGGCACGAACGGCACGCTCGTGTTCAAGCGGGTGTGACGGCGCCTGGCGGCGCCGGCCCGCGCGAGCGCCTGTCCTGCTGCGTCGAGTTGCGCCGCTTCGGCGCATGGCGCGCGGCCATCGCGACACTCGCTTCGGCGGCGTGGCTGGCGTCGTTGGCGTGGGCGGTGGTCTCGCGAGACACGGTGCCCGTGCCGCTGCTGGCGGCGGTTGTCGCCGCGGCGACCGGCATCGTCGCGACGGCGCTGACGCTGCGGCGCGTCGAGCCGGGCACCCTGCGGAGCGAGAGCGGCCAGTGGAGCTTCACGCCGTTCGCTTCGCCGGCTGTGCCCGAATCGGGTGAGCTCGCCGTCGCGATCGATCTCGGCAGCTTCATGCTGCTGTCGTTCCTGCCGGCCGGTCAATCGCGACGATGGCTGCCGGCGCAGCGGCGCGGGCTCGAAGCGGACTGGCATGCGCTGCGCGCCGCCGTCCATGCGCCACGACCGCCGCGAACGTTCGCCGATAAGGCGCCGGCGCGAGGGCCGGCCGAATGAACGCGCCCGACGTCGATGCGCCGCTGGTCGAGCGCGTCAAGCAGGGCGACGTCAAGGCCTTCGAGATGCTGGTGGTCAAGTACCAGCGCCGGATCGAGCGCCTGGTCGGCCGCATGGTCCGCGACGTCGACCTCATCCCCGACATCGCCCAGGAGACCTTCATCCGCGCCTACCGGGCGCTGCCGCAGTTCCGAGGCGACAGCGCCTTCTACACCTGGCTCTACCGAATCGCCGTCAACACCGCCAAAAAGCAGCTGATGGAGCTCAAGCGCGACCTGCTGGTGACCGAATCGGCCCGCGCCAGCCGCGACGACGACGACGAGCCCCGGCTCGTCGAGAACGAACCGAGCGACGACGGCACCCCGGAGGCGATTCTCGCCAGCAAGCAGATCGCCGCAGCGGTGAACTTTGCGGTCGAAGCCTTGTCCGAAGAGTTGCGGCAGGCGATCACGCTGCGCGAGATCGAAGGTCTCAGCTACGAAGAGATCGCCGAAGTGATGAATTGCCCGATCGGCACCGTGCGCTCCCGGATCTTCCGGGCCCGGGAAGCGATCGCAGTCAAGCTGCGGCCGCTGCTCGACCACCGCACCGGCGACCGTTGGTGAGGGTGCCCGGAATGATCGATGATCGGCAGCTTCGACGCTGCCGCTGGCTGTGACCTGAATCTGGAGAGTGGGATGTCGACTGGACCTCATGACGATTGCCCGAGCCGCGAGCGGCTCTCGGCGCTGGCCGACGGTGAAACCGGCGGCAACGCGTCGACTGCTGCTTGTGCCACCTGGCGTGCCGAGGAAGAGGCCCGTCGCGACTGGCACTGCTGGCAGCTGATCGGCGACGTCCTCCGCTCCGACGAGCTCGCCAGCAGTGCCGATCGCGACGCCCGCTTCCTCGCTGGCGTTCGTGCCCGCCTGGCGATCGAGCCGGTCGTTCTGGCTCCGGCGCCGCTGACGGCGGCTGCGCCCGCGGTGGCGAGGCGGCCGGTTCGGTGGCACGTGCCCGCGGCGATGGCGGCAGGTTTCGTGCTCGTCGTCGGCACCTTCGCCGTCGTTCGCCCCGACCAGTCGGCGCGGCCCGGTCCGGCGGCCGTCGCGCTCGCTGACGGGACCGCGCGCGTCGACTCACCGGCACCGGTCGTCGCAGCCGACTTGCGCGAGCCGCTGCTGGCCGGCGGCGCTTCGACGGTCGACCCGCAAGTGATCCGCGACGCCCGCCTCGACCGCTATCTCGCCGCCCACAAGCAGTTCGCGGGCAGCACGGCGCTCGGCGTGCCGTCGGCGTTCCTGCGCAGCGCCACGGTCGAGTCGGCGTCGCGCTGAGGGCGGCGCTTCCGATGCTGCTGCGCGTCTTCGCTCCCTTTTCCTTCGCCTGGGCGATCGCCGCCTTCGTGGCGCCGGCCTGGGGCCAGGCGGCGTCGGGCGCGGCATCGGCGCCGCCGAGCGAAGCGCGCGCCTGGCTGCTGCGCATCCACGATGCTGCCAGCCGGCGCAACTTCCAGGGCACGTTCATCGTCAGCGGCGGCGGCGCGATGGCCAGCGCCCGCATCGCCCATTTCTTCGAAGGCCCGAACCAGTACGAGCGCATCGAGTCGCTCGACGGCCGCCAGCGCAAGGTGTACCGCCACAACGACGTCGTCCAGACCGTCTGGCCCGGCAGCCACATCGCCATGATCGAGCAGCGCGGCATGCTGAGTTCGTTCCCGGCGCTGCTGCAGGTCGGCGACGACGGCATCTCCGAGTGGTACGACGTCCATGCCGACGGCGTCGATCGCGTTGCCGGCCACGACGCCAACGTCCTCGTCGTCAGGGCGCGCGACACGGTCCGCTATGGCTACCGGCTGTGGGCCGACCGCGCGTCCGGTTTGCTGCTGCGCGCAGACGTCGTCGCCGTCAATGGCGAGGTCCTCGAGACATCGGCGTTCTCGGATGTCGCGATCGGCATCCGCTCGCAGCCGGAGATCGTCGTTCACGCGATGAAGCGGCTCGACGGTTACCGCGTCGTCCGCCCGGTGCTGACGCCGACCCGCCTCGATGCCGAAGGCTGGTCGATGCGCGCGCCGGCGCCGGGCTTTCGCCAGGTGAGCTGCGTGCGCCGCCAGATGGAGTCGCCGGGCGATGCGGCGGCCGATGCTTCGCAGCCGCCGGTGATCCAGAGCATCTATTCCGACGGGCTGACGTATGTCTCGGTGTTCATCGAGCCGTTTCGTGCCGACCGCCACGCGCGGCCGCTGCTTGCGGTGATGGGTGCCACCTCGACGCTGGCGCAGCGGCAAGGCGATTTCTGGATTACCGTCGTCGGCGACACGCCGGTGGCAACGTTAAAGACCTTCTTCGGCGCGCTCGAGCGCCGCAAGCCCTGAAAAACTGGAAGTTTCATGACGATGTATTCGCTCGCTCCTCGCTCCGTCTTGCGCACCGCGGCGAGCCGACTCGCCCCGGTGGCACTGGCGCTGTCGGTGAGCCTGTTCGCCTCGGCGGCGCCGTCGCCGGCGCGCGCCCAGGGGCTGCCCGATTTCACGGAACTGGTCGAGAAGGTCGGTCCCGCGGTCGTCAACATCCGCACCACCGAGAAGGCCCGTGCCGGCCGCGGCGGCGCCGGCGGCGAGATGGACGAAGACATGCTCGAGTTCTTCCGCCGCTTCGGCGTGCCGATGCCGAACCGGCCCAATCCGCGCTCGCCGCAACAGCCGCAGCAGCCGCAGCAGCCCGACGGCGAGCCGACGCCGCGCGGCGTCGGCTCCGGCTTCATCCTCAACGGCGACGGCTACGTCATGACGAACGCCCACGTCATCGAAGGTGCCGACGAGGTCATCGTGACGCTCGCCGACAAACGCGAGTTCAAGGCCCGCACCATCGGCGCCGACAAGAAGAGCGACGTGGCACTGGTCAAGATCGACGCCAGCGGCCTGCCGACGGTGCGCATCGGTGATGTCGCCAAGTTGAAGGTCGGCGAGTGGGTGATCGCCATCGGCTCGCCGTTCGGGCTCGAAAGCACGGTGACCGCCGGCATCGTCAGCGCCAAGTCGCGCGACACCGGCGAGCTGCTGCCGCTGATTCAGACCGACGTCGCCATCAATCCCGGCAACTCCGGCGGCCCGCTGATCAACATGCGCGGCGAGGTCGTCGGCATCAACTCGCAAATCTACAGCCGCTCGGGCGGCTACCAGGGCATCTCCTTCGCGATCCCGATCGACGAGGCGACGCGAGTGTCCGAGCAGCTGCGCGCCGGCGGTCGCGTCATCCGCGGCCGCATCGGCGTCGTCATCGACCGCGTCACCCGGGAGGTTTCGGAATCGATCGGGCTCGGTAAGCCGACCGGCGCTCTGGTGCGCAGCGTCGAGGCCGGTGGCCCGGCGGAGAAGGCCGGCGTCGAGGCCGGCGACATCATCACCAAGGTCGAGGGCAAGGTGGTCGAGACGGCGGGCGAGTTGCCTCGCGTCGTCGGCAGCATCAAGCCGGGCAACAAGACGACGCTGCAGGTGTTCCGGCGCGGCGGCTACCGCGACCTCGCCGTCGTCGTCGCCGAGCTCGAGCCGGAGCGCGTCGCCGCGAAGCGCACGCCCGAGAAGGACGGCGCGAAGCCGCCGGCCGCGGTCAGCAGCTTCGGACTGGCCGTGTCTGACCTCACCGACGCGCAACGTCGCGAGCTGAAGATCAAGAACGGCGTTCGCGTCGACACCGCGGAAGGCGTCGCTGCTCGCGCCGGCATTCGCGAAGGCGACGTCATCGTCACCGTCGACAACGTCGAGGTCACCGGCGCTAAGCAGTTCGATGCCGTCATGGCCAAGCTCGACAAGGCCAAGCCCGCGACGCTGCTGGTGCGCCGAGGCGACGCCGCCACCTTCCTAATCTTGCGGCCGGCACGTTGAGGAAAACCCGCAAATCTGCTTGTTAGTGGGCACTGGCAGACATTCCGGCTTTTGGTTCGCAGCTTTCCGCTATGCAGGAGCTGCCGGGCGTCGTCGGTTGAAGCGCCGACAACCGGCGAAGTTGCCCCCAGAACATCCACAGGCGATTGTGGATAAGCTGTGGACAGAAATTCGTGTTGGGGCGCGGCAACGCGAACAAATCAAGCACTGGCGCGGCTTGCCGAAGGGTGCTTTTGGCTACAATGAACCCACCCAACAAGCAGTTGCCAAACGTTTTTGTTGGAAGGCGCGTCCGTAATCGACGTGCCTTTTTTTTGACTCCGGCCCGGCGCTTTTGCGCCTTCCCATCGCTTCGCGATATGAGCCTCGCCGCAAAGGCTGCGCCGTCGTAGCCGCCAGCTGAATGGCTCGAAAAGAACATCGCGAAAAGCATGGACCACATCCGCAATTTTTCGATCATCGCGCACATCGATCACGGCAAATCGACGCTCGCTGACCGACTGATCCAGCGCTGCGGCGGATTAAGCGAGCGCGAGATGGAAGCGCAGGTGCTCGATTCGATGGACATCGAGCGCGAGCGCGGCATCACCATCAAGGCACAGACCGCGGCATTGACCTACACCGCGAAGGACGGGCAGCTCTACCAGCTCAACCTGATCGACACGCCCGGCCACGTCGACTTCTCGTACGAAGTGAGCCGGTCGCTCTCGGCCTGCGAGGGCGCGCTGCTGGTGGTCGACGCCAGCCAGGGCGTCGAGGCGCAGACGGTCGCCAATTGCTACACGGCGCTCGACCTCGGCGTCGAGGTCGTGCCGGTGCTGAACAAGATGGACCTGCCGCAAGCCGACCCGGACCGCGCCCGCGAGGAGATCGAAGACGTCATCGGCATCGACGCCACCCATGCGATCCCGTGCAGCGCGAAGACCGGCGAGGGCATCGACGACATCCTCGAGGCTGTGATCGCGCGCATGCCGGCGCCGCGCGGCCGCCCCGATGGGCCTTTGCGGGCGATGATCATCGATTCATGGTTAGATAATTATGTCGGCGTCGTGATGCTGGTGCGCGTCGTCGACGGCCAGCTCCTGCGCGGCGAGCGGATCCGCCTGATGGCCAGCGACGCCGTCTTCGCAGCCGAGCAGCTCGGCGTCTTCACCCCGAACTCGGTGGCGCGCGACCGGCTGAAGGCCGGCGAGGTCGGCTTCGTCATCGCCGGCATCAAGGAGCTGCAGGCAGCCAAGGTCGGCGACACGATCACGCTCGAGAAGAAGCTGCCGAACAATGCCGGCGTCGCCAGCGAGCCGCTTCCGGGTTTCAAGGAGATCCAGCCGCAGGTCTTCGCCGGCCTCTATCCGACCGAGGCGAGCGAGTACGACCAGCTCCGCGACGCGCTCGAGAAGCTGAAGCTGAACGACTCGTCGCTGCGCTATGAGCCCGAGGTCAGCCAGGCGCTCGGCTTCGGTTTTCGCTGCGGCTTCCTCGGCCTGCTGCACATGGAGATCGTGCAGGAGCGGCTCGAGCGCGAGTTCGACCAGGACCTGATCACCACGGCGCCTTCGGTCGTCTACCAGGTGGCACTCAACGACGGCACCATCCTGCAGGTCGACAACCCGTCGAAGATGCCCGACCTCGGCCGCATCGCCGAGATCAGGGAGCCGATCGTCACGGTCCAGCTCTACATGCCGCAGGAGCACGTCGGCCCGGTCATGACGCTGGCCAACCTGAAACGCGGCGAGCAGAAGAACATGGCTTACCACGGCCGCCAGGTCATGCTCACCTACGAGATGCCGCTGGCCGAGATCGTGCTCGACTTTTTCGACAAGCTGAAGAGCGTGTCGCGCGGCTACGCGTCGATGGACTACGAGTTCAAGGAATACCGCGCCGCCGACGTCGTCAAGGTCGACATCCTGCTCAACGGCGACAAGGTCGACGCGCTCTCCATCATCGTCCATCGCAGCCAGAGCCAGTACCGCAGCCGGGCCGTCGTGAGCAAGATGCGCGAGCTCATTTCGAGGCAGATGTACGACGTGGCCATACAGGCGGCGATCGGGGCCAACATCATTGCGCGTGAGACAATCAAGGCGCTGCGAAAGAACGTGATCGCCAAGTGCTACGGCGGCGACATCACGCGCAAGAAGAAGCTGCTCGAGAAACAGAAGGCCGGCAAGAAGCGCATGAAGCAGATCGGCTCCGTCGAGGTGCCGCAGGAAGCCTTCCTCGCCATTCTCCAGGTGGATGACTGATGGGTGTGCTGACCGGTTTGCTCTATGCCTGCCTCGGCGTTTTCGGCGTTGGCTGGTACTTCAACAAGTGGTCGGGCAATTTTTCGCTGCTGCTGTTTGTTCTCGCCCTGGTGACTTTCGGCTACTGGCTGGCCGAGCGCTTCTACTTCGCGCCGCGGCGCCTGAAGGCCGTCGCCGCCTACGAACAAAACGACGCTGCCCGGCGTGCGCAACTGGCACAAAAGGGTATCACCAAGGTCGACGACCACAGCATCGAGACGAAGCAGGCGCTGCTCCTCCAGCCTTGGTGGCTCGACTGGACGGCCGGCCTCTTCCCGGTGATCCTGGTCGTGTTCCTGCTGCGCTCGTTCCTGTTCGAGCCGTTCAAGATTCCCTCGGGATCGATGATGCCGACGCTGCTCATCGGCGACCTCATCCTCGTCAACAAATTCCACTACGGCGTGCGACTGCCGGTCATCAACAAGAAGATCGTCGCCAACCACGATCCCGAGCGCGGCGACGTGATGGTGTTCCGCTTCCCGAAGGACCCGAGCACCGACTTCATCAAGCGGGTCGTCGGCGTGCCCGGCGACGAGATCGTGTTCCGCGACCAGCGGCTTTTCATCAACGGCGAGCCCGCGAAGCTCGACGCCGCGCCGCCGCCCGGGTTCTACGATGAAGACGCGCGCTCTTTCACGCCCGCTTTCGACGAGAAGCTCGGCGCGATACAGCACGGTATCCTCATTAATCCTCAGTCCAACCATTCTTGGAGGCGCGAGGAAGGCAGCCAGTTTCCATTTCGCGAAAACTGCCGCTACAGTGACGACAGCGTGACCTGCAAGGTGCCCGCGGGTAACTATTTCATGATGGGCGACAACCGCGACAACTCGCTCGATTCGCGCTACTGGGGGTTCGTTCCCGACGAGAACATCGTCGGCAAGGCGTTCTTCATCTGGATGAATTTCGGCGACCTGAAACGGATCGGGTCGTTCCGCTAGCCGGGGAGGGTCGGATGAACAGAGTGGTCGGCAAGGCGCGGGATCAACGCGGCGTCACCCTGTTCGGGCTCCTCTTCTGGGCCGTGGTGGTGGGGTTCCTCGCGCTCGTCGGCATGCGCGTGCTGCCGGCACTGAACGAGTACTTCACCATCAAGAGGGCGATCAACAAGATCACCACCGAAGGCACGACGGTGCCCGAGATCCGGACCGCCTTCGAGCGCCAGAAGGATGTCGAGTATTCGATCACCACGATCTCCGGCAAGGATCTCACGATCACCAAGGAGAACGAGAAGATCGTCGTCAGCTTCGCCTACGACAAGGAAGTCGAACTCGTGGCGCCCGTCTTCCTTCTCATCAAGTTCGAGGGCCGATCGAACTAGTCCCTTCGCGACTCGCTTCTTCCGTTTCGCGAGTACGCTCTCCACCGATGGATTCCCGCCTCGTCGCCCTGCAGCAACGCATCGGTCACCGGTTCAGCGACTCCGACCTCCTTCAGCGAGCGCTGACGCACCGTAGTTTCGGCTCGGACCACAACGAGCGGCTCGAATTCCTGGGTGATGCGGTCCTGAGTCTGGTCGTCTCCAGCCTGCTGTTCGACCGGCTCGGCAATTCCGACGAAGGCGACCTGACCCGCGTTCGCGCTCACCTGGTTCGTGAAGACAGCCTGCACCGGGCCGCCCTGCAGCTCGGGCTGCCGGAGTCGCTTCGGCTCGGCGACGGCGAAGCCCGCGGCGGCGGCGCGTTGCGCGCGTCGATCCTGGCCGATGCGCTGGAAGCCCTGATCGGCGCCACGTTCCTCGACGGCGGCCTCGTCGCCGCGCGGGCTCTGGTGGAAAGCCTGTTCGGCGAGATCATCGACACCACCGACGTGGCGAGCTGGACCAAGGATGCGAAGACCGAGCTGCAGGAGTGGCTGCAGGGCCGGCGCATCAACGTGCCGACCTACCGCATCGTCGCCACCCGCGGCCAGGCCCACGCCCAGACCTTCGAAGTCGAGTGCGCTGTGCCGGCGCTCAGCCTGCAGGAATCCGGCGAAGGCAAGTCGCGCCGTGCTGCCGAGCAGGAAGCGGCACGCCGCATGCTCGACGCGCTTCGCGCCAGCGACCAGCCGGGAAGCCCGCTGCAGTCTTGATGGCCGACCCGGAGCCTGTCGTTGCTGCGGGGAAAAGGTGTGGCCTGGTCGCCATCGTCGGCCGTCCCAACGTCGGTAAGTCGACGCTTCTGAACGCCCTCGTCGGCCAGAAGATCAGCATCACCTCGAACAAGGCGCAGACGACGCGCCATCGCATCACCGGCATCCGCACGCGCGACCAGTCCCAGTTCGTGTTCGTCGACACGCCCGGGTTCCAGACTCGTCACGTCGCGGCGCTGAACCGATCGCTGAACCGGGCTGTCACCGGCACCGTGGCCGATGTCGACGTGATGCTGCTGGTCGTCGAGGCCGGCAAGTTCGGCAACGACGACGGCAATGTGCTGGCGCTGCTGCCGCCCGACAAGCCGATCCTGCTTGTTGCCAACAAGCTCGACACCGTGACGCGTCGCGCCGACCTCGCGCCCTGGTTGCAGCAGATGCAGAAGCGCCATCCGTTCGCCGAATTCGTGCCGATGTCGGCCGAGAAGGCGGCCGACGTTGAGCGCCTGCTCGGCATCGTCGAGCCCTATCTGCCCGCGCAGCCGTGGCTCTACGAGGAAGACGCGCTCACCGACCGCAGCGATCGCTTCCTGGCCGCTGAGATCGTCCGCGAAAAACTGTTCCGCCTGACCGGGGACGAGCTGCCCTACACCTCGACGGTGATCATCGACAAGTATGAGGAGGAGGGCGACCTGCGCCGCATCGCTGCGACCATCGTGGTCGAGCGCGACGCCCACAAGGGCATGATCATCGGCAGCGGCGGCGAGCGGCTGAAGCGGATCGGCTCGGAGTCGCGGCAAGAGCTCGAGCGGCTGCTCGGCGCCCGCGTCTTCATCGAGCTGTGGGTCAAGGTGCGCGGCGGCTGGGCCGACGACGACGCCCACCTGCGTTCCTACGGCTACGAGTAGGGCGCGCGCGAGATCATGGCTGCGCGGCCGGCCCGACCGGTGCCGCTCTCGGCGTACGTGCTGCATCGCTACGAATGGAGCGAGGCCAGCCTCATCCTGGACGTGTTCACGCGCGAACAGGGTCGCGTCGCCGCCGCCGCGAAAGGCGCACGGCGGCCGTTCTCGCAGCTGCGCAGCGTCCTGCTGCCATTCCAGCGTATCCACGTCGCCTTCGGCAAGCCGGCGAACGGCGACGAGTCTCGCGAGGTCGAGACGCTGCGGTCCGCCGAGTGGACGGGCGGCCACGCCATGCTCACCGGTGCCGCCCTCTTCAGCGGCTTCTACCTCAACGAGCTGCTCATGAAGCTGCTTGCGCGGCACGACCCGCACGCCGCCTTGTTCGACGCCTATGCCGCGACGCTGGCCGGCCTCGGCGCCGCCGACGAAGCGACGACGCAGGCTGCCCTGCGCGCCTTCGAGCTGGTGCTGCTGCGCGAGGTCGGCCTGCTGCCCGACCTCGGCACCGAGACGGCGACGCGGCAGCCGGTCCGAACCGATCGCCGCTATCTGGTGCTCGCCGACGCGGGTGTCGTCGAGAGCCGCGACGACAACGCGGCCAGTGCCGGTGGTGCGACCCTGGTGGCGTTGCATGCCGCACTGGTCGCCGGTGATCTCACCGCGCTGCAGCACGCAGCGCGCGGTGCGCTCGCCGAGCTGCGGCCGCTGCTGCGCAGCCAGCTTCACTATCATCTCGGCACCTCGCAGCTACGAACCCGCCAGGTCATGATCGAAGCGCAAGCGCTGGACGGGCGAGCGCCAGCGCTCGACCGGCGGCCGCGCCCCGCGCCATGAATCCGATGATGACGACCGGCCTCGACGATCGCCGCCGCAGCACCGCGCTGTCGGTCAACGTCAACAAGATCGCGCTGCTGCGCAACCAGCGCGACCTGGGCGTCCCGAGCGTCGTCGGCCTGGCGACGCTGGCGCTCGAGGCCGGCGCCCACGGCATCACCGTGCATCCGCGGCCCGACGAGCGCCACGTCCGCCGCCACGACGTGGGCGATCTCGGCGCCATGCTGGAGGCCTGGCCCGAGGTCGAGTTCAACATCGAGGGCAACCCGTTCCACAACCTGATGGCGCTCGTCGCCGAGGCGCGGCCGCAGCAATGCACCTTCGTGCCCGACAGCGCCGAGCAGTCGACCTCCGACCACGGCTGGGACCTCGCCGCCGATGGCGAACGGCTGCGCAGTGCGATCGTCGAAGCGCACGCTGCCGGTGCTCGCGTGAGCCTCTTCATGGACGCCGATCCGGCCGCCATGGCCGCCGCGAAATCGATCGGCGCCGACCGCGTCGAGCTCTACACCGAGCCTTACGCGAAGGCCTGGGGCACGCCGGACCAGGCCGTGGTGCTGAGTCGTTTCGCAGCGGCCGCCGCGGCCGCGCAGCAGGTCGGCCTCGGCGTCAACGCCGGCCATGACCTCAACCGCGACAACCTCGGCGACTTCCTCGCCGCAGTGCCCGGCGTGCTCGAAGTCTCGATCGGCCATGCCCTCGTGGCCGACGCGCTCGAGCTCGGCATGACGGAGACGATCCACGCCTACCTGCGCGCGATCCAGCTCGCGGCGCCGCGATGATCTTCGGCGTCGGCACCGACATTTGCGACGTGCGACGCATCTGTGCCGTGCTGGCGCGGCGCGGCGACCGCTTCGCCGAGCGCGTCCTCGGGCCGCACGAGATCGGCGTCTTCCAGCGCCGCCGCGGCCAGCTCGAGGAGCGCGGCGTGCGCTACCTGGCGACCCGCTTTTCGGCCAAGGAAGCCTTCTCGAAAGCGATTGGCCTCGGCATGCGCACGCCGATGACGTGGCGCGGCTGCGAGGTGGCCAAGCAGCCGAGCGGCCAACCCGAGATCCGCCTGCACGGCGCCCTCGCCGAGTGGTTCGTGGCGCGCGGCCTCAGCGCCCATGTGAGCGTCAGCGACGAGGCCGACTACGCAGCCGCCTTCGTCGTCGTCGAACAGCAGGAGCATCGATGATCGACAGCCATTCCCCGGTCGTGCTCGACGTCGCCAGCACCTCGCTCGACGCCGACGATCGCCGCCGCCTCAAGCACCCGCTGACTGGCGGCCTCATCCTGTTCGGGCGCAACTGGGAGAGCCGGCGCCAGCTCGTCGAGCTTGCGGCCGAGATCAAGTCGGTGCGGTCGGACGTGCTGATCTGCGTCGATCACGAAGGCGGGCGCGTGCAGCGTTTTCGAACCGATGGCTTCACGCATCTGTCGCCGATGCGCTTGCTCGGCGAGCTGTGGATGGACGATGGCGATGGCGGCCCCGGTGCCGGCGCCATGCATGCCCTCGACGCTGCGCGCGCTGCCGGCTATGTGCTCGGCGCCGAGCTGCGGGCCTGCGGCGTCGACCTCAGCTTCACGCCGGTGCTCGACCTCGACCACGGCGGCAGCTCGGTGATCGGCGACCGCGCCTTCCACCGCGATCCACGCGTCGTCGCCACGCTGGCATCGGCGCTGATGCACGGCCTGCTTCAGGCCGGCATGCACAACTGCGGCAAGCATTTCCCCGGGCACGGCTATGTCGTCGCCGACAGCCACGTCGACGTGCCGGTCGACGAGCGACCGCTCGCGCAGATCCTCGCCGACGACGCCCGGCCCTATCAGTGGCTGGCCGGCGCGCTCTCGAGCGTCATGCCGGCGCATGTGGTCTATACGGCCGTCGACGCGCTGCCCGCGGGCTTCTCGGCGCGCTGGCTGAAGGACATCCTGCGCACGCAGATCGGCTTCGACGGAGCCATCTTCAGCGACGACCTCAGCATGGCCGGCGCGCGCCGGCTCGGCGGCGTCGAACTGGCCTTCGCGGAAGCCGCGGTGCTGGCGCTCGAGGCGGGCTGCGACATGGTGCTGCTCTGCAACCAGAGCGAAGACGGCGGCGCCGCCGTCGATGCGCTGCTCGATGGCCTGCTCCACGCGCGGGAGCACGGGCACTGGCAGCCCGACCCCGACAGCGAGACGCGGCGCCTCGACCTGTTGCCGCAGACGGTACCGATCGGTTGGGACGATCTCATGCGCCAGCCCGCCTACCAGCGCGCGCTCGAGCGCCTGCCCTGAAAGCAGGCGCCCGGCGAGCTCCGCGGCCGGCCTCAGGTCTTCGGTGCGTCGCTGTTGGCGTGCTCGAACGGCAGCTTGAACTGCGACAGGTCTTTCTTGGTCTCGACCAGAACCAGCGCACCCTCGTCGACCGCTGCCGGCCGATGGATTTCGCGGGCGACGCGGATCTCGGGCGGCGCCGAAGCCATCGCTTCATGGGCGCTGCGGATCTTGGCGGCGTCGGAATTAACCCATTGCAGGCCGGCCGATTCGGCCACGGCGACCAGCGAGTCCATCGGCAGCGCGTAGGGCGCCGCCAGTGGAGCCGCCACAGGCGCGGCTTTGACCGGAGGGACCGATGCCGTGGGCTCGACTCGGGCCGGCTTCACGACCGGAGTGATCTCTTCGATAGGCTCGACCGTCGCTGCAGCGGTCGCCGGCTCATGCACCAAAAACGGGGCCGACCAAGCCGAGTCTGCGACCGGTTGCGGTTGCGAACGGTCCTCGTGCGGCGGCGTGTCGACGAAAGGCGCCGTGAACGGCGAGACGTCGGCGTGCGTCGCGGCGTGGTTCTCCATGCCCGCTTCGAGCGTGGTCAGGGGACCGGTCGACGATGCAGCGGCGCCGTCGACGTCGCCATCGCGCGGACCCCGCTCGCCATCGCCGCCTCGGCCACGACCGCGTCCGCGGCCCCGCCTGCGGCTGCCTGAGCCTTCGCTCTCGGCAGCTCCGGCGGTACCGGGCAGCAGGCTCGGATCCTCGGCGTCGGTCACTGAGCGGCTGGCTTCGACCGGCTGCGACAAAACATCGCCGTTCGCGCCCACCGGTGCTGCGGACTCGCCGCTGCCATTGACGCCGGCTTCGCTGCTCACGCCTTCGTCACGATCACGGCCACGGCCGCCGCGACGATTGCGGCGGCGACCGCTCTGACGATCGTCATTGCCGGCAGCGCTGTCGCCGGCATTGGGCATCGTGTCGACGAAGGGCTGGGCGCCGTTCGCCTCGGGGCTCGCCTCGGTCGCTGGTGCGCCGTCGACCGGAGCGTCGGCGACTCGGCCGCCGCGCTCGCCGCGGCCATTGCGGCGCTCGCCGCCGCGGTCGCCGCCACGCTCACTACCGCGTTCGGCGCTGCGTTCCCCGCCTCGGTCGCCGTTACCTTCGCCGTTGCGATCGGCACTGCGTTCGCCACGCGGCGGACGCGCCTCGCGCGGTTCACGTGGCTCGCGGGCATCGCGCGGCTCGCGTGCGTCGCGGGCCTCGATGCCGAGCGCTTCGCTGCCTTCGGCACGGACCGGCTCTCCGGCCCGGTCGCCACGACGGCCGCCACGCGCGTTGGCGTCGACGGCCTCGCCGCCGCGCTCGCCGCCGCGGTCGTTGCCACCGCGCTCGCCGCGCCGGCCATCGCGCCCACCGCGGCCGCCACGACCGCCACGATCGCGGTCACCGCCGCTGCGCTCGCCACTGCGTTCGCCGCCGCGCTCACCGCGACCCGTGCGCGGCGTTTCCGCGGCCTTGGCCGTCGTCGGTGCCGGCAGCATCGGGGCCGGTACCTTCACCTGCTCGGCTGCAGGCGGCGCGAAGATGTTCTTGACCCAGCTGAAGAAGCCGCCACCCGCCGGTGCGGCCATCGGCGCGGCGACGGGCGCCGGCGCAGGCTGCACGGAAGCGACAGGCGCCACTACCGGCGCCGCGGCAACACGCTCGGGCCGTTCGACCGGCGACGGCGCCGGCGTCTCGGGCAGGATGCCCTTGATGACCGGCTCCTGCTTCGGCTTGGTCTTCTCGCGCCGCGTGATGCCGACCTCGTCTTCCTGATCGTCGACCATGGTGTAGCTGGCTTGCAGGTTTTCGAGGCGCGGGTCGTCGTGGCGCAGCCGCTCAAGGCGGTAGTTCGGCGTCTCGAGGTTCTTGTTCGGCACCAGCAGCACGGTCACGCGCTGCTTCAGCTCGATCTTGGTGATCTCGGTGCGCTTCTCGTTGAGCAGGAACGACGTGACCTCGACCGGCACCTGCACGTGCACGGCGGCGGTGTTGTCCTTCATCGATTCTTCCTGGACCATGCGCAGGATCTGCAGTGCGCTGGACTCGGTGTCGCGGATGTGGCCGGTGCCGTTGCAGCGCGGGCAGGTGATGTGGCTGCCTTCCGAGAGCGCCGGGCGCAGTCGCTGCCGGCTCATCTCGAGCAGGCCGAACTTGCTGATCGACGAGAACTGGACGCGGGCCCGGTCGGAGCGCAGCGCGTCGCGCAGACGGGTCTCGACCTCGCGGCGATTCTTCGACTCGTCCATGTCGATGAAGTCGACGACGATCAGGCCGCCGAGATCGCGCAGCCGCATCTGGCGCGCGATCTCGTCGGCGGCTTCGAGGTTGGTGCGGGTCGCGGTCTCCTCGATGTCGCTGCCTCGCGTCGAGCGCGCGGAGTTAACGTCGACCGAAACCAGCGCCTCGGTGTGGTCGATCACGATGGCGCCGCCCGAAGGCAGGTTCACCGTGCGCGAGAACGCGGTCTCGATCTGGTGCTCGATCTGGAAGCGGCTGAAGAGGGCGGCGTCGTCCTTGTAGCGCTTGACCTTGTGCGCCGTCTCCGGCATCACGTGGCTCATGAACTGCTGGGCCTGGTCGTAGATGTC
>Ga0123338_10001103_pt1 | contig 26403 bp, 31 predicted proteins | sample grotaG_FD_89793 | JGI IMG/M metagenome (GOLD analysis project Ga0123338, IMG submission 89793) | Glacier valley bacterial and archeal communities from Borup Fiord, Nunavut, Canada, to study Microbial Dark Matter (Phase II) -... | ecosystem: Environmental > Aquatic > Freshwater > Ice > Glacier ...
AAAAAAAATCGCTTAGCCACAACCTTGGTAGGCCATCGCACAGCGATTTTGTTCAATTATAATTTGTGTTATTTATAGAACATTTATAAATTTATACGAGGAGAATAATTATATGAATATATTAGGAGTAGAAGTTGAAAGAATAAAAGGTGAGAAATACATACTTTTAAGATTAAGGTACAAACGTGGATTGTTTTTTAGAATTAAAAAAATAATAAAAAATTATATAAATATAATTAATTTAAATTTAAAAGAATCAAATAATATTTTTTGCCCTGAATGTGGAGAAAAAATAGATTACTATAAAGAGGTAGTTTATTTAAGAAAATTTAAAGTAAATTTTAGAAGTGGATTAATTACCTCTAAAGCGCAGAAAATAAATTATAAAATTGAATTTAATGGAAGAGAAGATGGATTTAGCTGCAGGAATCCTTATTGTTATTGGACATATGAATATTTTCATGGTGAATCAGAAGGAAAAGATATGATAGAAGAAATAAAAAAAATTATTAAAGAAGAAAAATTAAAAATTGATGGAGAATAATAAAAGGGAGGAGATTACATGGCAGAGGTTAAAGCAGGAGTAGTATTTGTTAGTAAATTTTGTAAACCTGGTTCTAAAGCATTTAAAGGTTATATAGATTATATAGATCGTAGCGAAGCAATCAGAAATGATAATTTAAGTAAGTTTAACTTATATAATGATTACATGGATAATCCAGAGAAAACAGGTGGTCTTTTTACGGCTACTAAAGACATTCTGAATACTGATGAAAAGCAAGCGCTTAAAGATTTATTCGCCCAGGCACAAGACAATAAAAGTATTATGTGGCAAAATGTAATATCCTTTGATAATCGTTGGCTAGAAGAGCAGGGAATGATTAATAAAGATACTGGTATTGTAAATAGTCAAAAACTGCAAGATCTTACAAGACTATCTATGACACAGCTGCAGAAAGCAGAAAAGTTAGAGAATGCAATCTGGTCAGCCGCTATTCACTTTAATACCGATAATATACATATACACATTGCAATGGTAGAACCTATCCCAATGCGCGAAAAGATGCAGGATGGGCCATATGAAGGGCAATATAGAGGTAAGTTAAAAGAGGGGAGTCATAAAAAAGCTAAGAGCACCGTAGTAAATAATATAATGAATAATCAACCCGAAAATGACATGATTAATAATATTATTCGAAATAATATAATTGAGTCAAAGAAAAAAAATCCTCTTATGGAAGATAAGGAATTTGCACAGTTGTTCATGGAAGTGCATCAAGAACTACCTAATGATCGTAAGCTCTGGAACTATAGTACTAATGCAATTAAAAATTCAATTCCTAAAATCGATCAAATGAGTAAACTTTGGATTGAAAAATATTGTGGAGATGATTATAAAAAGCTTCAGGAGTTATTAAAGGCTCAAGAGAATAAGTATAACATAGCGTATGGTGATTCTAAGAGTGGTGCTGGCTATGTAGAGAAAGAAACTAAGGATATGTATAAAAGGCTTGGAAATGTTATTCTAAAAGAAATAAAGGCCTTTGACAAACAGCAAAGAGATGAGATTTATAATAACGCAAAGAACCAGGGACGAAAACTAAGTCAATCGGATGCACAGATATACAGGAATGGAAAGCTGCAGCACAGTTCATCTTATCCATCTCTTAAAACCGCAATAGAGTTTACTAGATTATTGATGAAAGATGAATTTGAGAGTATTAAAAATCAAAGAATCTTCCTGGCAGTACAGCTGGAAAAAGAACATGAAAATGAAAAAGATATTGAAAAATAATACTAGGAGCTATTCGTAGCACCTAGTTTTTTTGGCTTTTTTTACAGCATTCGTGAAATTAAAGTTTGTCGAATTATTATAGGAAAATATATTTGTTGTTAGTTCAGGGAGAAAGAAGATTAATATGGGAAAACACATTATATACAATCTATCAACGTTGGATAATGTAGCTGCAATGTTAAGGGTAGCTGTCTACATGGCAGGGGATAAAAGAGCTGCAGAGCAGGACCTTATAATTGTTTTAGAAAAAAAGTCTAATAATAGTAATACAGTAACTTATACCGTAAAAGATAAAGAAAATAATTATTAAAAGAATTGTTTTCATGTTCCTGGTAGTATCTCAAATTCAGTAATAATGCTAGAGATAGCAATATTTACATATTTTTTAAAATTTAAAAATCATATTCAAGGAAGGAGAAATTAGTAATGGAAGCAATGGGAAATAAGCTATTAACATTTGCAGCCGAGGCACAAACACAATTAAACGTTGTTCTTGTTCTTGCTATAATTGTAATCGGATTTAAATTTATGGCGAGTGATGAGAGCAGAGAAAAAGCAAAAAAAGCAATACCTTGGATTATTTTTGGAGCACTTTTAATTGGCGCAGCTATAAATCTAGGTGCGGAATATGGCGCGAAGCTAAAGTTTTAAAAGAAAGGGCTATCCATCCTCTTAGGTTGGAGATGGATAGCCCATATTATTTTAGGTTTCACACCTGAAATAATAATTACTTGACGAATTACTCTACAAATGAAATGAGGTGAAAAAGTGTTAAAAGCTTATAAATTCAGGTTATACCCAAGTGAAGAACTAAAGATATATTTAGCCAAAACTTTTGGATGAACTAGATTTGTATATAACCTCATGTTAGCGGAAAGGATTACATCTTACGAAGAAAATAAATACCTCGAGATTAAGAAAATAAAATATCCGACCCCAGCATAATACAAAAATGAATATGTCTGGTTAAAGGAAGTGGATAGCCTTGCATTATCCAATGCACAAATGAATTTAGAAAAAGCATATAAGAATTTCTATAGAGATAAATCAGTTGGCTTTCCTAAGTTCAAGAAGAAAACGAATACCAAGAACTATACAACGAATAATCAAAATGGCACTGTATACATTGAAAACAATCATATCAAAGTTCCTAAACTAATATTTATTGAATAAAAAATAGGAGGAAATACTTATGGATAAGATGATTAAAGGGAACGTACAAGAGAGGGAGATTTATAAGAAATTTAAAAGGGTAATAACGCTATTAACAGTAATAGCAACAGTAGGGTTAATTGGTTGTACAAAAGGAGTAGAAAGTAACGAAGATCAAAAAGATGTAGGGGTTAGCAGCTATGTTGAAACTAAAGAAACAAGTGCCTTAAATAAAGAAATTAACCCAACTGAAACAATATCACAATATGTAAATGAACAGGTAAGTACGTTTGATGGGGTATTTAACATTGGTGGTATTAGTCTTATTGTTCCATTTAATTATAATATACTTGTATCAAATAGTTGGGATTTTGACACAAACGACTACAAGAAGGGTAATGAAGGGACTTTGAATACTCAAACACAACATTCAGTTCCATTAAAAAGCTTAAAATCAGACTCGTATTTTCATGTAACTTTAGAACATTTTAACAGGGTGCTTAAAAATGTAGAAGAACTTAGAGAGTGTAAAGTGTGGGGTGTGCGTGTACAAAATACCTATGCGAAAAAACCTATGACATTTTATATAGGAAACTTAAAAAATGGTTGTACCTTAGATAGTATTGTAGCTGTATATGGAACTCCAGAAAGAACGTATAGAGATGTTGTAAATAAAAGTTGGACATACTACTATACGAGTGGGTATAAGAAAATATCCTTTAGTGTAAATGATAGTTTAGGGTTAGACGTGTTTGAATTTACAGATAGTTCTTATAAATATGTAAAATAATCTCTATAAACTAATGGTTAGCACAGTAAAATAAACTTTTACTTATCCAAACGGGGGTACAAAATGAAAGCCAATAAGGAACATGGAAATAATAATCTATTAATGCAGTTAAACAAAAGATTGGGGAAAAAGTGGCCAATTAGTATTATATGTGTAGTCGCATCAACCATAGTATTTTTTGCTTGTAATTATGTTATAAATTGCTTTATTCATTTATTTAAAAAAGAATACAGTACAGAAAATTTACTTAACACAAACAATTTTTTTAAAATTCAATTCAGTATAATTACAAGCAATAAATTCATCCTGCTTTTATATGTTTTCACATTGATTTTAATTATTGTAATAGTTTTGAAAATAATATATGGCATACATACAAGTTTTGCAGACATGAATATTGGACAAAAGGGTTCTAGTCGAGCTACAACCACAAAAGAAATAAAAGAACAATATAAAGAGGTACCTGACAAAGACATTTCTTTCCCCGGACATGGTGGCCTTCCTGTCGCGCGTATGGGTGACAAGTTATACATAGATGAGGATAATACGAATGTAGTTATACTTGGTATTACCCGAGCTGGAAAAGGTGAAATTATAGCAGTTCCAATGATTGATTTATATTCAAGAGCAGAAATAAAAGATTCCATGGTTATTTTGGATATGAAATTAGAGCATATATCCAGGTCGTACAATACACTTGTCGCAAGAGGATATGAAGTATTGTTATTAAATATCGAAGACCCAACAATTGGTATTCAATACAATCCACTGGATCTAATTGTTAAGTATTATAGAAACGGATTCATTTCTGATGCGGAGCTATTGTGTAATTCATTTGGATATTCAATATTTTCAAGTAGCGGAACGGTATCCGGAGATGCTGGAACATTTTTTCTTGATAATGCAACAAACGCAGTAGCTGCTTTAATATTAGCGCATATTACAGACTGTATGGATGAAGATAATAGAGCCAACGCAAATGCACAGATATTATTCACACGCAAGCAGCTAAATTATGAAAATCTAATCGGTGAAAACAAAGAAGTGGCGTTGAAAGAATATTTTGAAAATAAAATAACAGAATTCACATTAAAAAATATACAAAAAGTAAAAGTGATCCCGGATACTGTTAAATTTATCCCGACGTATGAAAATCTAAAAAAAGTGACTATGAATTCTATTGTAAATACCTTTACTGGACTTGCTCGAGTACATATAAATCAGAATTTAACGCAATTAGATGTTTATTTTCAAAAGAGACCTAACATGGATAGAGCGAAGGCAATTTACAGTTCAATAGAGGTTGCTGGCGGTGATAAAACTAAAGGATCTATTTTCTCTCAGGCACTTACGAAATTGAATATATACTGTTATGAAAACATAAGCAAAATGACATCCCAATCCACCTTTGACATAGAAAGTATAGGCTTTGGAGAAAAGCCGGTAGCGTTATTTATTGGTGTGCCTTTTTATGATAGAAGCAAGGATAGTATTGTATCCACATTAATAGGACAAGTTTATCAATCAAATGCCAGAAAAGCTTCGCAAACAAGAGATTTAAAATGTGATAGAAGAATAATCTATCACCTTGATGAAATTGGAAACTACCCTGCAATAAAAGATTTTAAAACAATGCTTTCAGTAGGACTTGGTATTAACATGGTTTTTAATTTATTTATTCAAACTTATAACCAACTTGACAGTACATATGGAAATGATTCAGCTACTATTAAAGATAACTGCGGAACGCATGTGTATATTCAAACTAGCTCTTATGATACAGCAGAACTTTTTAGTAAATTAATTGGGACAGAAACAATTACGAACATTACGAGAAGTGGTCAAAAGCTTAGTCTTAGTAAAACAATTACGGAATTATACGAAGAAAGACCGATTCTCAATCCAAATGAATTAATGGAGTTTCGTCCTGGTGAATTAGCGATTAAAAGAGTCATGAAGAGAACAGCTCTTGATGGTACTAAAGTAGTCCCTTATCCGATTATTAACACGATTGAAAGAGGAACAAGTTATTTATACAGTTATGAGTATCTTTCTTCAACATTTCCTTCTACCACAAAGATAAGTGATTTGAATATTCCCAAAAATGAAAATCTCGATGGAAATAATGTATATGATTTCAATATCACAATGAATAAATATGCTTACGTTTGGTTAAAACAAGTTATGAATTCCGGGGATGAAGATTTAATCGATAAATTGACACCAAAAGATTTACAAGATTATGAGTACTTTAAAACATATTACAAATTTGACGAAAAGCTGAAGTTCGCATCGAAAGGTACTGCATTACTTAGAAGTGCACAGGCAAACAACTTAAATATTTCAGGCGAGAACACTTTAGCTGAATTTATAGATCAAATGTGTAAAAGTGATATTTCATTAAAAGATAAAGATTTAATTTTTGATTTAATTGAAAGGACCAGTGATAAATAATGGGAAATGATGCTTTTCTTATAGTTGATAAATATATGGATTATTTTGTTCCATCTTATTTTATTGGAGATATTTTTATGGTTATTGGATGGAAGATATGTGTTGGGCTTAAACTATTTTGCGATTTCACACAAAAATTATTTGATGCAGCATATCAATTTATTTCATTTACGAATGATGGTATATTTAAAACTTTTCTTGGAGGTTTTTATCCGATTGTAACTGCAATTTTTGTTATTAGTATAATTGCATTAGGATTAGTTTATATGTTTTCCGAAAAAAGGCCTGCAATTTTAAAAAATATGTTAATCGGTATGGCAGTACTTTTTGTTGCACCACAAATGACAGATTTTATGAATGATTTATTGCTCACAGGAAAAAATGCAATAAATGGAAATACAAGTGTAGCAACGCAAGCTGTGAGTAGCAACGTAAAAGATTTAAAATACATCGCCATGAACAATTTTGATTTTAATTTAAATATTTCAGAAAACACAGCAAAAAATTTAGAAATCCTTATCGCCGAAGAACACGTAAAACCAAGTGTTTTTACAACTTCCTTACAAAAAGAGGTTTTTGGATATGTCCCTCAATTGAATGAATCCGGAATTCTCGTTTGGAAAGAGGTTGGTAGTAAAGGAATGTTTGATATTTTTGATCCCCCATACTATTACCGGTACAGTTATCAGTTTTTACAAATTATAGTAGTTCTTTGTGCCAATATATTAATCATATTATTTTCTTCTTATAGTGTTGTGCGAATGATTTGGGAGATTATAACAACACGAGTAATTGGATATATAACATCGCTCGAGATAACCTCTGGACAGAAATTAAAAAAGTGTATAGAAGCATTTTTTAATTCATATTTCATATTATTTTTAATTATTATAAACATTAGGTTGTTTCAACTCGCACAACAGTATATAAATAACAAATTCCCAAATTGGGACCAAGGATTAATACGTGCATTCCTGATTGTTTTTGTTGCATTGGTGGTTATAGATGGACCCAAATTAATTGAACAACTGTTTGGTAACGATTTAGGAATTTCTCATGGATCACAAAAGATGATGGGTCTTATGCGAATATATCAACAGCATCAAATGCAATCAAGAATGAAGGACAATCAGAAGTCACAACAAAAAATTGCAAGCACAAATTCAAATGATTCAAGGGCTAAAATGAGCAGTAAAACAACCTCTTCCACTGGAAGTTCAGGAAATAATGAGCCTAATGTATTAACCGCTGGAAGCAATACAAATGGTTCAGCTAATAACTTTCCTACAACTGCTAGCAATAATAATACAAATTTGGACAATAACAGCAGTTCCTCTAATTCAACCCTTGCTTCAAGCTCTAACGAAAATAGCAGTTCAAAAGCAAAAGCAAATACAACTATCACTGGTGGGAATGGAGATAGTCGCATTTCAAATATAGGAACAAATGCGAATGCGAATAGCGTGGAGAACGGCTCTAAATTAATGGGGGGTAAAGAAGAACCCCATACTGCAAATACAGGTGCAAAGGAAAATAGTAGTGAGAAAAATGAAACTAACGCTGCTATAAATAACAAAGAAACCTCTATTACTGGAATGGGAACAACTACGGATTCTAAGTTACCTTCATCTAATGCAGATAGTTATGGTATGAGCGATAAAAATGAACCAGGTAGCACAGATTCTCCATCAAATAATGCACAACCTCATGGTATAGACGAGGGAAATATAAATGGATCCAATTATTCAAATAACAACAGCAGCGCACAAAAATTTAATCATTCACAAGATCCTACACCTACAGCTAGTAAAAAATGGTCTACAAAAAGCGTAAAGAATAATAATGATAAGGAGTAAAAATGGCACATTATTTAGTAATTAAAAACATAAAGTCTGGTACAAAAGCCACAAGCAAATTTTTATTTACCGATCTTCTTTTTATTTTTGTATATGTTGGCAGTGGTTTATTTATACAATCGTTGATATCAAGTACCTTACTGATTGTATTTCATTTGTTTAACTTTATTATAGCGTTGCTGCTTATAAGTAAGAGCAAGGTTAACCCAGGGAAAAGATATTATCATTCCGTATATTATTATTTGATTCGTAACATTTCTACATATCACCCTGTGCCAAATGAAAGTAAAAATATTTTAAAAGGAGAAATGTTAAATGAGCTCAAAAAAGAACGATAAAGTTTATCAATTTACAAAAGACATAATTCCTATTAATAGATATGATTTTAATAATGAGTATTACATAACGGATGAAGAAAAGATAATTGATTTTTTTAAGATTAAGTGTAGGGATCTTACAACAACAAATGCGGCAGATGTGGAAACTGATAATTCTAATTTAACCATTTTCTTACAAAAGTTTGAAGATGATTTTAAGATAATTAGTATAAATATTCCCACCAACTGTAAAAAACAAATTAATTATTTTAATAATAAAATCAAAAAGTGTAAAAACCTTTACTGCAAATCCCAGCTTATAAAAAAAAGGGATGAAGAAATTTGGATTGAAAAGAACAAACTGGATAAGGAATTTTATTTAATGGTATTTGCATCGAATAGAGAACGATATGGTTCTCAATACAAAACAATCATGTCTACGCTTGGCGTTAACGATTTATTATTAAAAATTAATAAAAATCAAAAGGATGAAGTCCTGATGAAAATAAATAATAAAAATCTAAAAATATAATTGCTATTAATAGCACAGAGTGGAGAAAAGGAAATGAAAAAAATATGGAAAATTTTAAATATTAAATCAATTATAAAAGATATTGTAGAAGGGTTAATTATTTGTTGGTTGTTATCAGTGGCGTTTTGTACTGCAGTAATAAATAATTGGTTACCAACATGGGATGGTCAATTTCCCCAAATAATAAAACACAACGAATTTATAGTAGTCTATGTATTTTTTTTAGTTGCTTGGATGTTAGCAATAATGTTACATGTATTTTTGGGACACTATATGGTTCCTAAAGAAAGTGAAAATGAACAAATTACAGAAGAGAAATCTGTGGATTAAAATATATGTGCTATTAATAGCACAGAAAGGGGAACAATGGAAAAAAAATTAGAGGTAAAAAAAGCTTTTGATAAAACACTTATAGAATTTATTCAACCTCAAGGTGGAATAAGTTTCCGCGCCCTTGATTATGTCAGGACGGGTACAGGATATGAAGCATGCATTGAAATTTATGATTTTCCTACTTATCTTGAGTCACATTGGTTGTCAGACGTTTGCTATATCAATGGAGCAATCACTGTCATTGATATATCTACAGAAAATATTGAAGAAGTAAAAAAGAATTTGAATAAATCATTAAAAGAACAAAAAACAAGAGTCACAACCGAAAAAGAGGAAGGGGATGCGATGGATGCGAGCAATGCATTCGATGATTTGCAATACTTATATCAAAAAATTGTTAGAGCGAACACGATATTAAAGAGTGTAATAATTAGGATTTTTATTAAAGGAAGAACATTAGCAGAGCTGGAACTAAAGGAAGAAGAAGTGTTAAAAAACCTGAATGAATTTAAAGGCGCAGTGATGTTAAATGAACAATATTTTGAATGGAAGAGTGTATACCTGCCATATAAAGAGCAGCTTAAAATGCCAAATGCAAGAGTTGGACAACCGTTAGTTGATGAAGCAATTGCTGGCGGTAATCCATTTCATTTTTCAAGTCTTTCAGATCCTGAAGGTAATTATATTGGAAATACTCCATGCGGCGGATCAGTATTGTTTTATCTTTTTACAAAGACAACTAGAAGAGCATATTATAATGCACTCATTTTTGGAGACATGGGAAGTGGGAAGTCTACACTACTCAAAAAAATTTCTCATGATTCTTTTATTAGAGGGGATTTTGTAAGAATGTTTGACGTAAGCGGAGAATGCAGTTATCTTTGTGAATGCGCTGGGGGAAAACAAATCAACTTAGATGGTACAAACGGATTGATTAATATGTTTCACATTTTAAAAGTAGATGAAAGCGAGCATGTATGTTATACAACGCATATTTCAAAATTAAATGTAATTTTTGAGATCCTAGCCGGAGAAAGAAATGCGCAAGAAATTATAGCCTTTGAAAACGCAGTAAGAGAAATGTATGAGGAAATGGAAATTATCCCAGACGAATTTACAAAGCAAACGAGAATCACCGATTTTAAAGCTTCCGAGTATCCAACCGTTAGTATTTTTATAGAATATATAAATAAAAAAATAAATAACATCGCTAAAACAAAAGAAAAAGGTAAAGAAAAATTAAATGAAATAGAATTAATTCGTCTTTACAATGTTGGAGAAATATTTAAAAAGATAAAAATCAACTATGGTAATTTACTTGATGGGCCAACGAGCATAGATAACATAATGGATACTCAATTTGTGGTTTTTAATATCAGTAATATTGTAAAAATTGAACCTAGTATTGCAGATGTAATTTTATTTTCTACTTTTTCGCTTAGTTGGGATAATTGTACACGAAATGGACTTTATATGAAAAAATTGTGGGAAGAAGGAAAGATCGCTTGGGAAGATATTGTTCATTTCCTTATTAGCTTTGATGAGCTTCATAAAATTGTTAATGCACAAAAAACAGTTGCAATTAGACAATTAACACAAATGCAGCGAGAAATGAGAAAAGTTTTTGGCGGCATGGTACTTGCTACACAATCTATTTCGGAAATGTTTCCAGAAGGCAGCAATGATGAAAACATAAAGTTAATAAAAGACATGTTCGGATTTTCTAATCTTAAATTTATAGGAAAGGAAGATCCATCTAAAAAAGAATTGTATAAAAAAGCGTTTGGTGATAGTTTATCCGACTCTGAAATTGCAAGAATTCCAAAACAAGAAACCGGAGAATTTATACTCAGCGTGGCCGGAGACAGTAATATCGAATTTAAAGTATTTGTAGATGCACAGGAATTAGACATGTTTAGAGGTGGTGCTTAATGTTTGATCCCTTAGAAAAAGAAAAAATATTAAAAAAAAGGATTAAAATAGCATTCGCAATTATATCTTCACTCTTTTCTTTTTTTGGACTTTTTCTATTTTTGTTATTAATTATGATTGCTGTAATTGCAGGTGCAAAATCTAAAAATTCATATGATGCAAGTGACTATACAAAATTTACGAGTCAAGTAGAAGCGTATCGAAATCCTGTTGCAAAGATGTGTGAACAAGAAGGCATTGTTGATTATGTAAATACAATACTTTCCCTTATGCAAGTAAGTACGCAAGGACAAAGTTCAGATCCAATGGCATCCGCGGATAAAATATCTAACACCGAATGGGGGAAAAATAGAGGGGATATAAAAAAAACAAGTTATTCAATTGAATGTGGAGTGAAAGAATTTAAAGAGCTGTTAAGTTTATGTAATGTAAAGAATAGTGATGACAATGCAATGTTAGCAATCGTATATGAAGCATATAACCTTAATCGAGATTATGTAGAATATGCAAAAACAAAAGGAGAATATTCCGTTGATAATGCAGCTTCTTTCATTTCATCTACAGAAGATTTACCAAACTTTGTATCTTCAACTTTTAGTACCAACGTAGCTGCTTTTGTAAAATTAAAAAATAGTAATTATAAACAATTTATACATCCTTTAAGTATTTATACTATTTTATGTGATTACAACGCAGCTGATAGTGACGGAAATTTAAGTACAAAAACCATTTACAAAGGTGCAAATAAACAGGGGGTATTAAGCGCTGGAGAGGGATTAATTACTGCAATAGAAACCACCGAAGCGATTAGTAAAATAACAATAGAAACAAAAAATTATATTTTGATCTATGAAGGAATAAAAGATTGTGAGCTTAACACTGGACAAACTATACAACAAGGGAATTTACTTGGGTACACATCTGAATTACATAAATACTCAAGCGCGGATAATTACACTTATGGCATTTACCTTGAAATCACAAAAGATGGTGTTAATATAAATCCGGAAGATATCCTTGACCTTGTTACAACATCAAAACAACCGTTGGATAAAAAAACAAGTGAATTAATTGTCCTAATTGCCCAATATTCAAAGATTTGTGTAGATAGCATTAAATATAAAGCTGGTAATGACGATCTTGGTCTTACACATGACATTTATTCAAATTTTTTTTATACGGATGAACCTAAGAAAGCTTTTGATTTACCATATGATAGCTATGATAATCTGGCGAATTATGAAAATATAACATATTCCATTGATGAAAATATTTTACCAGTTCTTATGTATGAAGGCGATGTTATATTTTATAAAAATGAAGAGGGGAATTATGATCAAGTTGCTATTTATGTAGGGGAATCCATGGCTATACATATGTCAGAAAAAGGATGTGTACTTGATTTCTATAATTTTAGAGTCCCGTGTAAACTTATAAGATTTGTAGGGAAAAAATTTTTAGGGTTAATGTGGCCGCTTCCAACCTTTGATAGTAGCTGTATAAGTTCTGAATTTAGTCCAGACAGAGAAAATCCAGTTACAGGAGTAGTGGAATCTCATAACGGTACGGATTTTGCGGCACAGGAAGGGGCAAAAGTAATTGCGGCCGGAGATGGTACGATAATAAGTTCCGGATGGAGTGATACGGCCGGATATAACATCATTATTGATCATGGAAAAGGGGTATATACATATTACATGCATGCTTCTCAGCTTTTAGTAGAGCAAGGAGCTACCGTAAAACAAGGAAATGAAATAATGCTTGTAGGAACTACAGGACAAAGCACTGGAAATCATTTGCATTTTGGATTAATGATTAATAAAACGTTCGTAAATCCAATGGATTACACTTACAAGTATACAAACCAAGAATAAAGGAGAAAAAATGTACATATGTGGGAGCGTGGTAGATCTTTCCTTATTTACCCAAGGCAAAATTTTTAAGGGGATACCTGAATATGTAGCAATCAAAAATGAAGGGGAAAACAATACCTATTTATTTCGTATGTTAAGTGGAAATGAAAGATTCAGTCAATTCCACCATATTTCTTTTATCATTACAGACAAGGATCTTAAAAACGGAATAACCAAAGGAAGACCTTGTATATTTCTATCGGTGGTCAACTCATTAGAAGAAGCGGAAGAGATGGTTAATAGTTATCATTTTTCCACGGAAAGTGTAGCAAAAGAAAAGGAGCTTACAAATGGAAAATATATTAGGAAATTTTATTAAAAAAGCAAAAGTATTTATAGCATTAGCAAAGAAAAAGTTCAAATCGAGCAGAAATAATTCGATCATCCTTTTTCTTGTAATCTTTTTAGGTGGATATTTTTTACTTTTCACGTCAAAATCTTGGCTAGACAATGGAAACACAGAGAAAAAGTATACTGTATTAAATACAGTTGAAACAATTGATAACCGTTCTCTTAAACTTGTTAAATGGAATTACTGTGAATCAACTAGCACGATGGAAATAGAAATAGAAATCAATAATACCACTTATGACGGTATCAATTCTTTTATCTTTGGCTGCAATGATCGGAAAGGGAAAAATTATAAAGTAGATGCTATTATTACATCCCCAACATTAACCGTTATACAAATTCAAAATGTTAATGTAAAAAAATTAAGTGAGATAAGACTTACAATGCAAGTGGATTACGGAGGTCGAAAATCTGAAGAAATGGCAAAATTTTATACGAATAACGATCAGGTTGATAAAGTAGAGGAAATTATTACTTATAATACCCTCGATTCCTATTACCTCGCCAAGCTAGATAAATACATAATTGAATATAAGAAACAAATAACAGATCTCACAACCAAAATTACGGAGCAAAACGGCAAGTTAACAAATTACAATGCGGTTTTAAATGATTTAACGAAACAACAAAATTACGTAGCTGCAGATGAGTTAGAAAAAGTAAATAAAGAAATCGCAGATACAAAAAACGGAATTAATGAATGTACTAACAGCATTAAAGATTTTAACACTTCGATTAAAGAAACAGAAAAAAAGATTCAGAACACCCAGGCAATTAAAGAGGTGTATAAATAGGAGAAAAATTATGAACATAGCCTTTGTAGGTACAGAGTTAAAAGGAAATTTTGCATTAGATACATGCGGATCAAGAGGAGATCATTTGGATTTTATAGGAGAGTATAATCACATTAATGCAGTAACAAATATTATACTATCTACCCAATATACAGCAATAATCTATGATGTTGATATGTTCATTGATGATTCTATTATTGTCGCAAATGAAGTTGAACGTATTTACAAAGCGAATAATACAAAAGTAATCATATATGCATCAGGATTTAATCTTGATTCGGCTGTAATCGTAGAGCTGCGAAAAAAAAATTATGTAAATTTTATTTTTGCTATGGGGCTGGCTTCAAAAAAAAATGAGTTAGAAAAATGCCTGAATGGTTACTATGAATCAAATGAAAATGAAAACATAACAAATAGGATATTAAAAAAGGAAAGTACAGAACCACCTATTCACAAGGTCTTTAAATCCATTGGAGTGTGCGGAGCATTAAGTAGAATCGGAACAACAACACAGTGCATGCAAATGATTAAATACCTGACTTTAAAAGGCTATACAGCTGCGTATATCGAAATGAATGAAAAGAATTACATTAATGGGTGTATAAACCTTTATTCAGAAGTTAAGCAACACGCTAATTCAGGGAAAATTGAATATGCAAATATTACTATGTATCGAAGTACAGATATACCAGAAGCATTAAAATCAAACTTTGAATATCTTGTATATGATTACGGTACGTTTTTAGATAATGGATTTCAAAAAATATCTTATCTTGAAAAAGACATTCAAATCATGGTCTGCGGAGCAAAAGCAAATGAAATAGACTACGTACAACAATTATTACAATCGCAATATTACAGAGCCGCACATTACTTATTTTCTTTTGTACCAGATGTGGATAGAAATGATTTAAAAGAAATGATGAGTGATAGAGAAAACAAAACGAGTTTTGCGGAGTATCAGCCGGATCCATTTAGTTATTCCTCAAATTTGAACAAGCTCTATGAAAACTTCTTATTTGTATCGGAACAAATGGACAAAAGAAAAAAACCACGTTTCTTCAAAAAAGGGTGATCATATGGCCAACAAATTTAATTCAATCCTGGTAAAGAAAAATAATGATTTTATAAAAGAGCAACGTATGAAATTATTAAAAGACCAGATAAAAAAAGTTACAGACATTGATAATCATAATAAAAAACGTGAAATTAACTCTTTTACAGGGTTTAAAATCTTTTTTAAATATATATCGAAATTAATATTATTTATAATAAGAATATTTCTTATATTAATATTATTTGGAACAATTATATTAGTTTTGATAAGTTTGTTTTATCCTGAAAGTCACCAACAATTTAGAGATATATCACAACTTATATGGGAAAAATTTATTAAATCTATAACAAATCTTTTAAATTAGAAGGAGAACTCCGCATATGAATTCTAATACACTTAATAATATTAATGTCTATGATGAAGAATGGATTAATAACCAGATTTCAGAAATTGGTAAAAATATCAGAGAAGAACGATTAAGAAGAGATCTATCAGTAAATGATCTTAGTTTAATATCAAATATTAATATACGTCAATTATATAAAATTGAAAGTGGCGAAAATAAAATAGGCCTTAAAGGTATTATGAGAATTATAATTGCTCTTGATATTTCACCGAATAAACTATTTAAACAAATAACTTAAATAATGCCATACATGGCACATTTATTTGATTAAAAAAAGTTAATATATTTATATATTAAATATTTTTAATTATTAAATAAATATAAAGGAGAAAAAATGTTAAAGAAGATTTTTGAAGAGTATGGTGATGCATTGCTAAGGTTAATTCCTGTTGTTCTTATAATTGGAATTTCCGTTGTGCTTTTGGCTGTTGATGGACCAGTAAAGACAGCTTTTACTGATTTATTGACTACGTTCTTTACTGATGCATCTACAGCAGGTGGCATTTAAATTTGAAAATGGATGAAAAGAGGGAGCTATTGAGGTTTTATTAATCAGGCTCTCTTTTTAAAAGGAGTAACTATGGAAAATTATAAATTTGATACAGGTATTATAACGAAAGAGCGTATACAATTATTTATTAAATATCTCCAAAATGAAGAAACTACAGATGTAGATTGGAATGGAAGAGATCTTTGGGTTAAAAATATACATAACGTAAAAATTAAAATTCCCCATGAAGAACATGGAATCACTGATGAATATATAAAAGTATTTACTTCACATCTTGCAACTTCTGTAAACAAATTATTTAATAGAGAACATTGTGAATTAGAGGCCGAAACATTAGATTTTAGATTTACTTGTGTTTATGAATCTAGAGCTTTATCGGGAAGAACTTGTATTATTCGTAAAGTAAGTAGAAAAGTAAGGATGTCTTATAAATATTTAATTGATACAAACTATACGCAAGAACCTATTTTAAATTTACTTATTAATTGCAGTATTGCTAAATGTAATTTCATGATTGGCGGTAACCCAGGCATTGGAAAAACTGAGTTTGGAAAATTGTTATCATTATACATTGCTAATTGGGAGCGAGTCATTACACTAGAGGATTCTCCTGAATGGCATTACAGTGAATTAAAACCCGAAGCAGATTGTATAGAAATAAAAGTTGATGAAGAAAACTTTACATATACAGATGCTTTAAAAGCGTGTTTGAGATTGAATGCAAGTAGAATATTTTTATCAGAAGTAAGGTCTGTTGAAGCAAAATCACTTATTGAATGTTGGTCTACAGGCGTTAAAGGGACATCAACTATACATTGTGATAGTGTAAGAGAAATACCAGATAGAATATTAAATATGATGCCAACCAGAGCCGATGCGGAGAGGTTGGAAAATAACGTTTATACATATTTAGATATTGGAGTACTTATTAACACCAAAATATCTGAGGAAGGAAGAGAATATCGATTTATTGAAGAAGTTTGTTTTTTTGAAAGAAACCCTGTAACAAAAAAAAATAAAGTATATATGATTGTAGAAGATGGCCAATTAATAAAAAGAGAGATCCCTGAACGTATAAAAAAGAAACTTTTAAAAGTAAGTGTAACAGATTTCTTCGGAATAGAAGATGAGATAAAGGAGAAATATTATGAAACGAAGTAAAAAAAATTTTTTTTATTATCTCAATCAAAAAAATATAATTGTTGAGTTACAACAATATGGTCAAGTACTATCATTTAAAGATTTATTTTTTAGCTATCTTAAATTTGTAATTATATCTATTGCTGCTGCTTATCTTTTTAAGCTCCCCTCTTATGGTTACATGATCATAATTGTAACATCTCTATTATTTGTGCCCAGTCAGCTGTTATCTTTTTATAAAAGCTTACACGAGCAGCGTAAATTTAGTGATATATCATTGTATATTGAAAAAATGTTATATTTTTATGGAAAATCAAAGAATATATTTAGTTCTTTACAAGATCTAATAGTAACGTTCCCAACAGGCAACATTCATTATGCTATTGAAGAAGCCATAGAGATTATTAAAACAGATTCTTGCAGCAACGTAGAGAAAAAAGCATTGAAATTTATTGAAGATGAATTTCCAAATACTAGAGTAAGAACGTTACATAATTTTATGTTAAGAGTTAAAGAAGGTGGAAATCCTGATCTGGGAGTTAATATGTTGCTTGATGACAGAAACTTATGGACAAGTCGTATCATTTCAGATCAACAAGATAATAATTCTTTAAAAAAGAATATAGTTATTGCTACTGTTTTAACATTAGGATTTTGTTTAATAACTCTGTATCTTCCATTAATGGTAAAAGCAATGGAGAGAATCGATATAAGTAAAAATATAATTGTACAATGGACAGCAATTGGTTTGATTATATTTCTTTTTTATTTTTATACTAAAACAAATAAAAAGCTTAGTAGTAATTGGGTGGAATATGATTTACTTAAAGACGAGAAAAATATCGAGAAAAGCTATGTTGATTTTATTAATATAGATATGCAAAAAGAAAAAACTAAAAGTTATATATATGCGGCTATAGTATCAGTTATAACAGTAATCTTTTTTTTATTCTTTAATAACAAAATGATTTTATTTATAGGGGGATTTACTGTTTTATTTTTTATTAATACTTATAAAATAGGATATAAAATTGAGAAAAAAAATATTACTAGGGAAATCAGTAAATCAATTCCAATATGGTTACTTAGCATTGCATTATTAAAACAGGGAAAAAAAGATAATATCATTACTGCAATCGTAAATTCATACGAAAATGCTCCACCAATACTCCGGCCAGCAGTTAACAATATGCTTATAGAATTAGAAAGTGATCCATCTTCGCCAATTCCTTTTAATAACTTCTTATCATCTTTTGCATTATCAGAAGTTCGAGAAGCAATGAGTACATTATATGGAATTAATGAAGGACTAGGAGGAGATATTGAAAAGGAATTTAAGGAAATTATTACAAAAGCTAATAAATATATGGATAAAGAAGAAGAAGCCAAAAATAGGGATAGACAAGCTTTAATGAGCTCCTATATTTTCGTACCTGCCTTTTTGGGTTCTATTAAGCTTATGATTGATATGATGATCATGCTAATGTGTTTTGTTTCTTCCAGTGGTAACTTAATAAAGTAAGAGGGAGGAAGTTTAATATGAGTTCTATAATGAAAGTATATCTTACCTTATTTTTACTATTTATAACACTCTTTACATATATTGGAACAATTACTGCAGATCTGGACATTTCAAATGCAAGGGATTTTAAAAACCAAGTCGTAGCACAGATTGAAGATAGTAATTTATCTAATCAAGTTATTGAAGCTTGCAAAACAAGTGCCCAGGCGCAAGGATATATATTAGAAACTAATACAATTAAAGATGATATAAATAGACCTGTAGCTGTTGAAATTACACTGAAATACAATTATACTGTTATATTTTTGAATGTCATGAAAGAACATACACTTCATGATTATGCAAGATAGGAGGCTTCTTGTTAGAAAAAATTATAGATGTTTTTGGTGAAAGTTATATTAACTATTCCATAGGAATTGCTATGTTCACTTTTTTTTCAATAATATTATCAATATTTACTATATATTAAAATGAAAGGAGATATTAATGCTAGAAGAAATTATTAAGCAATATGGAGATCAACTCCTTGATACTATTGAAGTTATTTTATTTATTGCTATAGTAATAAGCCTATTCATGAATGGTCCAATAGGAACTATCATTTCAAATATTTCCAATGGTCTATGTTAGGAGAAAACGTATATGTTAAAGACAGTTTTTAAAGTTTATGGTTCAACTATTTTTGCTGCAGTTGTAATACTATGTTTATTTACCATATTGGCTAATATAACTTATGAAGCAGATGGAAAAACATACACGGGTCTTTTTGAAATTATAGGTAAAGCTTCCACAATAGAGGAGACTTCTTCAGTTTCTGGCGATGCTGTATTTAAAGATTTTATAAGTTCTCCCCGGCCAGTAATTTTCTTTGATAATACTGAAATGCCAGACATTATCAAAGTTCAGGATTGTGAACTATTAAAATACATTAAGGTTAAATTTAATGATCAAGAAAATACTATTACTGCAGATACCTTAGAGTATACAGATTTTCGAATAGAGGAAATTACAAACGAAAATGGTAGCAGCGTTTTATATTTATATAACAGACCCAATAAACTTATAAATTTTAATGATTCTGGAATCTATACCTTAACCTTGCATGCAATACATAATCAAAAAGAAATAACTGCAAATGTGAAAATTCCAGTCAATTAGGAAAGGGAGTGATTTTAATCAAACATTCTACATGGGGTATTGTATTGGTTATAATTGGAGTTTTTATGTTATTGATACTGTCAACCATCGATGGACGAAGAATACGTAATCAAGAAGCAACAGATAGTCTTAGATTGGCAATTGAAAGCACCATACAAGACCTTAATAATGAAAAATTCAATATCAATGATAATCAAACATTTATAGCAGACTTTATCCAGGCTTTAGCAATTCAAATTGAAAGTAATTCAACAATTGCAGTTAATGTATTAGATGTTGATTATGAAAAAGGGATGCTGTCAATAGAAGTAGTGGAACACTACATGCACCCAAATGGAAAGACTGGTACTGTAGCATGTGTTAAAACTGTAATCTTTGAACAAGATATCAATAGAATCGTAATTGAAGCAGCTAAGCAAGTTAAGATTACATTCTTAGTACCAGGTAATGGAACTAACGTTATTTACAAAGAATTTAACGTCAAAAAAGGTTCGGAAATAATCATACCACAAAATCCTACAATAGAAGGTAAAGCATTCCTCCAATGGACGTTAAACGGCTCAAAATACATATTAAGTGATTTAGATCGTAACAAAGTAAAAGTTGATGAAGATCTTTCCTTATTAGCAGAATTCAACTAATCAAAACTCCTGAATCTATATATGAATATCCAAATATATCGCTTTACATAAATACTCAATGGGTATATAATGTAAGTATGAAAGGATGGTTTTTATATATGATAATTACGAAGGCGGTGAGTTTTTTAGATGATTGAAAATGAAAAGATTGATTTTAAAAAGCTTAGGAAACAATCAGGAATGAATAAAAAAGAATTTGCAGGATATTTTGGGATTCCATATCGTACGATTCAAAATTGGGAGTCGGAAGCAGAAAGTGTAGCTAGAAGATGTCCTGATTATGTATTAAAACTTATTGAGTTTCGTCTAAAAATAGATAAGGTGATTGATTAGAACATTAAAAAATACTATTAAATATGGAGGATGAAATATGAAAAAAACTAAAATTATACTTTTAACATTATTATCAATTTTACTATTATGTGCTTGCAACTTAAAAAAGAGTACTTCAAATGTGAGTGAAAACATTAGCCAGGCTGCTTCTGAAATCAGTAAAGAAACAACAACAGAAGGGAAAACAATAACCACTTTAGCAGATGGCACCATCATTGAAAAATCAAATGATGGTACTTCTATTGAAATATCTAGTGACGGTACTACAAAAGAGATTAAAGCAGATGGTACGATAATTGAAACTGAATTGGATGGAATGATTACTGAAACGAAAGTAGACGGAACGGTGATTCTTTTTAAAACGGACGGATCTAAACTTGAAACAGCGCCTGACGGAAGTACTAAGGAAATTCAATCAGCGATACAAGCTCCAACTGTAGCTCCCATTGAAGTAGCAGCACAGTCCCCAACAGAAGCTCCAACTGTAGCAGTAACAGATACACCAATCGTAGTAGCCCCAACAGAAGCTCATACAGCGACACCAATCGTAGTAGCCCCAACACAAGCGCCTACAGAGGCACCAACACAAGTATCTACACAAGCACCTACATATAGTAGATATGTATTAACCACAGCGGAAACCTTTTTAACACAAGGTGGTTGGTCTTTACCAGGTATGGGTACGGAATTAAATGTATATGAACAGTTATGTGTAATTGGAGAAGGTTTGGCAAATGGAGTATATACAGAAACACAGGCTATTGAAAAGATAAAGCAAATTAAAGATTCAACAGATTCTGGTTGGGTAGCATATGGTTCTTATGCACAAATTATTACTGCACCTGGGAAACTTGATTGTAGTACGATGGCATTGAAACATGCTCTTTTAGTTCCATTAGACGATAATATTGGTTTCAATCAAGGTGAAAATAAATATATGAGAGTATTTTATATTCCAAATGCAGATACAACAATCATTTACTTTGTTTCAGTTAGTGGAACAAATTTTAGTAAAATACCTTCATAATTAAGATAAGGAGATATGGATGATAAAGAAACATGGATTAGCAAAATTAACATATAGAGCCTTAACAAAGTTTTTAATCATATTCTTTGTCTTTGTAAGTTATTTATTAATTAATAAAACAACAACATATGCAGCTGCTTACCCTATAAAGGATACTGGTTTTTTCACAATTTATTTTACTGATGCGGATGGTACACAATATGGATATACAATTAATATTTATTTTGGTGTTGGATTTAAGGATCATAATGTTGCCCCCGGATTTGAAGGGGGTAGCGAGTGGGATGGCGCAAGGATAAGTTACACTGTTACCCCTCTTCAAGGCAACGATTCCAAAAGACCATCTATTTGGTTCAGTAATATAGGAAATGATTGGCCAGATGGGTGGTCTGGACATTATAGAAATTATACGATGCACTTTATGATACCAAGAACGCAAGGGGCAAGTAATTTTTATTGTACAGGATATGACCAAACTAGATTTGGTCATGGCTTTGGCGATGTAAGTTCAGCAACAGACATCGCAAATAATATGTATGTTACCTATGGTATTCTTACATTACAAGAAGTAGGAATATTAATTTATGGAGAATCTGGTTCTGACAATGATTATGACATGCAAAATACAAGTCATTTAAGAGTATATATGAAAACAGATTATGACCCAGTAACTTTTGATTTAAACTCAACGTTAGATGGGTTGGCGTATGAGAATTTAGGTACATGGGGTACTGCAGACGTTTATATTAATGGAACTAAAGTGGCAGACGATACTACTGAGTATAAGCAAAAGGTTCCTTATGGTTCAACATATGTTGTGGATGATATAAAAGTAAAAGATGGTTATTCATATGCCGGCGATAATTCATATAGTGGAACAATAAAAGCAAATAAAGATATAAATCTACCGTTTAATAAGGTGCAAGTTTTTGATTTAAATTCAATCCTAGATGGAGTTAATTATGGTAATTTAGGTACATGGGGTACTGCAGACGTTTATATTAATGGAAATAAGGTAGCAAATGATGTTGATGATTATCACAATGCTTCAATTCCTGTAAATTCTACTTACTCGGTAGGTGACATTAAACCTAATCCAGGTTATATATATAAAGGACCAAGTTATTATAGTGGGATAATAATTAATGATGTAGCAATATACCCACCTTTTGTAACATCACCTACGTTTACTATTACATTTGACGCTCAAGGTGGCACTGTGTCACCAACATCGAAGGTAATTGTATATAGTGACGTATATGGTGTATTACCAACACCGACAAAGCCTGGGTATGTATTTAAGGTATGGAGTACCTCACCGATACTAACAAATTGGATTTTTGGCACTACTTGGTTTCGAGGTGGAAATTGGAGCAATCCAGCAAAGTATATGTTAACCACAAATCAAACTTTGTATGCACAGTGGATTAACCTATATACTACAGTAACTATCAAATTAAATGGCGGCCAAGCTAAAATGTATAACAGTTCATACACAACGTCAGATATTACGTATGTCGGTGTAGTAGATGAGGATACAACTCTTTTTAGCACACCAACTAGATCCGGATATACATTTGCAGGATTTGAAATAACTCCATCAGAATATTTATATAATCGGATTGGAGATTCTTATAATTATGAGTCAGGTAATAGTGACGACGATTGGTTTTATTTTAATATGGCGGCGTCAAATTATACTTTGGAGGCGAAGTGGATTAATAATACAGATGAATACCCTATTATATCTGGAACTGATAGCTATTACACATTAGAAGATTCAATCAACGGTATCATAACCGAAACTGCTTTGTTAAAAAAAGTAACAGTTACAGATGATCGAGATACCACTTTTGGCTCATCTTTAAAAGTAACTGACTATAATACAGACGATTTCAAACAATTCACCTCAGACGGTTCAGCATTAATTAAATACCAGGTAACTGATAGCGCAGGAAATACATCTTATACCACTAACACTGTATATATTGTAGACACAACACCAGTGGTCGTTAAGGAAAATAAATATGTGCGCTTCATAAGTGAAGATTATTACCAAAAATCGTATGAGGAAGGAGGATTAGAAGCAAATTCAATTTGGAGAACAAACGTTGATTATGCAGCTGTTCTTGAAAAAGCAATGGTAAATAGGAGAAGTCTTGTCGAGGAGACCGGCTCTATGAATGCATTTGGTATTAATTATTCGTATACGAAACCGGGCAGCATAAGTCAGGATCATCTTTATCAATCATGGTCATTTAGTCCTGAAGATGTTAAAAAAGTAAAAGCATACATAACAACGCATGGCTTGGGAAATCTCAAGGAACCGACAGCTTTAAGTAATTTTTTAATTGAATTCGATTATTGTAAAAAGTAAGAACCTATACCGTTTGAGTTATTTAATTATAAAAATACAAATAAGAGGAGAAATAATATTATGAATCGTTACACAGGAATGGGAAGATTAACCAGGGATCCAGTGATTTATCAAGCAACAACCACAGAGGGAAAGAAAACGGCCAAATATACAGTTGCCATTGATAGAAAATACAAAAACAATGGGGACACTACCGCAGACTTTATTCAATGTGTTGCATTTGGGTTAAGCACTGACTTTGCCGAGAAATATCTGCACCAGGGCATTAAAATTATCGTTACTGGACGTGTACAGACTGGTAGTTATGACAATAAAGATGGAGTTAAAATCCCTACTTTTGTTGTAATTATTGAAGAACAAGAATTTGCAGAGAGCAAAGCAGCCACCGAAAATGCATCAAGACCGGAACCAAGTGCAGCTGCCGGTGATGGATTTATGAATATTCCTGATGGTGTTCCTGATGAGGGCCTTCCGTTTAATTAAAAATTAAGAAATATTATAAATACATATCTGTATTTTAAATAAAAACAATAATAGAGGAGGTGAATTATAAATGATTAAAATGGATTACGAAAAGAATAACCAGAAAAAATCAGCTTTGAGATTAGCTGAATATGCAAAAAAAATCGGACAGAATACTAATTACAAAAAGGAAGAGAAAAAATAATGAACTATGAAAATTTCATCAAGGAAATTAAAGAACAGGTATTAAGCTATTTACCTGAAAGTTACGAAAAAAGTAATGTTGCCATTAACCATGTAATTAAAAATAATGGTATTGCAATAGATGGGCTATCCATTTTAAAGCCTAATCAAAATATTTGTCCGACTATATACCTTAATGATTTTTTTATTGATTATGAAGCCGGTGCATCGATGCCGGATGTTTTACGAGAAATCAGTGAAATAAGGATGAAACATGATACATCCGCTCCTTTTGATACTGACTTTTTAGAGGATGTGGAAAATACCAGGAATAAGATTGTATTTAGAGTAATTGGAGTTGATGCAAATAAAGTTATGCTACAAAATTGTCCCCATGTTGTGATTAACGATATGGCATATACATATCACATTATGTTTGATGCTACTCTTGATGGTACGACTTCAGCACGCGTTACAAATGGCTTACTCAGCCATCTTAATCTTGATGAAAAAAGTATCCACCAACTTGCACTAGAAAATACACCAAAGCTTCTCCCTGCAGCCTTTAAATCTATGAAGGACACAATGAGAGAAATTATGGGCGAAGAGGATTTTTCTAATATGGGTATGTTTATGGGATTTGACGAAGGACCTAATTTATATGTTCTTACAAATTTACAAAAACAACAAGGTGCAGCTGCACTTTTTTATCCCGGACAAATGGAGATTATTAAAGAAAAACTTAAAAGTGATTTTTATGTTCTTCCGTCCAGTATACATGAAGTATTAATCACTCCAAAAATCAAAGGGATTTCATATCTTGAATTGCAAGAAATGGTACAAGAAGTAAATGCTGAAGGTGTGGATGCAGATGAAGTCTTAACAAATAAAGTGTATTTTTATGATGGTGTCAATAAGGAATTAGTATTGGCCGAAGAATATGAGAATCAAAATAATGTAGAAAAGAAACCTCAATCTTCAAGTATATTTGAAAAAATGATTAAAGAGCAATTTCAGGTACCTGATAACGATTTAGGACATGAAATGTAATTATATTGTAGAGGGTGCTTTAATTAGCACCTTCAATAATATTTAAGTCCTGCGAAACAGGAGAAGGGACATATATTATGGCAACAGTAGAAGAAATAAGGGAAAATATTGTATGTATTGGTTATTATAATGGGATGGCTATTTTTCAGGATGAATTAAGAAATGTTTTTTTCAAAGAAGAGGCTGCTGAATTTTTTGAACTTGGTGAACCAACAATTAAAAATGGTCTTACAAACATAACTGAGTTATCTGCAGACGAGCAGAACAATATTATTGATGATCTTTTATAATGATGAGGAGGAAATTATATGGAATTA
>Ga0123338_10001105_pt1 | contig 26394 bp, 26 predicted proteins | sample grotaG_FD_89793 | JGI IMG/M metagenome (GOLD analysis project Ga0123338, IMG submission 89793) | Glacier valley bacterial and archeal communities from Borup Fiord, Nunavut, Canada, to study Microbial Dark Matter (Phase II) -... | ecosystem: Environmental > Aquatic > Freshwater > Ice > Glacier ...
GCACACCGAGTACTTGCCTGGCGGTTGGATGGACCTCATCGCACGTCGACGTGGAGGATCGATCCATTCATCCGTGACCTACGCCGCGAGAACTCGGCCACCACTGTTGCACCACCGAAGAAGGACACGTACTAATCAACTCAACCGCCACCTAAATTCAACAGTGCAAGGGACATCGCCGTTCGTCATGTCCCGCACGAGTCGGCATCACGGACAGGGCCACGTCGTGTCACTTGGCGAAGACCACGTTGATCGTGGCGATCGCCTTGTGGACGGCGAGCGCGACGTCCTTCGACAACGCCTCGGCCTTATCGACCGCTATGATGTCCTTGCCCACGATCAGCGGGTCGTCGCGTTTCTTGCCGCGGAACTGTGCGAGGAACTTGTCGTCCTCGACCCCCCTTGCTCGCGGGGTTCTTGAGAATCTTCACGCCGCTGACGATGCCTGTGGTGTCCATCGCGACCGCGATGGTTACGAGTCCGGGTTCGGCCCGGATCGATACGTATTGTGCGAGTGCATACCGCTTGCCGCCCTTGATCGCGAAGTAGAACGTGGGCAACCGATCTTCGTCCAGGAGCTTCGCTCCGATCGTCTTCTCGATCGCTTCCACCTGTGCGGGCTTGAGTGTGCCTTCAAGCGCTGCGAAGGAGTCCGCCGACGGAAATAGCTTCTTCAGATCCGCGGTGGGAACGTTCGCCTGGCCCGCGTTGGCGAGCCAATCGCCGAGCTTGGCCGGAGTGCTGCGCGGATCGCCGGGATTGGCCTTTGCGGTGATCTCGGCGAGGTTGTTGGAACCGTCATCATCGGAGTCCTTGGTCTCGACCTTGCCGAACGCGGGCAGGTTCGCGCCCGCACGCAGGAAGTCACGACCGTAGTCGTTGATCGCGGACCCGCCGCCCGAGGTGTGGCAAAGCTCGCAAGGCACGCGATAGCCGTACTTTCCTTGGTAGAGGCGTGCGTAGGCGGGGAGCGCGTCCGCGGGCGCGCACAGAGCGACGACAATCACGACGCTCAGCATCACGGTGACGTAGCGCATGACCGGCATCACTTCGTCCCCAGCCGAAGACCGGCCATCGCGAGCAGGAGCGTGCGCCGTGTCGCGGTCGCGATCGCTTGCGCTGCCTTGCCGCCACCGCTCGGGGCCTTGACGTCGTCACCGATCTTGAACTTGTCGGCAGCCTTCTTGCCGGTGAGCTGGCCGAGAAAGTCATTCGAGGCCACCGCTCCGCTCTCGCCGTGCTCGAACAGCACCACCTTGGTCGACGCACCCACCGCATCGATCGCGACGCCGAGCTCGATCTTGCCGTTCTCGCCGGTCGCGTCCACGAACACGACCACACCGAGGCTGCGACCTTTCCCGTCAACGCCGACGTAGAACGACGGCGTCTTGTCGTCGGTCAGGATCGATTCACCGAGAGTCTTCTCGACCCACGAGATCTGTTCGGCGGTCAGCGTCAGCTTGCGCTCGGTGAACTTGTTTGCGGCCGGCATCATCTCGGCAAGCCGCTTGCCGGGCCAGGTTCGCTGGTGCGCGCTGGCGTGGTGTGGTGCGATCGCAGCAGCGACGAATACGAGGATCGAAATCAGCCATCTCATGATCATTTCCTTGGTTAGAAAGCCATCAGCAGTTGTGTGCCCGCGAGCCACGGAGCGTCCTCGCCGACCAACAGCCGCTCGTTGACCTGAACGAATGCGCGCAGCCACGAACTGTCGTTGATGTTGTAGGTGAACGCTGCGCCCGCAGCGCCCACCGCCCGAGATCCCATCCGGCCATCATCGAACCGGTCGTACTGGAGCTGGATCGTCATCTTCTGCGGCCTGAGGGCGTAGTCGGCACGGCCGTAGTACGCCTGCACTGTCGTGTGCCCGGTGTTCTCGCGGTCGCGCCCGATCGTGTACTCGCCGGCGAGCTTGAGCTTGTTCCAGCTCCATCGCAGGTCAACCGAGACACGCGACTTGCGGATCACGCGGTGCTGATCCAGGAAGCCGCCGAACAGCATCGCATCGCCGGGCTGGAAGCCAGCGGCTGCGACCACGGGGTAGCTGTCGCCGTAGAACCCCGACAGGCCGATATTCGGCCGCGTCCCCTGGAAGTCGGTGCCGACCCGCGCATACAGAGGATGGAATCCCGGATCCTTCGTCGGGACCTTGAGCGTTCCGATCACAGCGCCCGTCACGCCGACCGCGTCGGCGAGCACGAAGTCGGGCCCCATCGCGATCGCCGCGACGTATTCGATCGAGCCGTAGAACCCCCCGAGCTCGAGCGCGCGATCCGAGACTACCCCGAGCGTGCGGTACTCGGGGGTGCGCAGCGGATTCGCGGGTGCGTCGAGCTTGGCGTCGATCCCGTACCGGAGGCGCATCCGGCCAAACCGGATTGCCATCCCTTTGCCCAGGAACGGTAGCTCGGAGAACGTTGCGTACACGAAGCCATGATCCTGCCCAGCTGTCGTGCCGAGCTCGCTCGTCAGCAGCAGCTGCTCGGCGAGGATCGCGATGTGGTCGCCGATGTTGGTCGTGATGAATAGCTCGTTGACGTGGATCTCGTACATGCCGGCTTTCATGTCGCTCGGCACGAGCACGCGATAGTCGAGCGTGCCGCCGATGACGATGTTGCCGATACCACCAGCGGCTCCTGTGCTGGGCACCGCACCGAGGTCCGGACTATCGAGCGATAATCCCGCACCCCCGCTCGGCGGTGGTTCCAGCCCACCGTCGCCGGCGGTTCACGGGCAGTTCCGCAGATGCGCTCTCTCCACGAATGGCTGAATGGCTCGAAATCGTCTTCCACACGTGGGGCGGTTTCATGGCCGGCTTCGGCATACTCGTTGTTGGCATCGGCGCGTATATGGTGACATCCCGCTCGAGCTTCCTGCGCTGGGGGCCCGCCATCGCGTTGACGGTAGCGTTCGGTCGCTTTCTGGCCAGCAATATCGCGTTGCGCTCCGACTTCTTGCCTTTCATCGTCGCGCTTGCGGCGCTCGCTGTGATCGTCGCGGTACTGCTCGTCGTGCGCCGAGGACGACGGTAGCCGGTCAGCGAAGGGCGGACTGCGTTTTGGGCCCGCAACAGCAACCGCCACCGGAGCTTCCTGCTCGTGCGGATGGCGTTGCAACGACGGGGTAGCCCGCGCGATCGAGTAACCTGCGGAGCTCTTGGTTGGTGATTCGTGATTCATGCTCGATGGTGACCACTTGGTCGGCCAGTCGAACATCGACGGCGCTGACCCCTTCGATTGCCAGGGCTTGTTTCACGTGAGAGATACACGATGAGCAGGTCATTCCTTCGACAGTGAGTGTGGTGGTCATACCCGTACGACGGCTCGAGCCACCGTTCATTACACCTGCGAAGCCGATAGCTTTGCCGTGAGATGATCACCGAGCGGGTCCAGGGCCGGCACCGCCCTTCGGAGCACGCAGCCGTGCCGCTTTCCGGCCGACGCGTTCGAGCTCGCCGAACTCGTCATCCAATAGCCGAACGGATGCAGCGGTAACGTTCTCTCGGACGTGGCCTGGTTGGGTCGTCCCGGGACTCGGAACGATCACCTTCGAGCGTCGCAATAACCATGCGAGCGCGACCTGGCTCGCCGTGATGCCGAGTTTGGTGGCGATTCGAACCAGGATCGAGTCCGCGGCCGCGAGCGCGCCCGTCGCGAGCGGGAAGTACGCGATGAGCGGAATCCCGTCGCGCTCGCAGCGCTCGAGCACGGGCTCTTCGCTGCGGTCGATCACGTGGTAGCGGCTCTGGACGCACGTCACGACGAAATGCGGTCCGGCGGCATCGATTTGCGCGACGGTCACGTTGCAAAGCCCGACATGGCGAAGCGAATCAGCCCGACGCGTTGCATCTCGGCGATGGCGCCGTACTGATCGTCGATCGGAACATCCGGATCGATCCGCTGGAGCTGCCAGAGATCCAATCGTTCGAGCCCCAGGACCTGCAGGCTCGTCTCGACGGCGCGGCGTAACGCTTCAGGCCGTCCATCGATCGACCACTGTGACGGTCGCGGCCGAAGCAATCCACCGCTGGCGGCGATCACCATCCCTCGGTATGGATGAAGCACTTCGCGCACGAGCAGATCCGCGACGAGCGGACCGTACGCGAACGAGGTCTCGCGGCTTCGAAAGCGTACGGCCTCGAGCACTTTCACCCGCGCGCCGATGCGAGCCGCAATCGTGTTAGCAGTATCTGGGCACGCGTCATCAGCGATCGTCGATTCGTCGCGCGTTGTCTCTGCGCGTACGTGCGGGCCAACTTCGCTCGAAGCCACTCGCGGTCGTGCCTGCGCGATCGCGACCAACCCAAACGAGGCGATCAGTCCGGCGGCAAGATGAGCGTTGGTCGTGGTGGGCATTCGGTCGTCTTTCCCTGGAGTAGTGGCGACCTCGAGAGACAGCACCCCACGTGCCAGGGGCAGGGATCCATGATCTTGCGGGGTTCCGCAGATATGCGTCGTGATCCTTCTATGGGGCTCGCATACCCGCGGGACGCAACCTCGGAGGTGTTCCCTCCTGAAACCGGCCGAGTTACACAAGCGCGCGATTGCACAGGCCGCGCTCCGTCTTCCGCTGTCTCAATCCCATCCTCCGGCCTCTCCGCGATGGCGCTTTCGACCGCACTGGCAACGAAGTGCAGCGTCTGTTCCCACGAGGTAGTCGCGATCCATTCACTCGTCGATCTCGATCGCGCGCGGGGCGATGTCGCAGATCTGAAGGTGATCAACGCGTGTAACGGATGACTTGACCGTGTAAGTGCCCGAGCTGGCCATGGTCGCCGTGCTCGAAGGTCACACCGATCACACGGTCGCCGCCCATCTCCCGCTGTCGCGCTGACATCGCGGCCATTCCTTTGTCTGCGCTGTTCTCGTCGCTTGGAATATTAATCTCTCCGAGCACTTCGTGCGGTGGAATCGGATCCGCGTAACGAACGACCATCCCGGACAAGTGCGACGGCTCCGCACCATCGCCGTGCTCGAATTCAGCACCGAGCACAGCGTTGCCTCCGAGGTCGGCCGCATGCTGGCGAAGCTCGTCGAAGCCTTTATCCTCGGACGTTGCAGAGGTGTGGAGGTCGACAACTTCGAGAATGTCGCAACCACTCGCACTTGCCGGACAGGTTTGCTGAGCGGACACCAAAATATGTGGGCCGGATGCCGTGCTCGCAGTCATCGGCGCACGAGCCGACGGCGCCGATGCACCACAACCTGCAATCGCGATCATAAATAGAGCGGACGAGATGCGCATGTGATCCTCCACCTCGACGGTGCGTGACGTATCGGTCGGGCTCAAGCCCGATCATCGAGGCTTAACGTGACGATCGGATGAAGGCGGTGTCCCCGTCGATCACGACATTTTAACGACAGCCGCTCGTTCCTCGGCGCACGCTACTGCAATGACCGTCATAACACTCGGTGTCGTTGCACTCGGTTTGTTCGTAGGCTGCGTGCCAGCGCCCGCCGGATCCACGACGACACCGATCTACGTTACGAGCTCGGCAACCGCGAACGCATCCGGTCCGGATGCTTCTCCCGACTCTGCACTAGGCTCGGGACGCCGCATCATGGTGTTCCCCGACAAGCGTATCGACCGTCCCACGGAGATCATCGGGGTGCTCGATTTTCACTCGGAGGCCACAAGCGAGGACAAAGGTTTCGACGAGCTTCGAGCGCGCGCGGCGGCCATGAGTGCCGACGCGGTAATCGGCGCAGAGTTCGAACACGGTGAGGGAACCGGACCGTCGCATCTCTCGGGGGTCGTCGTTCGGTTTCTGAGTGACTGAAGCCAGTCGACTCCGCGATGCTCTATCGCACCGCGAGCTATGCGACCGGGCGAATGGTCGGGCTGCGCGACTCGCTCGGACGATCAAGGTCACGGCACGTGCGTGCGTGACGGCGCATTTTTAGTGGATGCTCGTCGTCTTCCGCAGTAAGTGGCCCGCTGCCTATTGAACGACAATGACGCCGCTGGCCAATGCGCCCGCTGCAAGGCCACTTTGAAGCCAGCTTCGGCGAGATATGCTCATCGCATTTGTTCCTTCGTCAACATCGCGCGACCGCCGCGGCGGAGCGCCTTTGCCTCGGCCTTCGCGCTCCAGTAGCTACGCAGGGCTTCGATGTACTGGCGACCGACGTCGACCATGTCGCGCCGTGCCACGAGGAGCTCGAAGGTGCTCGCGTTCATCGCGTTGTATTGCAGCACGGTTTGCTCCAGGACCCGTTTGCGGAGCGGCATCACCACATCGACAAGCTGGCGCACTTCCGCAAACGTCTGCTCGACGCGCGACCGCATCGCGAGTGCGCGCTCGACGAGCTCGCTGCGGGTGGCTGCGAGCTCGTTCGTCGCCCGTCGCTGTTCGGCGACCGCGCGCGCGGGGGCCTTGTTGTTGATTGAAGAGAGGGATTCCGATGCGAATCGCCGGCCCAGCTTCCCATCCTCCTGTATCGCGTCGCGCCACGGCCACACCTGCGTCTAGATCCGGAAGAAATGTGCGGACCATCGCGTACGAATGGCGCGCCGTCGCGGCGTCGAGATCCGCTCGAAGTGCTTCGAGGTCAAGGTTTGCGCTCGTGGCGACGTCGCCGAGCATGGGAAGCGTTGCGGGAGGGTCCGCAAGGTGCCCGGTCACGGTCCACGCGACGTCCTTTTCAACCCCGAAAAGCGTGGCGAGGTTCGCGCGGCGTTCAGCGATCCTCTGCCTGGCTCGTCCGATCTCGATGCGCGCGCGTTCGCGCTGCTCCTGTTCGCGTGCGAGTGCGAGGTCCGAGGTATTGCCCGCATCGTGCTGGCGCTCGACGAGCTCTGCGGATGCACTCGCCGCGTCGAACGCGGTCTGCACGAGCTCGAGCTCTTGCTGCGCTGACATCAGATCGTAGAGCGCCATCTCGACATCGGCCGCGAGCGCGACGGTGGCCGCAATCGCGCGTACCTGCGCGCCATGAAGCTCTGCGTTCGCGATCCCGCGTCGCTGTCCGATCTGGAACAGATCGAGCACATCCTGCACGACGGTGACCTCGACCTCGCTACCACTTCCGCTCAACGCACGCTTGTAGTCAGCGTCCGCTGTGAGTGGCGGGAGCACGGTCGCGTCGGCAACCTCGCTTGCGGCGATGGCTAGATCGTCGAAGCGAGCCTGCAGCCGACGGTTGCGCGCGAGGGCGATGCGCACCGCCACCTCGAGATCGATCGGCTTGGCGAGCAGCGCGTCGATTGCCACCGTCGTTCGCGACTCCTCCGGCCAGGCCACACTCAGGCGGGTGCGATGCTGGACCTCGCGACCGACCGGATCAAAGACCGTAGATCGCGACGGGACGCACCCCACGAGGAGGACGGCGGCAATCCAACGAAGTCGCATCGAACGCGGATTTAGCAGAACCCAAGCCATCTGTAGGAGTATGAGATTTCGACCACATACATCCGCCACGGCCCGCGATTCAGTAACTTCGCCGGTTACACGTGACCCACGCAGTTGGACAATTCCGCCTGACGCGCTCCAGTGTCGTCATGGCCGAAGCCGCACGTGTGACCGCGGAATCATTGGCCGCGCTAGTCGCAAGCCATCGTGAGTTCCTCGGCTTCGTGGAACGCCGGGTTGGCGATAGGGCGCTCGCCGAAGAGATCGTGCAGGACGCACTCGTGAAGAGCCTGCAGCACGTGGACGAGATTCGCGAATCCGCGACCGGCTGGTTCTATCGGGTCCTGCGGAACGCCATCGTCGATCATCAGCGTCGCCGTGCCGTCCGCGAGCGAACCCTCGGCACGCTGGCGGCAGAATCGACCATCGCGACGGATACCGAGCTCGAGCAGGTCGTCTGCCGTTGCGTATCCGCGCTCGCGGCCACCCTGAAGCCCGAGTACGCCGATGCGCTTCAACAGATCGACGTCGACGGAACGCCGGTGAAAGACTATGCGGTCGCTGCGGGGATCTCAGCGAGCAATGCGGGCGTTCGGGTGTTTCGCGCACGCGAAGCGCTTCGCAAGCAGGTAGCGCGAGCGTGCGGGACCTGCGCGGAACACGGCTGCTTCGACTGCACTTGCGGGCGCAGCTGACTACATCGCGCGACCGCTAGCCATCGGCGTCTTCATCCTCATGACCGGCGGACGAAGGCGCACGAACACCATCCCTCCGATCGGCGTTCGCGTTTCGTAAAACGGCTCGAGGGCAGAGCTCACGATGTCCACGGTCCCAACAACACCCAGGCCAGGAACGATCGGACCGAGCTGGTCAAAGTCATAGACATAGCCGGCCGAAATTGCCGCCATCCCATACGTAATGTCGGACATCGCTGCCGGTAGCACGAGGTCCTGGCCTGTCTTCTCGAGGAGCTCGAGCCGCGTGAAGACCGTATGGTGCTCTGACAGTATGAGCGAAGCCTCGACAAGACCCGCACTGGTGCTCGGACCTGTCGACGGGTTATTGCGCCCGAGCGCAGCGGTGATTCCGACATCGCTGGTCTCGTCCAGTTTGTGATTCCAGGTCGCCGATGCCGTGAGGCGCTCCACGCTGGTGCCAGACTCGAGTTGCTCCGGGCTCGCGAGATACGCCCACGAAACTTGGGCGCTGATCTCGCGCGTAGGATTCGCGGATAGCCGAACCGAGGCGGAATCGAAGCTTCGAAAGTCGAAGTTCGGCCGGTATGACACTGATAAGTTGTTCAGTAAGTGCCACCGGATCGGCGTACGGCGCGAATGGACGCGGTTTTTCGGAGTGGCGTTCGCGGTGCGGACGGCGTGCTCTGCGGTCTCGAAATCCGGCTCGGCGACCGACTATCGGCCCGTCATCGACGAGGCAGAACCGGCGGCTTTGTACTTCTCGGCGAACGGGACCGCGATCGCGGTCAGCAGCTCGGCCTTCACCCACGACATCGGCGCGACCCTCGGCCCACTTCGGAACGCGCGTCTGATCACCCTTCGGCGGCAGCGTGCCCTTGGCGCCGATCACGACGACCATCGCCTGGACGATCACCTTCTCCGCTGGCGGCAGGCCCGCGTCGGTCCACTCGGCGTCCGGCGGATAGAACAGATAGATGTCCCACGAGGCGTGCGTCGAATCGACGCCGAGGCTCCGGCTGACTTCCTTCCCGAGCAACCGCTCGCCATCCCAGAACTGCGGGTGGGTTTGTCGGCGTACGTGCTCGTCATGCCTTCCGCGGATGTTCGGTCATCGGACTCGAGCATCGGGATCCACGCCACGATCGTGGGCATCGATCCCGCCTTCGGATCGTCGACGATGGTTTTGCGGACCGCACGGGTTCGCGTCACGGTTCGCGCCATACCGGCCGTACTTCGTGATCGCGACCGGGGTCGCGCTCGCTGCCGGGTTCTGGTTCGCCTACCGACCTCAGAAGGACGCGTGCGGCTGTGCTGCACCACGCAGCCGCAAAGCCGCGCGCGTCGGATTGTGGATCACCACGCTGCTCACCGTCGCGCTCGCGGCCTACCCGTTGATCGGCAGCGGCACCGCGACGGCCGGATCGAGCGAGACCGAGGCGAAAGCGACCTTGAACCTCAAGGTGATCGGCATGGACTGCAAGGAGTGCACGAGCACGATCGCGCGGGCGATCCAGAAGGTCCCCGGCGTCGTCTCCGCGTCCGTCGACTACGAAGCCGGGAATGCCGTCGTGCGGTACGACGGTCGGAGTGGCGTGGCAGACGCGACGATCAAGGCGGTCGAGGATGCTGGCTATCGCGCAGAGTTGAAACCGTGAGGTGCAGCGGCGGCTCGTCGGACGGCGTCAGTTTCTCGTCAAACCGCGCCTTGGCTTCCCTGTTCGCAGTGTTTCGCGTGGTCGGCGGGTTCGAGTTGAATGGTTGCGTGCCCGATCTTGAACCGCTTCTCGATCTGCGCGCAAAGGTCGGCGACGAGCGTTGGTGAACAGGTCGCCCAAGGGACGACGAGGTGCGCTGTGAGCGCGACCTCGGTCGTACTCATCGACCAGATGTGAAGGTCGTGAACACCGGTGACACCCGGGGACGCTGCGAGAAACGCCTCGACGTCGCTCGGATTGATGTGGTCGGGCACCGCATCGAGGAGCAGGTTCAACGCCTCGCGCAGAAGCTTCCACGTGCCTGCCAGGATCACCACGGAGACGATCAGGCTCGTCGCAGGGTCCACCCATGACCAGCCGGTCTTCCACACGATGACGCCAGCCACCACGACGCCAGCCGAAACGGCCGCGTCGGCGATGAGGTGCAAGAAGGCCGCGCGGATGTTCAACCTTCGCGGCCCTTCGCGAACAGCATCGCGGCGAGCACGTTGAGCACCACCCCAATCGCCGCAACGATCGCGACGATCGCGCCGTCGACCGCAGGCGTCGCAGTGAGTCGCTGGATCGCTTCCCAGACCACCGCGCCGATCGCGAACAAGACGAGCCCGCCGTTTCCGAGCGCGGCGAGGATGGTGGTTCGACGCAACCCGTAGGTGCGTCGCGCGGTTCGTGCGCGGCGGGCAAGCACCATCGCTCCCCATGCCATCCCGAGCCCGAGGACGTCCCCCATGTTGTGTGCCGCGTCGGCGAGCAGCGCGGTCGAATGCGCGGCGAAGCCGGCGATCACGCCGATCACCACGAACGCGATGTTAAGGAGCATCCCGAGCACGAAGGCACGCGTCATTCGATCCGGCGGAGCGTGCGCGTGCCCCGCATGATCGTGGCCCGCATGCCCCTCCTCATCACCGGCGTGCTCGTCCTTCGCCCCGACCCGCGGAGCGTTCCCCTCGTGCGCCTCCTTGTCGTGCGCATGCCCGTCGACCTCGTCGCCGTGGCCGTCGTCGTCGTCATGCTTCGAGTGGTCAGTCATGGCAATCTCCGGTCTTGCAGCAGTCATCAGCGACCGTCGTGGTCGCGGGTTCACAGCAGTCATCAGCGACGTTGGCGATGGCTGGCTCGCAGCAGTCCTCGCCGCGCCAAGCCTCGCGTCCTTCGCGGATCAAGAAGGCCGTCATGCCCAAGGCGGCTACCGGATCGGCCCACCACCATTCGAAGAGGGCGTTCGCGCCGGCCCCGACGATCGTGATCGCCGAGAGCCACATGCACGCGGTCGTCTGAAACGAGTCGGCCGCGAGGGCACGGCTCTGGATCGCGGCGGCGACGCGGCGCTTGGCGCGCGCGAGCCACCACATCATCGGGATCGCGGCCATCGCGACGATCAAGCCGGGAGCGCTTGGCTCCGAGTGCTCTCGAAACCACAGCGCCTTGCCTGCGTCGAATACGATGAAGATCGCGAGCGCGAACAGCGACGCGCCGACCAGCCGATGCGCCGTCCGGTCGATCTCTTCGATGCGCCCTCGGTCCTTCGTTCGACGCTCGGCGTGCAATCGCCACAAGAGGATCACGCTCGACGCACACTCGATGATGCTATCGACCCCGAAACCGAGTAACACGACGCTCGACGCGACGAGCGCCGCGACGATCGCGACGGCGCCCTCCGCGATGTTCCATGCGAGTGTCAGCCATTCGAGTCGCCACCCGCGGCGCACCCAGGTGGCACGGTCGGTCACGACGCCAGCGACGGGCAAAGACGCGGGATGATCAGACATTGGAATTCTCCAGGAGACCGCCGCGTGCAACTTGTCGACGGTGGACGAGTGCGTACACAGCGGGAAAGACCAGCAGCGTCAACAGCGTGGCGCTGATGAGGCCGCCGATCACCACAGTTGCCAGGGGGCGTTGCACCTCGCTGCCAGGGGCTGACGAGAGCGCCATCGGCAAGAACCCAAGTCCGGCGACGAGCGCGGTCATCAGGACCGGCCGCAGCCGCCCTCGGGCCGCCTCGGCGATCGCGACTGCCGGGGGGCTCCCCGCCGCTTCGAGGCTCTGGCACGACGACACCAAGACGAGCCCGTTGAGCACGGCGACGCCGAACAACGCGATGAAGCCAACCGCCGCCGAGATGCTGAACGGAAGGCCCCGTAACGCGAGCGCGAAGACGCCACCGATCACCGCGAACGGGATGTTCAGGAATATCAACAGTGCGGGCTTCCCGCGATCGAAGGCGCGCCAGAGCAGAAACAGGATCCCGAGCAGCGCGAGGGGGACGACGAGGAACAGGCGATGCTTCGCGCTCACGAAGTTCTCGAACTGGCCACCCCACTCGATGCGATAGCCCGGCGGAATGCGCACGCCGTTCGCGACGGCTCGCTGGGCGTCGTCGACTACCGACACCAGATCGCGGCCTCGCACGTTCGCCTCGACCGACGTGCGCCGCGAGAGCTTGTTGCGATTCACGACGAGCGGGCCGGTGACGATATCGACCTTCGCGACGTCCCCGAGCGGCACGATCGCTCCGCGGCTGGACCGCAGCGGCAGGGCACGCACCCGCTCTAGATCTCCGGCGACCCGGTCGAGCTTGACCGTGATGTCAAACCGCCGATCACCTTCGCGAACGACGCCAGCTCGTTGACCGACGGCCATTGCTGCGGTCAGCGTATTGACGTCGCGCACGGTCAGGCCGTGCTGTGCCAAGGCATCGCGGTCGGGTGTGATCCGCAGATAGCCCAGGCCTTGTCCCTGCTCGGCGCGCACATCGACCGCGCCGGGGACACGACGGATCACCGAAGTCACCTGCTGAGCGATCCGTTGGAGCTGGGCGAGGTCGGGGCCGTAGATCTCGACGGCGACGTCCGACCGCACGCCGGCGATCAGCTCGTTGCTGCGCATCTCGATCGGTTGCGACAGACCGATCGAGAGCTCGGGCACATTGTCACCGAGCGCCTTGGCCACGGCTGCCGCGACGTCTTCCTTGATCATGCCCGGTCGCCAGTCCTCGCGATCCTTCAGCTGGATGTAGACATCCGTTTGCTCGATGCCCATCGGATCGTTCGCGAGGTCGGGTGCGCCCGTCTTCGAGACCACGTGCAGCACCTCGGGCACCTCAAGCAACGCCCGCTGGAGCCGCGCGTCCGTCGCGATCGACTCGGAGAGCGCCACGCCAGGGAGTCGACGCGCCTCGACGAGCACATCGCCTTCGTCGAGCTTCGGCACGAACTCCGCGCCGATCCGTCGCCCGACCAGGACCGCGACCGCGAGGACGGCCACGCCGACTGTCACCGTCACGAGTCGACGGCGCATCGCACCGGAGAGCGCTGGTCGATAGAGGCGCTGCGCGGCCCGCATGATCCAGGTCTCGCGCTCGTGACCGCCGCGCAGAACCAAGCTCGCGAGCACCGGCACGACCGTGAGCGTCGCGACGAACCCGCCGCCGAGCGCGAACAGTACGGTCGTCGCCATCGGGTGGAACATCTTCCCTTCGATGCCGCCGAGGCCGAGGATCGGGATGTAGACGATCGCGATGATGAGTGGTCCGAACAGGCTCGCCGAGAGCATCTCGGTCGCTGCGGCCTCGACGACCTTCACGCGCTCGGCATCGGATAACTCGCGCGCCTCACGCGCTTTCGCTTCGGCGAGCCTGCGCACGGCGTTCTCGACCACGATCACCGCGCCATCCACGATCAGCCCGAAATCGATCGCGCCGAGGCTCATTAGATTACCGGATGCGCCGGACGCGTTCATCAAGATCAGCGCGAACAACATCGCGAGAGGAATCACCAGCGCGACGATCGCGCCGGCTCGCAGATTCCCGAGCAAGAACACCAGCACGAGGATCACGAGCACCGCGCCTTCCGCCAGGTTGCGGCCGACCGTGCTGATCGTCCGATCGACGAGCGCGGAGCGATCATAGAACGGTTCGATCCGGATCCCGGCGGGCAACGTTGGCGACAGCTCGGCGATCTTCGTCTTCACCGCGTTGGTGACCGTTCGTGAGTTGGCGCCCATGAGCATCATGACGACGCCGACGGTCACTTCGCCGCGTCCATCGATCGACGCCGCCCCACGGCGCAGCGCGGAGCCCAGCTCGACGCGCGAGGCGGCTCGCCCGATCGTGATCGGCACCCCGTCACCGCCGGTTCCCACCACGACCTTGCGCAGATCCGCGATCGACTGGATGAGCCCGACGGAGCCCACCACGAGCTGCTCGGGGCCGCGCTCCAGGTAGCCGCCGCCTGCATTGCCGTTGGCGTCCTGGATCGCCGTGACGACGTCCGCGACGCTGATCCCCGATGCCTGCAGACGTCGCGGATCGAGCGCGACCTGATACTGGCGGGTCTCGCCGCCGAAGCTGTTGACCTCGACGACGCCGGGCACCATGCGCAGCTGGGGGCCGATGTACCAGTCGAGCGCCTCTTTCAGCTCGCTCGCCGACTTGCCCTCGCCGCGCACGACGAACTGATAGATCTCTCCGAGGCCCGTCGAGATCGGTCCCATCTCCGGCGTTCCGTACTCCCGCGGCACGGCGTCTTCCGCGTCACGCATCCGCTCCGACACCATCTGACGCGCGAAATAGATATCGGTCCCGTCATCGAAAGCGACGGTCACGACCGAGACGCCGTACTTGGAGAGCGAGCGGATCTCGCTCGCATGCGGGATGCCGGCCATCGCGCGCTCGACCGGCACGGAGACGTATTGCTCGACCTCGACCGGCGAGAGCGCCGGTGCGGTCGTGATGATCTGCACCTGGATGTTGGTGACGTCCGGCACGGCGTCGATCGGGAGCTGGAGCGCCGCACGAATTCCGAGACCCACGAGGATCGCGGTCGCGGCGAGCACCAAGACGCGGTTGCGGAGCGCCCACGCGAGGATGGCTTTGACGATCGCCATCTCAGTCGGCCTCGCCAAACGTGGACTTGAGCGCGAGGCTCTTGAGCGTGAACAAGCCGGCGACCGCGATCCGATCGGAGGACTTGAGCCCCTTCACGATCTCGATCCGGTCGCCCACCGCATGACCCAGCTCGACGGGGCGCGCCTCGAACTCACTCGGCGCGACCTCGACGAACACGACCGCGTGATCCTCGATCGACGTTACCGCCGACACCGGCACGACCGGCCACGGCGGCATCGCGACGGGATCCGGGATGATGACATGCGCGGTGCCGAACAGACCGATCTTGAGACGCGCGCCCTGATCCTCGATCGCGATCCGCGCGAGGACGGCGCGCGCGATCGGCTCGACCTGCCGTCCGATCGAGATCACCTTGCCAGCGAACGCGACGTCCGGGAACGCGTCGAGCTTCACCTCGGCGCCGACGTCCTCGTGGACCCGCTCGAGATCGTTCTCGAACAGCCGCGCGACAAACACCGCGTGCTGGAGATCTACGATCTCGGCGAGCACGTGATCCGCGCTGACGGGTTGCCCCACCACACCGTCGCGCTTCATGACCACGCCTGCGAGCGGCGCGAGGATCTGCATTCGCGCGGTCGCACCCGCGCCACCACCGCCGATGCTGGCGAGCGTCTGGCGGGCCGCCGAGACATCGGCTTCGAGTACGGCGAGATCCGCACGCGCCGTCTCGAGATCCTGCGCCGAGGCAGTGCCTGCTTTGACCAGCTCGGTCACGCGATCCACGCGCTTGCGCGCCGCCTCCGCGCGGCTCGTCGTCGAGCTTAGCTCCGCGTGGACGCGGGCGACTTCGCTCGATTCGATCACGGCGAGCACTTGGCCTGCGGTGACTCGTTGGCCCTCTTGGAAGCGAAGCTCGACCAGACGTCCCGACACGCGCACCGGGACCTTCGCCATCCGATCCGGATCTGCCGCGACCTCGCCGATCAGCTCGACGGTCGCAGGTAGCGCAGCCATCTCGACGGCGGCGACCTTGACGCCGGCGTCCTTCGTGACGCGCTCGGAGACACGCACGCGCTCTGGGCCCGACCCCTCCTGGTGCTCGACCGCCTCGGGCTTTGGCTCCCACGGGCTGTCGTGCTTGCCACATGCCGGCGCGACGAGCGAGACGATCGCCGCGAACCACGCGGCCTTCATGGCGCCACCTCGATCGTCGTAGCGAGCGCCAGCTCGGCCCACGCATCGATGGCGGTCGCCGTGGCCTCTAGATGGGCGAGTCGTGCATCGACGAGGTCGCGTTGCGTGACAGTCAGCTCGACGAAGTCCATGCCGCCCTTCGCGAATGCCTCTTGCGCGCTGCTCAGGTTCTCGCTCAGCTGATCGCCAACACCACGATCGAAGGCCGCGACGGCCTCGCGCGCGCGGCGGTAGTTGTCGAAGGCAAGCCGCACCTGCCGCTCGACATCCACGCGCGCGCGCAGCTGTTCGTCATCGGCGTGCCGCGCCCTGATCCGCACCGCGGCTCGCTCGCCCTCGTTGCGATTGCGGACAGCGAGCGGGACCGAGAGACTGGCGACGATCGCGTTCGCCCCGTCCGGTGATGGCGAGTACGCGTAGCCAACTCCCAAGGTGATGTCGGAGACGCCGAGCGAGTCGGCGACGTCGATCCGCGCGCGTGCAGCCACGGCTTGCGCTGCACCGAGCGCCAACCTCGGACTCACTCGCAGGGTTCTCGCTACGAGGTCGTCGACGCTGGCCGGAAGCGAGGGTAACTCACCGACCTGGCCGACCGGTTCCAGCACCTCGCTCGGCCCCGCGCCGATCGCCGTCGCCAACGCGGCGATCGCGGTCGCGTAGTCGGTCTCGGCCGCGATCCGCGCCTGCGTCGCGCGGCCCGCCTCGGCTAGCACCACGTTGACGCGGAGCTTGGTCGCTCCGCCGGCTTGCGCCGCTCGCTGGAGTGCGGTCGCGAGCGTGGTGGCGAGCTGTTCGACCTGGCGTTGGGTCTCGACGCGTTCGCGAAGCACGAGGGTCCTCTCGAATGCCCGCCAGACCTCGATCCGCGCCGCGAAGCGCTCGCCGCTTCCTGCGCTGTCGACCGCACGCGCATCGGCCTCGGCGACATCGACTCGCGCCGATCGCTTCCCGCCGCGCTCGATGGTCTGCGACAGGCCGATCTGGAGGACCGGTACGAGCGTCGCCGTTCCGAACTGCGGACCGGCGGCCACGGTGAGCTCCGGGTTGTGCGCTGGCAGGCCCGCCCCGCGAACGTTGGCGCGCGCTTCGTCCAGGTCGAGCCGCGCGAGCAGGACGCTGGGACGTCGAGCCGCTCGATCGAGCGCCTGTTTCATGGTGATCGTATCGGCATGCAGCGCCACCGGGTCGAGACAGACTGTCCCGACGACGGCGGCGAATGCCATCGCTGTCGTGTTCACGCGGATTCTCCTCGGGCGCACGGGCCACCCACATCGAACTGGGGTTAGGAACGACTCAGCCCCAGGCGATCGGAGGTCGTGTCAGCGGCGCGGGCGCCTCTTCTCCACGAATCACGGAAGGCACCAGCATATCGACGATCTGTGTGGCGACCGGGGCGGCCACTTCCACCACGGTCAAGGGATGCATCGATAACGCCGCATGCCCGGCGCACGTGCACGTCGGGCACGACGGTGGGCACTGCTTGCCCCCATCGTCGTCGACACAGCTGGCGTCACAGCTATCGAGCACGCCAGTCGCATCACCGACGACGAGCGCCGCCGCGAGGATGAAGATCACCCGCCACATCTACGACCGCCTCTTGTGCGGGTGGCGGTGGCGCCCGCTGGGTCCAGTTCCCTGCTCGATGTGCGCGAGGCAATCGTGGACGAGGTCGCCGACGAAGTGATCGATCACCCGATAGAACGTCTGGCGTCCCTCTTCGCGCGCGGCGACGAGGCGCAGCAGTCGCAGCATCGCGAGCTGGTGACTAAGTGCGGACATCGAGAGGTTCAGTGCGCGTGCGAGATCCCCCACCGACATCTCATCGTGCGCCAGCGCGTGCATGATGCGGATCCGGTTGGGATTCGCGAGGGCTTGGAACACCTCCGTCGCGCTCTCGACCGCGTCGTCACTCGGCAGCCCTTCGGTCGCGCGCTTGACCTTGCGGGCGTCGTACGCCGGAGGCAGGGCGGGCTTGGTGACCGGCACGGCTCGCAACCTACCACCTCAGACGCTTGGACGTCGAGTGATTGGTTGATAAGTCTATCAAGTGAGCAATTCGAAACCGACGCACGGCGGTCAGATCATCGAGGTGGGAGATCATGTCGCCGAGCTGAGCGTGTTCGAGACCGGGCAGCCACCCCGGTTTCGGTTGCACTTCCTGGCCGCCGGCGATCCGATCGCTCCCCCTGAGCTGACCGCCGAGATCAAGACGATTCGGCCCGACGGCACGAAGCAGGCGTTCGCGTTTGCGAAGCGCGGCGCGTATCTCGAGTCCACGTCCGACATTCCCGAGCCCCACGAGTTCCGGCTCGTGATCGCGTTCACCTCGGGTGGCAAGCGAGCGACCAATGAGCTTTCAGTTCACGGAGGACGATCACGGCCACGGCGATCACGGTGGACATGGTCACGGCGGTGGTCATGGACACGGCCACAGCCACGGCACGGTCGATGCGACGATCTTCACGAGCGAGCGCGGATTGTGGGCGACGCGATGGTCCTTCATCGCCCTGTTCATCACCGCGTCCGCGCAGCTCGTCGTGGTGCTGCTCTCGCATAGCGTCGCGCTGATGGCGGACATGATTCACAACTTCGGCGATGCGACGACCGCGATCCCGCTGACGATCGCCTTCGTGCTCGGCAAGCGTCCGCCAAGCCGCCGCTTCACGTACGGGCTCGGCCGCGTTGAGGACCTGGCCGGCCTGGCAGTGGTGATGATGATCCTCGCGAGCGCGATCGTCGCGATCGATCGCCTGATTCACCCGCACGAGGTCGGTCAACTCGGCGCGGTCATGGTGGCCTCGGTGATCGGCTTCCTCGGCAACGAGGGTGTCGCGATCTTTCGCGTCAAGGTCGGCAAGGAGATCAACAGCGCCGCGCTGATCGCGGATGGTTACCACGCGCGCACCGACGGGTGGACGAGCCTCGCGGTTCTCGTCGGCGCGGTCGGTGTCCACTTCGGCTATCCGATCGCTGATCCGATCATCGGGCTCGTTATCACCGTCGCGATCTTGGGCGTCGTGTGGCAGTCCGTGCGCGCAGTGTTCACGCGCATGCTCGACGGGATCGAGCCCGAGATGCTCGCGAAGATCCGCGAGACCGCAGCGGCGGTGCCCGGCATCGCGGAGGTCGGCGACATCCGTGCCCGCTGGCTCGGCCACCGAGTTCACGCAGAGGTCACGGTGAGCGTGGGTGCGGACCTCACGGTCTCGCAAGCGCACCTGCTCGCTGAGGCTGTAGAGCACGCGCTCAAGGAGTCGCATCCGGTGATCTCGGGGGCCTCGATCCACACGCATCCTGTCGAGCCGAGTGGATCATCGAGGGCGGCTGACCCACAAGCCGTCAAATCGGTTGCGACACTCCTCGCCACCCCGTAAGGTCAACACGTTGCGTCGCGTCGTCCTCGTCCTGCTTGCCCTCGTCCTGTTCGTGCCTTCCGTGGCGCGCGCTTCGGCCTGGTACCACTGCGCGCATGATGGCGAGACCCGATCCTCGTGCTGCTGCCCACCGGAGGCGAAGCACCACAAGGCGCCGGCATCGAACACCGCGATCCGCGCCGCGTGTTGCTGCTCGGTGACGCAGCTTGCGGCGTACGGGTCATCGGAGCGCGCGGTGTCTCCGCTCGCGATCGAGATGGCGCCCGCGATGGTGCACGTAGCCATCGCGGTGGCACCGATTGAGGCGCCCGTGCGGATGGCGATGCTCGACTATGCGCGCCCGCAGCGCGGGCCACCCGAATCGCTCTTCGCTCGGTTCTGCTCGCTGCTGATCTGATCGCTGGCTCTCGACATCGTTGATCGAGCCACTCGTTTTGCCGCGCCGATGCGCGGTGAGTCCTCACCCGCATTTGCGGGCAGGAGTGATCCCATGCGCAGCTGTTTTCCCATCTTGTTGATCGTCGTCGTGCCGGCCTGTGCCGGTGGGGCAGGCATGCGCGAGCACGACGCGATGATTGCGACGCTCGGTCGGATCGATCGCGACCGGCCCGCGCAGCTCGTCGACGAGGTCGTGATCGGCGGGACCGTGCTCGACCGCGCGCAGCTCGTCGCCGCGGTGCTCGCCCGCAATCCCGACCTCGACGCGGCGCGGGCGACCTGGCGCGTCGCGGTTGCGGCGTACCCGTCGGCTGTCACGATCGACGATCCGCGGCTGTCCTACGAAGTCGCACCGTTCAGCATCGGCTCTCCGGTCCCGTTCGGCCAGCGCGTCGAGCTGAGCCAGAAGCTGCCGTATCCGGGCAAGCGCGCTGCGGCCGGTGATGCCGCCCTCGCGAGCGCCGATGCGGCCGAAGCCGACTACGACACACTTCGGTTGGAGCTCGCGGAGGCGACCGTTCACGTCTTCGATGACGACTACGTCGCGGCCCGCGCTCTGGAGGTCAACACGCACCACCACGAGCTGATCGAGCGCATCTATAAGAGCGCGACCGCGCAGTATACGGTGGGCAAGGCGTCGCAACAGGATCCGCTGGAAGCGGAGGCCGAGCTGATCGCGCTGGATCGCGAACGGTTGATGCTGGAGACGCAGCAACGCACCGCGACCGGGCGGATCAATCGACTCTTGCGGCGAGCTGCTGACGCGCCGCTGCCGCCGCCGCCCGCGAAGCTAGAGATCACTGTCGAGGCAGGCGAGGGCTCGGCGCGGCATCCCAAGCTCGTCGCCGCTGACGCGCGCATCCGTGCTCGTGCGGCGGAGATCGCGGGCTCGAGGCGCGACTTCTATCCGGATCTCGAGCTGATGGCGTCGTATGACTCGATGTGGAGCGATTGGCAGCATCGCTTCATGATCGGCGTCGGCGTCGAGATTCCGCTCCAACGCAGCGGCAGGCGCGCATCGATCGAACGTGCCGAGGCAGAGCAAGCCAAGGCCACTGCTGAGCTTGCATCGGTGGCCGACATGCTCGCCGAGGATCGCGACGGCTCTCGCCGCGCGATCGTCGAGGCCAGGGCGGATCTCGAGCTCGACGAGAAGCGAGCGCTTCCGACCGCCCGTGCGCGCGTCGATGCCGGGCTCGCAGGGTTCACCGCCGGCCAGACATCGTTCTCGACCGTCGTGATGGCGGAGCACGCGTTGCGTGACGTCGAGCTTCGCCTGGAGCAGACGCGGGCCGACCTCGACCGGCGGATCGCGACGCTCGATCGGCTGTCCGGTCGGATCGCGGGAGGTGCGCGGTGAGCGAGTCGACGCCAGGACCCGCACGCCGCATTCACGCGCTCCCGGCGATCCTCGCCGCGATCTTGATGGTCGTCGCGCTGATCTTCCGGCACGACCTCGTCGCGTGGTTCACGGGTGCGCCCCTCGAAGGTGGCTCGACCTCGTCGGGCTCGCGCGTGAGTGCCGGTGCGCTGACGATCGAGGTCGCGGTGCAGCCCGATCCACCACGCGAGAAGGGCAATCGTGCTCGCGTCAAGGTCAGCACGTCGGCCGGCGCGCCTGTCACAGGCGCGACCGTGCGACTCGACTACGTGATGCCCGCGATGGGTGGCATGCAGGAGATGCGCGGCGGTGGCGACGGGACCGACGTCGGCAGCGGGCGCTACTCGATCCCGTTCGATCTCCCGATGAGCGGAAGCTGGACCGTGGAGATTCACGTGGCATCCAGTGCCGGAACCGCGAGCGCGCGATACACGCTGCGCGTCGGATCGTCCGGCCTCACGCCGCTCGGCGGCACAGGCGACGCCACGGCGGGATCCGGTAGGGGCTCGGGGAGTGGGGGCGATGTCGCGTACTACACGTGCTCGATGCATCCGCAGGTGCACGCAGATCATCCCGGCACGTGTCCGATCTGCTCCATGCCGCTGGTGCCGGTCTCGCAGGCCGAGCAGCAGACGGGCGTGGTGCGTGTCGACGAGAACCGTCGCGCCCAGCTCGGCATCCGGACCGCAAAGGTCGTGCGCGGCCCGATGACCCTCGACATCCGCGCGCAAGGCCGACTCGTGGTGGACGAGACACGCCTCCACGATGTCACGCTCAAGATCGGCGGCTACGTCTCGTCGCTCGCGGTGAATGCGACCGGCCAACGGGTCGGCAAGAGTGACACGCTGTTCACGCTCTATAGCCCCGAGCTGTACGCGGCGCAGCAGGAGTACCTGATCGCGCGCACGAACCGCGACGCGATGCACGAGGCCGGGGACGCGACGCGGAGCGATGCGCTCGTCCGCGCCTCGGAGACCAAGCTCAAGCTCTGGGGGCTCGACGAGGGTCAGCTGCGAGCCATCGTCGCGAAGGGTGAGCCTATCGAGCGCCTACCGTTTCGATCTCCGGCGAGCGGCGTCGTGATGGAGAAGTCTGTGGTCGATGGGGACGCGGTCACCGCAGGCCAGCGGCTGTTCCGGATCGCGGACCTCGATCAGATCTGGGTCGAGGCCGACGTCTACGAGGCAGATCTCGGACGGATCGCGAAGGGGCAGCCCGCGACGGTCACGCTCACGTACATCCCGGGGCGCACGTTCGAAGGCAAGGTGGCGTTCGTCTATCCGTACCTCGATCCCACCTCGCGCACCGGGCGCGTGCGGATCGCGCTCGCGAACAAGGGAATCGAGCTGAAGCCGGACATGTTCGCGACGGTCACGTTCGAATTGCCGCTCGGCGACAAGATCCAGATCCCCAGCTCGGCGGTCGTCTACACCGGGCCACGACGCTTGGTGTTCGTCGACCTGGGAGACGGGCGGCTCAAGCCGCAGGAGGTCACGATCGGCGCGCGGAGCGGCGACCTCGTCGAGGTGCTGAGCGGCGTCAACGTCGGCGACTCGATCGTCACGTCCGGGAACTTCCTCGTCGCCGCCGAGAGCCGCGTTCGCTCGGGTGGCGTGCTCTCGGAAGGGGGGAGCGATGCCCGCTGAGTCTCGTCGCCCAGGCGCGATCGGCTGGATCATCGCCGGTAGCGCGCGCAACCCGCTGATCACGATCTTGCTCGTCGGTGGCCTCGCGGTCTGGGGTTGGTTCTCGCTGCGGCGCGCGCCACTCGATGCCATCCCGGATCTCTCGGACGCGCAGGTGATCATCTTCACCGAGTGGATGGGCCGCAGCCCGGATCTCGTCGAGGATCAGATCACGTATCCGATCTCGTCCGCGCTTGTGTCGGCGCCCGGCGTGAAGTGCGTCCGCGGCCAGTCGATGTTCGGGATGTCGTTCGTCTACGTCATCTTCGACGATGGGACGGACATCTACTGGGCGCGCAGCCGCGTGCTCGAATACCTGAACCAGACGCAAGCGCACTTGCCGGCGGGCGTCACCCCGCGGCTCGGGCCCGATGCGACCGGGGTCGGATGGGTGTTCGAGTACGCGCTCGTCGATCGAACGGGAAAGCACGATCTCCAGCAGCTACGCGCGCTCCAGGACTGGAACCTCCGCTTCGCGCTATCGAGCGTGAAGGGCGTGGCCGAGGTCGCGTCCGTTGGCGGCGCAGTCAAGCAGTATCAGATCAGCCTCGATCCCGCGAAGTTGCTCGCGCTCAAGATCCCGCTCCACGACGTCGCGAGGGCCGTGCAGCGCTCGAACGAGGACGTCGGCGGCAGCGTGATCGAGGTGGCTGGGCACGAGCACGTGATCCGTGGGCGAGGGTATGTCCACAAGACCGCGGATCTGGAATCGGTCCCGCTCAAGACGACGCCGGGAGGTATCCCAGTCCGCGTGCGCGATGTCGGTGAGGTCTCGATCGGCCAGGACATCCGTCGCGGCGTGGCGGAGCTCGACGGGGAAGGTGAAGTGGTCGGCGGCATCGTGATCATGCGCTACGGCGAGAACGCGCTCGATGTCATCGACGGCGTGAAGGCACGCCTCGCCGAGATCGAGAAGACCTTGCCGGAGGGTGTGCACGTCGAGATCACCTACGATCGGTCCGAGCTGATCCGCGCGTCGATCGCGACGCTGACCGGAACGCTCGTCGAGGAGATGATCGTCGTCGCGCTGATCATCTTCATCTTCCTGCTTCACGTGCGCAGCGCGCTGATCCCGATCCTGACGTTGCCGCTCGGCGTGTTACTCGCGTTCATCCCGATGGGCCTCCAGGGCTTGACCGCGAACATCATGTCGCTCGGCGGCATCGCGGTCGCGATCGGCGCGATGGTTGATGCCTCGATCATCATCATCGAAAACATCCACAAGAAGCTCGAGGACTGGGAACGCGACGGCCGGACGACTCCGAGGATCGACGCGATCATCGCGGCGATGCAGGAGGTCGGTCCGTCGATCTTCTTCTCGCTGCTCGTCATCACGGTCTCGTTCATTCCGATCTTCACGCTCGAAGGCACGGAAGGCCGGCTGTTCAAGCCGCTGGCGTTCACCAAAACCTATTCGATGGGCTTTGCTGCCGTGCTGGCCGTGACCCTCACGCCCGCGCTTGCCGCGATCTTCATCCGCGGGCGCCTGTTCGGCGAACACCGGCACCCGATCAACCGACTGCTCACGCGCGCCTATGCGCCCGTCGTGCGTTGGGCCGTGCGCTACCGAGGGACCGTGATCATCGGCGCAGTGCTCGTCGTCGCGTTCACCGTGCCCGCGTGGTTCCGGCTCGGCCGCGAGTTCATGCCGCCGCTCAACGAGGGTGTGATCCTCTACATGCCCACGGCGCCGCCGGGGATGTCGGTCGCCGAGGCATCGCGCGTGCTCCAGGAGATGGACCGCGAGCTGAAGGCGTTCCCCGAGGTCGCGTCGGTATTCGGCAAGAACGGGCGAGCCGAGACCCCGACCGACCCGGCGCCGCTCGGCATGGTGGAGACCACCGTCGTGCTCAAGCCGCGCGAGCAGTGGCGTGCGGGCATGACCTGGGATCGCCTGCTCGCCGAGATCGACGCGAAGCTCCAGTTCCCGGGCATGCCGAACATCTTCTGGATGCCGATCCAGACGCGCACCGAGATGCTGTCGACCGGCGTTCGCAGCCCGCTCGGCGTCGAGGTCTACGGCGACAACATCGACGACATCGAGCGCAGCGCCATCGCGATCGAGAAGGCAGTGGCCCAGGTCCCCGGCACACGCAGCGCGTTCGCCGATCGATCGACAGGCGGCTTCTACATCGACCTTGTGGTCAAGCGCGAGGAGGCCGCGCGGCTCGGGCTCACCGTGGCCGACGTCAACGAGGTGATCCAGACCGCGATCGGCGGCATGAACGTCTCCGAGACGGTCGAGGGTCGCGAGCGCTACTCGATCAACGTGCGCTATGCGCGCGAGTACCGCGATGATCCGTCGGTGCTGGACAAGGTGCTCGTCCCGACGCCGTCCGGTGCGCAGGTCCCGCTCTCCGAGGTCGCCGAGGTCAAGACGGTGACTGGGCCGCCGATGATCCGATCCGAGGACGGCAAGCTCGTCGGGTTCGTGTTCCTCGACACGACGCGTGCGATCGTGGACTACGTGAACGATGCACGCGTGGTGATCGCCCGCGATGTCCAGCTCCCGAAGGGCGTCCGGATCGCGTGGGTGGGGCAGTTCCAGTACAACGAGCGCGCAGACGCGAAGCTCGTCGTGATCCTGCCGATCACGCTCCTGATCGTGTTCGTTCTCCTGTTCCTGAACACGCGCTCGCTCGTCGAGACCGGGATCGTGCTGCTCGCGGTGCCGTTCTCGCTCGTCGGCGCGATCTGGCTCGTCTACCTGCTGGACTACAACGTCAGCCAGGCCGTCAAGGTCGGGATGATCGCGCTCGCCGGACTGGATGCGGAGACCGGCGTCGTGATGCTCCTGTACCTGACGCTCGCGCACCGTCGCTGGGTCGCAGAGGGACGGCTGCACACCCGCGATGATCTGCGTGAGGCAATCGTCGAGGGCGCCGCGCATCGCATCCGACCCAAGCTGATGACGGTGCTCACCATGATGATCGGCCTCGTGCCGGTCCTGTGGAGCACCGGCGCAGGCGCCGACGTCATGAAGCGCATCGCCGCGCCGATGGTCGGCGGTCTTGTGACGTCGTTCATTCTCGAACTGCTTGTCTACCCGGCGATCTTCGCCATGTGGAAGGGTCGACACCTACCGGCGTCGGTCGTGCCTCTTGCGACTACCGAACTACCACCGAAGGAAGAGACCCCATGAAGATGCTCGTCGTACTCGCGTTCGCGCTCGCTACCGCCGCTTGCAACAAGGACACGGAAGCCAAGCCCGGCACCTCGGCGCCCGCTGCCTCGAATCGCTTCGAGATCACCGTCACCGAGAAAGGCTTCGAGCCGGACGACATCAAGGTTCCGGCCGGCAAGCCGGTCACGCTGGTGTTCAACCGCACGACCGACAAGACCTGCGCGAAGGAGGTCGTGATCAACCTCGGTGGCGACAAGAAGATCGAGAAGGCGCTACCCCTGAACACGCCAGTCGAGATCGCGACGACGTTCCCGACGGCGGGGAAGCTCGCCTATGCGTGCGGGATGGACATGGTCCGCGGAACGTTGACCGTTCAGTGACACCGGCAACTTCTTGGATGTCATGGTGGGCTTGATCCACTCCCGTGGGCACACCACGAGAGGCGGATACAGTGGCGAAGATGGCAACGAAGGAACGGCGCGCGATGCGCGAGCGCCGGGATTATACGGATGAGTTCAAGGCAGGCGCGGTGCGCCTGGTCCTTGATGAGGGAAAGAAGGTCGCTGAGGTCGCGCGCACTCTGGA
>Ga0123338_10001108_pt1 | contig 26339 bp, 22 predicted proteins | sample grotaG_FD_89793 | JGI IMG/M metagenome (GOLD analysis project Ga0123338, IMG submission 89793) | Glacier valley bacterial and archeal communities from Borup Fiord, Nunavut, Canada, to study Microbial Dark Matter (Phase II) -... | ecosystem: Environmental > Aquatic > Freshwater > Ice > Glacier ...
ACCCAGTCTTGTATTCAGGGCGGTCAGCCCAGATGAACGGCTCTGCCCGAATCAGGTTGGACAGAACATCTCTTGGATAATAGCCGCCATCAAATAGCGGGTTACTTTCCAGCTTTGGCCAAACAAGATCGAGTACGTATGGGTAACCTTCGTGCTGAACTATCAGTCGTCCGATCTCCTCGTCAGACAACTCACGCAGCGGCTTCTGCCATGATCTGATTATCGCTGCGACCATGTAGGTCGAGGCGTCATCCGGTTTGCCGACATCAGTTCCGGACAACTGTTCAAGCGATCTAGACAGATCCGTTCGTTCAAAAGGCATGAGACCAGAATGAGCGATTGGCCGAATGTCTGCAAGCGGCTCGCAAGTGAAAACTGCCGACCCCCACCCGTTATCCCGGCCTTGGGCCGGGACCCAGCTAACCTCCGTGCTGCGAAGGCCGCAGATTGGCGGAGATCGGCGAACGTGCACTAGCACTTCTCCGCGTCCGTTAGAAAAGCTGGGTCCCGGCACAAGGCCGGGATGACGGGTGGCGAGAGGGGCCGGGGTGACGGGGGAATGATTGTCCCGCAGCCTCGCGTGGGCGACCCCGCATTGCTATGTTGCGGCCATGCAGCCCCACAAACACACCCGCGTCCTCATCATCGGCTCCGGTCCAGCGGGCTACACCGCCGCCATCTACGCCGCGCGCGCCGCGCTCAGTCCGATGCTGATCCACGGCCTCCAGCCCGGCGGCCAGCTCACCATAACCACCGATGTGGAGAACTGGCCCGGCGAGACCGCGATCATGGGGCCCGAGCTGATGGCCAAGATGGAGGCGCAGGCGCTGCATCTGGGCGTGGAGCTGGTGCAGGATATCGTCACCGATGTGCGCCTCGACGGCCCGCCGTTCGTCGCCACCGGAGATAGCGGCACCACCTACGCCGGAGACGCGCTGGTGATCGCCACCGGCGCGCAGGCGCGCTGGCTCGGCCTCCCATCCGAGACGCGGCTGCGCGCGGGCGGCGTGTCGGCGTGCGCCACGTGCGACGGGTTCTTCTACCGGGGCAAGACGGTCGCGGTGGTGGGCGGCGGCAACACGGCGGTCGAAGAGGCGCTGTTCCTCACCAATTTCGCGAGCAAGGTCTATCTGATCCACCGACGTGACAGCTTGCGCGCCGACAAGGTCAACCAGGCCCGCCTGTTCGCCAACCCCAAGGTGGAGCCGGTGTGGGACGCGACCATCGCCGAAGTGCTCGGCCATGGCACCCCGGAGACGGTGCGCGGCGTGCGCGTGGACATCATCAACGGCGGCTCCCGGGAGATCGTGATCGACGGGCTGTTCATCGCGATCGGCCACACGCCTGCCACCCAGCTGTTCGAAGGCGCGCTGGCGATGGACGACGATGGCTATCTGATCACCGCGCCCGACAGCACCGCGACCAGCATCCCCGGCGTGTTCGCGGCGGGCGATGTGAAGGACAAGCATTACCGCCAGGCAGTCACCGCAGCGGGCATGGGCTGCATGGCCGCGCTCGAGGCCGAACGCTGGCTGGCGCATCACAGCGCGCACTTTCAGGCTGCCGAAGCCGCCTGATGCCCGTCGACTGGGCCAAGCTGCGCCTGTTCGATTGCGTTGCGGAAGCGGGCAGCTTCACCGAAGGCGCGCGTCGGCTGCACATGAGCCAGCCCGCGCTCAGCCGCCAGATCGCCGGGTTGGAGGAGTCGCTCGGCGCCAAGCTGTTCCATCGCCACGCGCGCGGGCTGGTGCTCACCCACGAGGGCGAACAGCTGCACGAATCCACGCGCGAGGTGGGCGAGCGGATCGAGCGCACGATGATGGGGATCGAAGCTTCGCGCGCGCGGCCCACCGGCGAGGTGCGCCTCGCCACCACGGTCAGCTTCGGCTCGACGTGGCTGGTGCGGCAGATGGGCGAGTTTCTCGCGCTCTACCCCGATATCACCGTCCAGCTCGTGCTTGCCGACGAGGAGACCGATCTGTCGCGGCGCGAGGCCGATTGCGCGATCCGCTTCCATGCGCCGCATCAGAGCGATCTCGTCCGCAAGGCGCTCGCGCCGGTGCATTACCGCGTGTGCGGCTCGCCCGAATATCTCGAACGCCACGGCGAGCCGCAGACGATGGCGGACTTGGCCCAGCACCGGATCGTCGCCTACGGACCGAGCGCGCCGTCGCTGATCCGGGGTGTGAACTGGCTAAGCGAAGCGGGGGAGGGAGGCGTGACGCATGTCCCGGTGCTGACGATCAATAACATCTTCGGCATTCTGCAGGCGGTCGAGACCGGAGTGGGTCTCGCCGTGCTGCCGAGCTACCTTATCCAGTTCTCGCGCCGCGTGCGCGTGGTTCTGCCCGATGCGCCCGCGCCGATGTTCCGAACCTATTTCTGCTATCCTTCCGAACTGCGCCGGTCGCTGCGGATCGGCGTGCTGCGCGACTTCATCGCGGAGCGGATGACGGCCGAAGCGCTCAATCCTCCCGTGCAGGGCCATGCAATCGCCGCATAGCTAACCGTCCCCGAAACATGCTTCTGCCCGCGCCGCTGCGGGCGCATACCGTTCTTGCTGCGTTGCAGCACGGATCGGCGTCGGTTCCTCCCTCCCTACCGACGCCCGCGCCCCGGCCGCTCTCCTCCCTCCCTGAGCCGCCGGGGCCTCCGTCCGTTTCGGACGGACTTATTCCGAACTGGGGCCGACTCTCGGGTCGGCCCCCTTTTTTTAACCCTTGGCGTGCGTTACGACATCGTGAATGCTGGCGCCAATGCCCTCGCAATGCGTAGATTTTCCGCCGGGGTTCGGCCGGCGCTTCATCGTGTGCATCGATACCGAGGAAGAGTTCGATTGGAGCGAGCCCAAACGGCGCGACGCTATCTCGGTCGAAGCGATCCGCGCGCTCCCGCAGGCGCAGGCCCGGATGCGCGCGGCAGGCGTGTGTCCGGCCTATCTGATGGACTATCCGGTCGCATCGCACGCCGGCAGCGTCGATATCCTGCGCGGATTTCTGGAGGCGGGCGAATGCACCATCGGCGCGCAGTTGCACCCATGGGTCAATCCGCCCTTCGACGAAGCAATCGTTGTGCGCAACAGTTTTCCCGGCAATTTGCCGCGCGAGCTTGAGCGCGCCAAGCTGCTCGCGCTGACCGAGCGGCTCGAAGCGGGCTTCGGCGAGCGGCCGATCGTCTACCGCGCGGGGCGCTACGGCGTGGGACCCAATACCGAAGCGCTGCTCGACGAACTCGGCTATCGGCTCGATTGCTCGGTGCGCCCGCTCTTCGATTACCGCGCCGAAGAGGGGCCGAGCTTCTGGCACGCGCCCGCGCGCCCGTACTGGACGGGCAGCGAGCGTCGCCTGCTCGAAGTTCCCGCGACCGCGCTGTTCGTCGGCGGCCTGCGCGGCATCGGCGGGCCGCTCTACCGGCTCGGCGACAGCATCCCGCATCTGCGCGGCGCACTCGCGCGCACCGGGCTGCTCAACCGCGTCGTGCTCACGCCCGAGGGGATGCCGCTTGACGAAACGCTGCGCGGCCTGCGCACGCTCGTTGACGAGGGGGAACGCGTGTTCAGCATCGCCTTCCACTCACCCTCGGTCGAACCCGGCCACACGCCCTTCGTCCGCGACGCCGCCGATCTGAAGACCTTTTACGCGTGGATGGACGGCGTCTTTGATTTCTTCGCGCGCGAAGGCGTCGCCCCCGCGACCACGCATGATGTGCTTGCCGCCGCCGAGATGGCGCGCGACACGCGGGTAGCTGGATAGCCGCAGCGCTCAGCGCCAGCGCTCCACCCGCCACCCGCGTGCCGCCGCGATGCGCGCCAGCGCGGGGGCGGGGTTCACGACCACCGCCTCGTCCGCCCATTCGAGCGTCGGGAGGTCGCTGATATGGTCCGAAGCAAAGCGCACATGTAGCGCATCGCGCGCCAGCCCAGCGTCGGCCAGCCACGCCTCGATCCGCGCCAGCTTTTCATCCGCATAACAGTTCGGCCCCGCCAGATCGGGCCGCAGCCCTGCATCGTCCCATCCCGAGCGCATGGCGATGCATCCCGCAAAGCCGAGCGCGGCGGCGAAGGCTTCGGCGTAGAAATCCATGCTCGCCGTTGCGAGCACCAACGTGCGCCCCGCCGCCCGATCCGCAGCAATGGCCGCGAGCGCGGCCGCCTTTACGTTGCCGCGCATTTCGCGCGCCACGAACATGCGCGCCTCGCGCGCCAAGTGATCGCGGCGCACGCCCGCGCCAATGACGAAGCCGTTCCCCAGCATTTTAAGCCGCCGTCGGCCGACCAACCCGCCGACGAACCCCAGCATCGCCACGCCCTGCAAGGCCAGCAGCGGCAGCCGCCACGGCGCGTTGCGCGCCGCCCAGAAGATCAGCCAGCGCGCGAAGGTCGGCCGTCGCGTGATGGTTTCATCCAGATCGTAGATTGAAAGCTGGGTCATTTCGCCCCAATCAGCGTTAGCGCTCCCGATGACCACCCTCTCGCCCCCTTCCGATCCCGCGCGTGTCCTCGCCGATACGTCCGAGGGGGCTGCGCGCCTGCTCCGGCTCGGTGGCAGACTGACCATCGCGACCGCAAGCGATCTCGATCGCGCATTCGCCCTCATCCAGCCCGAAGCCCGCCCCCTGATCGTCGATGTGGCCCAGTGCGCGCGCGTCGATACCACGGGCGCGTGGCTGATCCACCGCCTGGTGCGGGACTGGAAGGCGGGCGGCCAACCCGCGACCGTGCGCGGTGCCTCGGCCGACGTGTTACAGCTTATCGACCGGCTCGGCGCGGCGGACCGCAAGCGCGGGCCGCGCCGTCCGCCCGCACGGGGCATTGCGGCCACATTGGCCAATATCGGCGGCGCGATGATCGGTGCAATCGCGACGCTGGGCGGGTTCCTCGACTTCTTGGGGACCACACTGCTCGCGCTCGCGCGCACCCTGCCGCGCCCCGCCAAATGGCGCTGGGATCCGATCATCTACCAGGGCGAGGCCGTAATGGTGAACGCGCTCGGCATTGTGGGCCTGATGAGCTTCCTGGTGGGATTCGTCATCGCGCAGCAGGGCGCGGTGCAATTGAAGCAGTTCGGCGCGGACGTGTTCACGATCAACCTGATCGGCCGCGCCACCTTGCGCGAGCTCGGCGTGCTGATGACCGCGATCATGGTCGCGGGCCGCTCGGGCGCGGCGTTTGCAGCGCAGATCGGATCGATGAAGCTGAACGAGGAGGTGGATGCGCTGCGCACCATTGGGATGAGTCCCTATGAGGTGCTGGTGCTGCCCCGCCTGCTCGCGCTCGTGCTCACCATGCCGCTGCTCGCCTTTTTCGCAGCATTGTGCGCGCTGATCGGCGGCGGACTATACTGCTGGATCGATCTCTCGATCCCTCCGGTCACCTTCATCGCGCGCATCCGCGAGGTCGTGCCGATGACCGATTTCTACATCACGCTGATCAAGGCCCCGGTGTTCGCAGTGGTGATCGCGATTACCGGTTGCTTTCAGGGGATGCAGGTGACGGGCAATGCGGAGAGCGTGGGCCAGCGCACGACTGCGGCGGTGGTGCAATCTATCTTCCTCGTCATCGTGCTCGACGCGTTTCTCGCGGTGTTCTTCGCCGCGCTGGGGTGGATCTGATGGCCGATAGCGCAGCCCAGGCGCAGGCACCGCTGCCCGATCCCGTGATCCATATCGAGGGGCTGAAGAACGCCTTCGGGGACAAGGTCATTCACCAGAACCTCGCGCTCGATGTGCATCCGGGCGAGGTGCTGGGCGTGGTCGGCGGCTCGGGGACGGGCAAGTCCGTCCTGATGCGCTCGATCATCGGGCTGCAATTGCCCGCCGAGGGCCGCATCACCGTATTCGGCGAGGACGTCGACAAGCTGACCGACGCGCAGGGTGCGGATTTGCGGCGGCGCTGGGGCGTGCTGTTCCAGAATGGCGCGCTGTTCTCGGGGCTGACGGTGGCCGAGAACATCGAGGTGCCGATGCGCGAATTCTATCGTATGCCGCAGCGGCTGATGGACGAGATCGCGGCCTACAAGCTTGCGCTGGTGGGGTTGCCCGCAGACGCGGCCGCAAAATATCCGTCCGAGCTTTCGGGCGGCATGGTCAAGCGCGCCGCGCTCGCTCGCGCGCTCGCGCTCGATCCGCGACTGCTGTTCCTCGACGAACCGACATCAGGCCTCGATCCTATCAGCGCGGCGGCTTTCGACGAACTGATCGGCGAACTCAAGCGCACGCTGGGGTTGACGGTATTTATGATTACCCACGATCTCGATTCGCTGCACGCAATCTGCGATCGCGTGGCGGTGCTCGCGGAGAAGCGCGTGCTCGGAGTTGGAACGATCCCGGAATTAATGCGCTTGGACCATCCGTGGATAAAATCCTATTTCGGAGGACCCCGGGGTCGCGCCGCGCTGGGCCAGGAGGCCGCCTGAATGGAAACGCGTAGCAATCATGTTCTGGTCGGCGGCGTCGTGCTTCTGCTCGGCGTCGCGCTGTTCGCCTTCATCCTTTGGCTCGCGCGCTTTTCGGGAGAAGCCGACAAGCGCGAGTTCGATATCTTCTTCGGCTCGGTGAGCGGCCTGGCGCGCGGCGCGGCGGTGGAATTCTCGGGCGTTCCTGTGGGCACGGTGGAGAGCATCAACCTGCTTCCTAAGACGCCGGACAAGGTCCGCGTGCGTATCAACGTCGATCAGAACGTGCCCGTGTTGCAGGGCACGCGCGCGACGGTGTCGAGCGTGGGCTTCACCGGCGTCTCTGTCGTGAGCCTTGAAGGTGCGATGGCGGGGCAGGCGCCGATCGAGGAGCCGGGCCCGTTCGGCAAGCCGGTGATTCCGACCAAGCCCGGCGCGTTACAGGGGTTGCTGGAGAGTGCGCCGCAGTTGCTCAACAATGCGTCGACGCTGCTGACCAACCTCAACAATATCCTGAACGAGCAGAACCAGGCCAAGCTCTCGACATTGCTCGACAATCTGAACGCGACCACGCACGGTTTCGCGCAGAGCAGCCCCAAGCTTGCCGCAACGCTCGATCAGGCGCAGGCTACGCTTGGCGCGGCGACCGTGGCTGCAAACAAGTTCGGCCATCTGGCAGACAGCACGTCCAACCTGCTCGACGCGCACGGCAAGAGGCTCGCCGACGATCTGCACGCCACCACGATCAACGCCAACGCCACGCTCGCCTCGCTCAAGGCCACCTCGGACGCCGCGCGCCCGGCGGTGGAGGAATTGTCCCAGCACACCTTGCCCCAGGCGAACGGATTGCTGCGCGATCTGCGCGCGACCGCGGGGTCGCTGGGTGCGGTTGCGGGGCGGCTCGACGAGGATCCTGTCGGTGCGCTCGTCGGCGGCCGTCGCCTGCCCGATCACAAGACGGAGAAACGCCGTTGAGCCCGCGCCCTCTCATCCTCGCGCTGTTGTTCGCTGTCGCCGCGTGCGGCCCACTGGTGCAGGTGGGTGGCGGTGGCAAACCGCCCGCATCGCTGTTCGTGCTGCGCGCGCCGCCGCCACCGCCCGCGAGCAACGTCGCGCCGAGGGCGACGATCCTCGTCGATCAACCTGCGGTGGTGGGCACGCTCCAAACATTGCGCGTGCCGGTGATCGAGGCGGATACGCGCGTCACCTACCTTGTCGCCGCGACGTGGGCCGAGCAGCCCTCCAAGCAGTTCCAGCGCCTGCTGATCGATACCCTTGCCACGCGCCCCGGTGTGCTCGCGCTTGCGGCGACGGCGGTGGATGGACGCGCCGACCGGCGTCTCGCGGGCACGCTGATCGAGTTCGGGCTCGATCTGCGCGACGCGGGCCGACCGCAGGTGCGGCTTCGCTTCGATGCGGTGCTGACCGGACCGGATCGCAAGCTGATCGGTGTGCGCCGGTTCGACCGGGTGCAGCCGGTGGAGAACGCCGATCCCGACGCGGTCGCCATCGGCCTCAACGCCGCCGCGAACGCGATGGCGGCGGATGTGGCCGCATGGGCAGTCACGTCCTGACTGCATGACCGGGGACTGTCTGCGATTTCACGTCACCAATGCGGCTCGTCCTCGTTATCAGCGCAGGCAATTTGCCCATTGGAGGTTCCAGATCATGAAAGTCATCGAACTCGCCGCTTTTGCTTTGGTGGGCGCCGCGCTGACGGTTCCGGCCTTGGCCCGGACGTCTGCCGCGGCACCCTCGTCCGCGGCTCGCGAGTCCGCCTATGACGCGCGCGTCGCGGCCGAACAGGGGCAGGACAAGGCAGCTTACGCGAAAAAGCAGGCGGCCCATCAGCAGGAGCGTGCGAAGCGGGGTGTTGCCTATCGCCAGCGCCTCTCGGCGGAACAGGCACAGGACAAGACCGATTACGCCAAGAAGCAGGCGGCCTATCAGCAGCAGCGCGCCAAGAAGGGCGCTGCCTACCGCCAGCGTGTTGCGACCGAACAGGCGCAGGACAAGGCGCAATATCAGGACCGGCGCGCAGACGCTGGCGCGCGCCACGACCGCGATACCGCTACGACGCCTCGCGGTTAGCCGATCGGCGCGCTGTCCGATCGGGCGGCGCGCCAAGGCCGAGACCCGATGCCTAACCAACTTGTCATGAGCGATCCGGGCTCCCAGTCGAGTGAAAACACTGCGGTGCTGCGTAGATCATATCGGGAAGCATCCCGAGGAGTACAGTCTATGCGTAACATGAACAAGATGGGCCTTTTACTTGCGACGATCGTCAGTCTTGGTGCTACGATCGCGCCCGCGCTTGCACAGAACGGTGCGCGTCGTGAGACGCAAGTCGATCGTGTGCAGGAAAATCAGCAGGATCGTATCGGCCAAGGCGTGACTTCGGGCAGCCTGACGGCGGGCGAAGCGGCGCGGCTCGAACGCAATCAAGCGAGCATCGAGCGCCAGAGCAACCGGCTCGCGTCGGACGGGCGCTTTACCCGCCACGACCAGCGCCTGATCGACCGGCGGCAAGACCGCCAGAACCGTGCGATCTACCGGCTCAAGCATAACGGCCGCCACGCATAACGGCGCGGTCGAAGGAATGTCGCCCGGCGCAGACTGCACTGCCGGGCGACATTCGGGCGCCTTCCTGCGCGCTGCCGCCAGAATGCGTGCCGGTGGCTTAGAGTGTAATCCACCCAAGCTGAAACGATGATCGTCATCCCGGCCTTGAGCCGGGACCCACCTGCCTCGGTTGGGACCGTGCCGGAAGGAGAAGAAGGCAGGTCCCGGGTCAAGCCCGGGATGACGAGCCGTATGGTGCAACGAGGATGGATCAAATTCTAGATCGCTGCCCCCCTCCACCGCAGCGGTTCGCGGGGACGATTTGGGCACAATGTGCTCGCTCCAACGCGTTCGCCTGTCAGGCGACTTCGTGGTTCCGGCGTGCAGGCTACGCCGGAAGGGCCTAGCCCCCGGATCCTGCAGGTACCTCCCCCAGCCGGGGAGGAGGGCGTCTCTCGTCTCCCCTGCCACGGCGGGCGGCGGAAAGCGCACTGGGCGCGCGCTTCGACATGCGCGTTGCACGATCTGGTGCTGGGATTGGGCGCGCTGCCGCTGGATGCCTTGGCGGCGCGGGTGGACGTGTGGATTGCGAAGGGTGGACCCGGGGGGGGGCGGCTTCGGCTCTTCACGGGTGATCTGGGGGAAGAAGGCGCAGGTGCTGGAGTCGAACCGCCAGCAACTAGCGCTAGAACGTCGCGGCTGCGGCTAACAGCGTTTCCGTTCGTTGGCGGGCGCTCGCGATACACTCGCGCAAACTCGCAAGCTCAGAACCCCACGTCTCAACTTCCAACTGATTATACAGCCTAATCGAGTGGGCTAAGCTCGACGAGGCCGCTCTTAGCTCGTGCGAGGCACGGTTTAGCCGCTGCACCATTGATTCTCGCGGTATTAGCGCTTTTGTCCGCTTGATGCTGGCGTGCTCACTTGCTTCTATCTCCTCCAAGTTTTCAAAGCGGTTGTCCGTAGGGTCTCCATTTTTGTGGTGCACTTCATATCCCGGTTTCGGAGTGCGGCCAGTAACATAGGAGTAAGCAAGTATGTGAGACTGCCAATGCTTTCTCGTTATTGCGAAGTGCTTGTAGCTGAAATTGTTCTGTCGGTAGCCCGCTTTGGTTGTACTCCCAGCCAAAGATCCCGCAGGCCTGTTTCCTGCCCTATGCCTCCACGTGAAGCGACCGGTATTCGGATCGTAATCTAGGATACCTCTAATGTAACTAATCTGCGGATCAATGGACACCTAAGCCGCCTCCGCGAGCGTCGCCCCTACGCCCAGCCGCGCAAGCGATCCATCGAGCATCAAGAGCTGCCACAGCAGCCGACTGTGATCGGCGCGGCCGGACTGATGCTCGTCCACCGCTCGCGTGAAATAGCCGGGCGCGAACCAGCCGGTATCGAGCGCGGCGGAGCCGGTGGCGATGCGGCGGATGCGCGACGCCAATGGCCCCCGGAACCAGTCCGAAATCGGCGTGACGAAACCCATCTTCGGGCGATAGAGCAGATCCCGGGGAACATAGGGTTCCATCGCCTTCTTGAAGAGCCATTTGCCTTGCCCATCTCGCAGCCGCATGTCCGCAGGCAGCCCCGCCGCCCAGCCCACGAGTTCGTGATCGAGCAGTGGCTCGCGTGCTTCCAGCCCCACCGCCATCGAGGCGCGATCCGTCTTGGTGAGGATGTCGCCGGGCAGCCAGTGGCGGATATCGGCATATTGCGCACGGCCGAGCGCGTCCTGCGCCGGAGCGCTGCGCATGGTATCGACATAGAGCGATCCCGCCCAATAGCCCTGGAGCTCGCGGCGGAAGCTGGCGCTGAACAGATCGCGCCGTGACCGGTCGGGTGTGACCGCGATGCTGTTGAAATAGGCTTCCTCGCTGGAGCGGGCCATTGCGAGAAACGTGGTTTTCGCGCGCAGGCCGCGCGGTGCCCAGTCCATCTTGGGATAGAGCGCGCCGAGCGTACCGAACAGCGGGCGGCGGAGCGCGAGCGGCAAGGCCGAACGGCTGCGCTCCTCGAACATGTGCATCCTGTAGCGGCGGTAGCCTGCGAGCGCCTCGTCCGCGCCGTCGCCGCTCAGCGCCACCTTGACCGTCTCGCGCGCGAGTTCGCACACGCGCAGCGTGGGGAGCGCGGAGGCGTCGCTGAACGGCTCGTCATACGCGGCGACCAGCCGGTCGATCGCGGAGAAATCGTCCGGGCTCACCAGGCGCTCGTGGTGATCGGTGTGGTAGCGCTCGGCGATCCGGCGGGCGTAGGCAGTCTCGTCATACGCGGCGACGTCGAAGCCTATGGTGCAGGTGTTGACGGGTGCGGAGGACAGGCCGGCCATCATTGCGACGACCGCGCTGCTGTCCACACCGCCCGAGAGGAACGCGCCCAGCGGCACGTCGGCGATCATGCGCAGGCGAACGGCTTCGCGAACGCGATCGGTCAGTTCGGCGGCGAGATCGGCGGCGCTGCCGCGGTGGCGCGGGGTGAAATCGACGTCCCAATAGCGTTGCGGCGCGGGGAGAGGCTTGCCGCGCTCGATGGTCAGCGTGTGCGCGGCTTCGAGCTTGCGCACGCCTGCGAGCAGGCATTTGGGATCCGGCACATAGCCATACGCAAAATAATCCTCGATCGCAGTGGGATCGAGCGTGCGGGCGATGCGGGGGCTGGCGGTCAAAGCCTTCAGCTCCGAACCGAACAGCAGTGCGCCATTGGGCGTGAGCGCATAGTGGAGCGGCTTCACCCCCAGCCGGTCGCGGGCCAGAAACAGCGTGTTCGCGCGCGCATCGTGGATCGCGAAGGCGAACATGCCGCGCAGCCGCAGCACCACATCCGCGCCCCACTCGATCCAGCCGTTCAGGATCGTCTCGGTATCGCTGCGCGTGTGGAAGGCGTGGCCCTTGGCTTCGAGTTCGCGGCGGATATCCATGAAATTGTAGATTTCGCCGTTGAAGACGATGGCCACCTGCCCGCCCAGCGCGAGCATCGGCTGCGCGCCGCCCTCCAGATCGATGATCGACAGGCGGCGATGGCCAAGCCCCACGCCGGGCGCGCGGAACAGCGCGTGGCCATCGGGGCCGCGATGCGCGATCGCGTGCGTCATCGCGGTCAGTTCGCGCTCGGTGATGGGGGCCAGCCCCCGCGTGTCGAAATAGCCCGCGATGCCGCACATGGTTCAGCGCTCCCTGACGATGGCCCGATCGATCAGCGCGGGCGCGGGTCCGGCGGCGGCGAGGAAGCGATCGAGCGCGGGGCGTGCCGATACCAGCGGATCGACGCGCTCTGCCGAGACGAACAGCGTGGCGGCCTGCGGATCGCCGCCGAGCAGCCGCGCCTTCAACCCCTCGATCTTGGCGGTGTAGGGGCTGCCGATCATGCGGCCGTTGACGCGGTAGAACTGCACGATATCGCGCGCCGCGCCCTCCTTGTTGATCTGGAAGCCGTGCCCGCCTGCGGGATCGGGGGCGTTGGCGGCCCATTGCCAGCCGCCTTCGTTAAGCGCTTCGATCGCGCCCTGGCCATAGCCGACGATCTCGTGCCCCTCCGACTGGCGATCGTAGACCGCGACATAGACATCGACCGTCTGCCCCGCGCCATCGACGAAGCTCGCGTAGGCGTCCGCGTTGGGGTTCTTGTAGATCGGTTTCCACGGCACGCCCTGATAGGCAGTTTGCCGCCACCCGGGCGGGGCCGCGAGCACCAGTGCGCGCGTGGGGTGCGCGACGCTGCCTGCATCGACCAGCGCGGCCCATGCGGGTGCCGCCCCGCCGGCCGCCAGCGCGAGGAGCGCGGCGACGATCAGACGCGCGGGCGGCGCGGGCGGGGTGGCGGGGTTCTGGATTTGCGCGGGATAGATGAACGGATCGTCCACCGGCCGGTCGAAATAACGCCAGCCCACCGCAAGCAGCAGCGCCATCACGACGGCGAAGAAAATCCAGCCATAGACGATATGATCCACACCGCGCGCGAACTGCGGCGTGGTGAGGTGCGCAATGTAGATCGTCCCCCACGCGCGAATGCCGTTGGCGACGATCGGCAGGACGATCGCCGCAGTCATGAACGCGATCCGGCGCTTCCACGAGAGGAAGCACACGTTCGACACTAGCGCGCCGAACGCGACCATCGCAATCAGGAAGCGCACGCCGCTGCACGCTTCGGCAACCTCGAAATCGCCATTGGGGATGGTGATGAAGACGCCGTCATTATAGGCGGGCACCCCGAAGAGATGCAGCAGCTGCATCGCGAACTTGGCGGTGATGGTTTGCAGCGTGGGTTCGAGCTGCTCGCCCGTCGGGATCATGAAGAGCGCGAAGACGAGCGGGAACATGACCCCGCGCGCGACCGCGAGGCCGAGCACGGTCGGCACGCTGAAGATGAACAGCAGCACGAGTGCGGTGTGGCGCAGCACCGCGACGCCTGCGAGATCGCCCACGAGCCACACCACGCCCGCGCCCAGCATCAGCACCGCACCAGGCAGCCACGGTTGCGGTGCGAGGCGGGCAAGGCCCGCGCGGCGCTGCCATACCATCCATCCGAGGATCGGTGGGATCAGCAGGCAATGGCCGTAGGTGCTGCTGTTCCACCAGCGCGTGACCATGTGGGCGACATCGGCGTGCAGCAAAGCCCCGAGCGCGAGCAGCACCGCGCCCCACGCGCCGAGCGCGCGCGGCCAGCCGCGCAGCAGCGGTTGCGTGGATACGGGTTCGGGCGATGCCGGCGCAATCGCTGGTGCCGCATGTCCATTCCCCGAATAGTCCAGCGCGGGTGCGCCGATTGCCTGGCCGTCCATGCCTATGCCGCCTCCGCTGCGGTCGTCTGCGCCCCCGCGCCCTCTAGCAGTAACGTATCGAGAAGGCGAAGATTGGGTGCCCATGCGTATCGCGCCACCGCGCGCGCCCGGGCGGCCTGACCGAGGGCTGCGGCGCGCACCGGATCGGCGGCGAGCGCGAGGCATGCTTGCGCAAATGCCGGCGCGTCCGCCTCGACCAGCAGGTCGCGCCCCGGCTGCGCGTCGATGCCCTCACGCGCTTGCGGGGTGGCGACGATGGGGCGCGCCATCGCCATCGCTTCCAACACCTTGTTCTGAATGCCGCGCGCGATCCTGAGCGGCGCGACGACCACGGTCGCCGCTGCCACGTAGGGGCGGACATCGGGAACGCGGCCGGTGACCTCGATCCCGGGCCGCTGGCCCAGGGCCTGCACTTCGGCTGTGGGCTTGCTGCCCACGATCAGGAAGCGCGCATCGGGAAGTGCGGCGCGGATCGTGGGCCAGACCGCGTCCGCAAACCAGCGCGCGGCATCGATGTTGGGGCGATAGTCCATCGCGCCGACGAGCACGAAGGTCGGCCCCACCCCGCCACCATCGGCCGCGCCGCCACCTCCCCTGGAGGGGGAGGTAAGGCGCACCTCCCCCTCCAGGAGAGGTGCCCCGAAGGGGCGGTGGGGGCCGGGCCGGGCGCAATCGTAATCGGGACGGAAATATTCGAGGTCCACGCCGTTCGAGAGCGCGTGCACCCTGCCCGCCCCCGCACCGGCGCGTGCGCGGAACAGCGCGGCTTCGTCCTCGCTCACGAACAGTGTGGCATCGACCCGTGCGGCTACCATCGCCTCGAAGCCAAGCAACCGCCGCGCCTCGCGTGCATAGAGCCACGCGCGCGGGCCGTGGCTTTCGGCGGCATATTGCGCCCATTTTTCGCTATCGAGATCGACGAAATCCATCACCGTCCGCCGCCCGCGCGTGTGCGGCAGGATGTAGGGGGCCATCTGGCCGGAGAAGGCGAACACGCCTGTGATGGGCTGCCCGGCGACGGTCGTGTCCACCCACGCGCGCATCGCGGGATCGGCGAAAAGCGCGACGGAAAGCGGCGCGCCGGTGAGCAGGCCGCGCGCCGCGCGCGCCGCACGGTGCGGGCCGCTGCCGATGGGGAGCAGCTTCACGCTCGCGCACAGCGACTCGAGTAACGGCAGATGCGCCATGTCGGCGGGATCGTCGACGAACGCGCCCAGATGCACGCGCGTGCGCTCGGCCAGATGGCGCAGCATATGCCACGAGCGGATCTTGTCGCCCTTATCGGGCGGCCAAGGGATGCGGTGCGCGAGGAAAAGAATGTCGCCCACGCGGCCGCGCTCAGCTCAGCCCACGCGAGACGAGCGGACCGATGCGGTTCGACAGCCACAGCGGCAACTTCGTCCACACCGCGATCATCGCCTTGTATTTGGGATTGTTGGGGCTGAGATCGGGCAACCCCTCTCCCTCGGCGAGGCGATATTCATAGTGGAGCGCCGCAGGCTCGAAGCCCCAGTTCTTCTTGAAGCTGAACGGACCGGTGCCGTATTTGGAGCGGCCGAAATCGAAGCCGGTGCAGCCGCGCTTGCGGGCATGCTCCATCAACTGCCAATACATGTGATCGTTCGCGCGCCACGTGCGCGCTTCGGGCATGCCCCCGCCGTAATAGGGCAGCACCTCGCCATTGTAATACAGCGACAGCACCGACGCGAGCGGAGCGCCATCCTTGTAGACGGTAAGGACATCGGCATCCTCGCCGAATTCGCGCAGGATCGCCGCGAACAGGCCGGGCGGGAAAACGGGTGTGCCAAGGTTGCGCACGCTGGTGCCATAGACGCGGAAATGCACCGAGAGATCGGCCTTGCTGCGGCCGATACGCGTTTCCAGCCCGAATTCGAGGCTCTTGCGCACCTCGGCGCGCTGCTTGCGCGGGATCGCCTTCAGATTATCGTCCTCGCTCTTGCCGAGCGGCCGCTTGAAGGTGGCGTAAACGTCCGATTTGGCGGGCCAGTCGGGACGCAGGCGCGCCTGGTCGCGATATTCGAGCACGCGCACGCCGATCGCCTGCGCGTGCGCCCACGCGGCCTCGTCCAGCGCGGCGTGCGTGGCGGCATCGTCCGCCAACGGACCGCCGTAGACCGCCAGCGTGTTCGACGCGAGGCTGCGGCCGAACACCGGCGAGTGCGCCTCCGATAGCGGCAGCATGCCCACGATCGCGCCGCCGCGTTCCGCGACCAGATAATGCGGCCGGTGCCCGGCCCCCGCGGCGACCGCGCGACCCCACGCGCTCAGGTGGAAGGGCGTGCCATCGGCGTGCGCGCGGACCCATGCATCGCAGGGCGCGCATGCAGCTTCGTCGCGCACATCGAGCGTGCGGACGCGAACGTCCGCGTCCGCGTCCGCGTCCGCGTCCGGGCCGGTGGCGGGGATCACGCGGCCTGCGCGGCAGGAGTGGCGGCAGCCTGGCCGAGGAACACGCGGTCCATCCGGTCCCAGCGGAAATTGTGCAGCAATTTCGTCAGCTTGCCCGCCATCGCTCCCAGATTGGTGTAATGCCGCACGCGCGACCGCAGCGGCGCGCCCTCGACGCGCGGCTGGTCCGGATCGACCTCCCATGGGTGGAAATAGAACACCGCCGCCTGGCCCTCGCGCCGGTTCACCTGCCCCATCGCCCAATGCGCGAAGGCGTAGGGGAGCAGGCGGAAGAAGCCGCCGCCGAAGCTCATCAGGCGGCCGCCGACGCGCGCGGTGGTGATCGGCACCTCGATCAGATCGCTGCCGGCTACGGGCTTGTGCGCAAAACGCGGCGCATCGGGCCAGCCGTAATGATCGTGCGCGATGGGGGCTACCGAACTCGAATAGGCATAGCCTTCGTCCGCGAGCATCTGCAGCGCCCACGCATTCGCCTTGCCGATCGAGAAGCTCGGCGCGCGGTAGCCCTGCACCGCCACGCCGCCCGCATCTTCGAGCAAGCCCCGTGCGCGGCGCAGATCGGCCCGGAACTGCGCGGGGGTGAAGCCGGTGACGCGGTCGTGCGCATAGCCATGGCTGGCGAGCTCATGCCCTTCGCGCACGATCCGCTGGATCAGCGCGGGGTGGCGTTCGGCGACCCAGCCCAGTGTGAAGAAGGTCGCCTTCACGCCCGCCGCCGCGTAAAGATCGAGCACGAGGCCGCTATTATACTCCACCCGGCTGCCGATCTCCGCCCAGCGATCCCGCGCGATCGTGTCTTCGAACGCGCCGACCTGGAAATATTCCTCGATATCGACCGACATCGCGTTGACGATTGCGCGCTGCGCGGTTGCGTTCATACCCATCGGTGCCTCCTCGCTCCCCGTCCCGCCCCGGCTCGCCTCAGGCGGCCGTGGCTTCGCTGTCGTGGCCCGCGTCCCAGCCCGCCATCGCTTCGAGCAGATCGCGCAGCGTGCGGTCGTGCGCGCGCACATAGCGCTCGATTGTGTCAATCCGGCGTAGCAGCTCGCCGTCCACCGCGCCTGCCGCCAAAACCATCTTGGGCGGCACATTGCCCTGCCCCGCCGCCGGAGCAGCAGCGAGCGCTTCGGGCCCGCCGCCGTGCGCGGTATCGCGGCGCAAATCCTCGATCACCTCGTTGACGAGCGCTTCGTCGATCTCGCGCCGTTCCTCCAGCGCACCGAACAGCAGCACGCGACTGGCAAGGTTGTTCAGGCGGCGCGGCACGCCCGCCGAGTAATCGTACATCGCTTCGAACGCTTCGGCAGTGAACGAGGGGTTGCCGCGCCAGCCGACCGTTTTGAGGCGATGCTCGATGTATCCCGGCAGCTCCTCGCGCGTCATCGGTTCGAGGTGATGGGTGGCGATCACGCGCTGGCGGAGCTGCTCCAGATCGGGCGAGGCGGCGAGGTGATCGCGAAATTCGGGCTGGCCGAGCAGGAAGGTCTGCAGCAGCGCGCGCTCCCCCTGCTGGAAATTGCTCAGCATCCGCAGCTCTTCGAGCGCGGCGATCGGCAAATTCTGCGCTTCGTCGACGATCAGCAGCACCCGCCGGCCGTCGCGGTGGTGCGAACGCAGGAAATGCTCGATTCGGGTGAGGATTTGCGCCTTGTCCAGCCCGTCCACCGCCAGCCCGAACGCAGCCGCGACCATCTTCAGCGTCGAATCCGCATCGAGCTGGGTGGTGACGATCTTGGCCGCAACCAGCTTGGTCTTGTCAATCGTCTCCATCAAATGGCCCACCAGCGTGGTCTTGCCCGCGCCGATGTCGCCCGTGATGATGATGAACCCCTCGCCCTGTTGAAGGCCGAAGGTGAGATAGGCCATCGCTTTGCGGTGCGTGGCGCTATCGAAGTAAAAGCGCGGATCGGGGGTGAGCTGGAAGGGACGCCCGTTCAGCTTGTAAAATTCGGTATACATGAGCGGGTCGGTCCTGATGCCTAGAAACTGTAGCGCGCGCCGACGGCGAGCGAGCTGAAAAGATTGTTGCCGATGCGCCCCGAATAACGCTGGGTGAGCGAAGCCGAAGCAAATACATCGAACATCTTGTCCAGGCGAATGTTATAGCGTGCGTCTGCACCGACGTAACTGTCGCTGGTGCGGCGCGACAGCCCCAGATCGTATTCGCCGACAAACACGCCGCCCTGGATCGTTTGGCGCGTATCGAGCCGGTGCGTGGCGCGCGCGAAGATGCGCTGCTGCACGTCTTCGCGGCTCACCAGTGTGGGATCGATCACCGGCGCGTCCGGACCGGTCGAGGCACCCGCGTTCAGATAACGGCGATTGTTGTAGCTGTATTCTAGGCTGTAGGTCGTCGCACCCCGGTCCCAGTCCACGCCGATCTGCGCGATCCGGCTGCGAAACACGCCCGACGAGACCGATTGTGCCGCGCCCTGGAGACAGCGGCTGCCCCCCGAACTGCCCACGCATCCGCCCAGCCCGCCGCCGGTCCGCCCGTTCGAAACGAAGCTGACGGGAACGCCATGGACGAACGTGGTCAGGATCGAGCTGAACGTCTCGATCCCGTCGGTGACCGAGCCGGTGACCAGCAGGCCGTTGCGGAACTGCTGGCGCACGCTGCCCGTGACGGTCACGTCGGAGAAGCGCTGGCCCAGCCGTAGCTCGATCAGCGAGCGGCGCGAAGGCGTGTAGCGGAAGCCCGCGTTCCACACGAGGCCGCGCTGCGAATAGGTCGTCTGGCGCGGACGCGTGGGGTCGCCCTGGAAATCCCCGCTCTTCGTGAGGACTGGCGTATCGTCGGCGCGCACGACCGCGCCACCGAAGAACGCATCGTGGAAGAGATTGGGGTCGGCGAGCGAACGGGTGAAGGTAAAGCCGTTGGCAAGCAGCCCTGGCGGCACGACCCCGAAGTGATCGGTGAAGGACGGCGTGATCAGCACATTGCCGCGATATAAAGACGAATAATAGGGAGTGAGCGCCTTGGGATTGGTATCGCCCACGAACGCGAGCGGCGGCAGCAGCGCGCCGTTCAGCACGGTCACATAGATCGGCGCGCGCAGGATCGCCTGTTCGGTGTTCGTGTAATCCTGATAGCCCGCGCTGCCCACCAGCGCTAACGGCCGGGTGAGCGCGTAGGTGGCATCAAAGGTAGCAAAGCCGCTGCGGAAGCGTTGATCGAGCCGCTTTTGCGTTTCCTCGCTGCCGCGCAGGCTGAGCTTGACCGAGAGCCGCCCGTCGCGCGGCTGGTTTGCAAGGCTGCCTTCGACCGTCTGCGTGAACGTGTCCGAGAGCGGGCGCAATTCGAGTCCGCCGCTATTATTGCCGCTCGATCCGGTGCCGCCACCGCTGGTGCTGCCGCCACCACCGCCCAGACGGTTCGAGATGCTGATATAGGTCGCCTTGTAGCTCAGCTCGCCGATCGCGAACGTGCCGATCTCGCGGCGCACGCGGGGCGTCGCGCTGATCAGATAGACTTGGGTGAGATTGCCGTTCTGGTTCTGGGGGTCGATCGTGATCCCGCGCGCGCTGTCGGTCGGCGTGGCGCTGGCAAATGCGCTCAGATCGAGGAAGCCCCGGTTGCGGATCACATCGAAGGTGCCGCGCGCGAGGCCGTTGACCGCGAACCGGCTGCTGCTGCGCCCGATTTCAGTCTGCCGGTAAGTGAAGCGACCGTAGGCGGTGCCCTGCGCGCGGTCGCGGTTGATGAACGCCGATGCGCCGGCGGTTAATTCGCCGAACAGGCGGAAATCGCCCGTGACATTGGCGCGTTCGGTCAGTTCCACATACGGCTCGAAGCCCGCGCCGCGCGCGAGCGGGTCCTTGCCGCCGAAATCGGTCAGGAACGGGCTGGACGCGCGGCCGGTCGTGTTCGCATTGTCTGCACGCGGGATGCCCTGCGCCGCTGCGACGCCCGCGAACGCGGTCGCAGCGGTGGCCGCCGCAAGCGCGGCGAAGGCGGCGCGGCGAGCCACCGCGCGCCTCACGCCGCGTAATCGTGCGCGGCGAAGCGCCGCCCGGCGGGGAAGAAGCGCGAGCGGTTGAGGAGCAATTGCACGTTCGGGCAGGCGGACATCAGCGCGAGGCCTTCCTTGAGTTCGCTCTCGCGCGTCGCTTCGGCGGCGACGACGAACACCACCTGCCCGACATGGCTGGCGAGCACCGAAGCCGCAGACGTGGCGAGTGCGGGGGGCGAATCGAAGATAACCACGCGGTCCGTGTAGCGCCGCGCGATCTCCTGCATGATATCGTCCATGCGCTCGGACGCGAACAGTTCGGTCGCCAGGCTGTGCGGGCGGCCGGCCGGGAGCACGGTCAGATTGGGAACGTTAGTACGGATCAGGCAATCGCCGACATCGAGCGCCCGGTCCGCGACCACATCGACGAGGCCGGGGCCGCCTTCGAGGCCCAGACGCGTCACGATCTCGGGCTTGGACACGTCCGCATCGATCAGCAGCACCGTCAGATCGCGTTCGGCCGCGATCGAGAGCGCCAGGTTGATCGCGCAGAACGTCTTTCCCTCCGCAGGCATCGCCGAGCCGACGAGGATCAGATTGGCGTTCTTGACCGCACCGGGTCCGCGCGTCTGGATGTTGGCCAGAAGCTGACGCTTGATGAGGCGGAACTCCTCCGCGATCAGCGACTGCGACGCATCGGGCGTAACATAGCCGCGCGCTGCGAGACGCGCGAGATCGATCGTACCACGACGCGGCCCGCGTCCCGCCACGGGCGTGGCAGACCGAACGACCGGATCGGACGGCGCGTTCGCGACAGCGGCCGGCCCGGCAGGCATTGCCGTCCCGGGCTCGAACGCAGGCTCGGCCGTCGGCACGAACGCCGGCAGGGTCGACGCCTGTGTCTCGGCAAACGACATCGGGCGCGGCGCGGTCGCAGCGGCGCGCGCGGCGGCGCGTTCCAGCATCGAGGCGGGCGCGGCGGGTTTGGGCGCGGCAGCGGCCGCGGCGCGCTCGAGCAGCGAGGGACCGGATTTTTCCATCACGAACGTCTCTTGCAGCGGCCGGGACGGAGCAGGCTCATACGCCGCCGCCGCTTCGGACCATGTTGATGACCATCATCAGCGCATACACACCGAAAGCCGCTGCCGTCGCAGCTGCGAAGCCCAGCGTGAAGCGGCGCTCGCGCTTGCGGATCGCGGGACTGACGACCTCGCCGACCGATCCCAGCACGGGCAGCCCGGTCTCGGCCGCGAGCCGGTCCTCGCTCGTGTATGATGGCTTGAGCTGGCTCGCGCCGAACGCGACCGCAAGCCCCGCGAGCAGCCCGCCCGCCAGCACCAGCGAAAGCAGCAGCGGCCGGTTGGGTGCGACGGGAACGGGGCTCAGCGTCGGCGGATCGACCGTGCGGAACTCGACTTCCTTGGTCTGGTTCGCGATATCGCCGCGCAGCCGGATCTGCTCGCGCGAGCGCAGCAGATTTTCATAGCCGGCCTTCAGCACATCGTAGTCGCGCACGAGCTTGGCCTGTTCCGCACCGACCCCGGGAGCCGCAGCTTGCTTGGAGCGAAGATCGCCCAGATAGCCATTAAGCTGCGCACGCCGCGCCGCAAGCGCCGCGACTGCGCTTTCCCTGTCGAACAGCAGGCTGCGCAGATTCACATAGACCGGGTTGGCCTGCGCGGCCGCCGCCTCGGCCGCCGTCGTGCCGTCCTTGTTTTTCGGTTCGGCGGCAAGCTGTGTGTTCAGCCGCGCGATCTGCGCACGCCACACCATGATGTCGGGATGCTTCTCGGTGTAGCCGCGCGACAGGCCGTCCGAGATATTGCGCTGCAATCCCTCGATCCGGCCTTGCGTTGTCGTCGGATCGTATTTCGTGCCCGTACCGAAATTGGCGGTTGCAACCCGGGGCGCATTGTACAGCGGTGCGTTGATCGTGGCAGGCGTGCCGGAAAGTTGCGACTGGAGCGCCCGCAGCGATCCCTGCGCCTGAACAAGGCCCTGATCGGTCTTGTCCAGCTCGGTGCGGACCGAGTTGGTCCGCGCTTCCAAGTCACCCTCGCCAGGGATAGAGCCGAAGAATTTCTGCTCGAACGCCGCTTTTTTGGCCTCCGCATCCTCGAGCAGCTTGGCGCGCTGTGCGATCTGCTCGTCGATGAACCGCCCGCCCTCGTTCAGTTCGTCTCGGCTCGATGCGACATTGTCTTCGATGAATATGTCGATCAGATTCTGCACGACACGCTGCGCGAAAGCTGCGCGCGCCTTGTTGCTCATCTTCGCATCACTCGCGGTGAACGCGAGCGCGTAGAGATTTTCGCTCCCCTGCGGCGCAACCGAAATCTTGCTCGACATGTCGGCAATGATGCCATCGAGCCCGGCGCTGTCCACCGACGACAAATCGGGATCGCTGCGCCTAAGCACCTTCTCCAGATTGGGTCGGCTCGTCAGCGTCTGGCGGACCACATCCACCTGTTGCTGCTGCGCAATGCCCTTGGGTGCTACCCCCGTCACGCTCGGCAGGAGGTTGTTGTAATGGACGTAGACGCGCGCCGTCGATTGAAAGCTGTTGGGGATCAGCGACACCGCGATCCAGCCCGCCACACAGATCAGCCAAAGCGCCGCCAGACCGTACCAGCGGCTGCGCCACATGCCGTACAATACGCCACGAACCTGTTGAAACAGCGAATCCATGCGTCAGGCCACTCCGCTACGCGCAAACGACAGGGTTAAAACAAGCTCTGCGGGATGATGATCACATCACCTGGCTGGATGTTGACGTTGAACTTCGCGTCACCGTCCTTGATCAGCTTACCAATCTTGAGCGCGAACTGGTGCTGCTGGCCATTGGCACGATCGGTGCGCACCAGCGTAGCGCGATTGCCCGCCGCATACTGGGTCAGCCCGCCCACCTCGATCATCACGTCGAGCAATGTCATGTTAGCACGAAAGGGGATCGCCGCAGGCTTGGCTGCCTCCCCCAATACACGAACCTGCTGCGAAAAAGGTCCGCGAAACGAATTGACGATCACCTGGACGTTGGGGCTTTGAATATATTCGGAGAGCTTCGCCGTGATGTCCACTGCGAGTTGCGCGGGCGTCTTGCCGGCCGCCGGCAGGTCCGCGATCAGCGGCGTCGTGATCCGGCCGTCGGGCCGCACCACCACCTTCGTCGTCAGCTCGGGGTTCTTCCAGACGAAAATATCGAGCGAATCGAGCGGCCCGATGATATAGCTCTGCGGTAAGGTCTCGGCGCGCGCGGCATAGCTCGCGGTTGGCAATTGCGCAGTGTCGCGCACGCCGTGCGAGCACGCAGCCAATGTGGCGAGCAGGCCTGCCACCAGCCCAAGTTTCTGAACCGCGCGCGCCATCATCTTGCAATCCTCGTGCTTAAGTGACCCCCGCCGCTCGGGGTCACGCCTTGTGCGCCGCGCTGCGGGATGTCAACGCCGGATCGCGCCGAAACGCGGCGGAATTGCTGCAACGCACAATCTTCACACGAACCGTTCCGCTGCGGGAGGGTGCCCGAGGAACGCGGCGGGGCTCGCGCTCGCGCCATACGCCCCCGCCATGAAGACGGCGATCAGATCGCCGACGCCCGTATGCGGCAGCGCGACCTTGTCCCCCAGCCGGTCGAGCGGCGTGCACAGGCAGCCGACCACATTGGCGATCCCGGTCGCGGGTTCGGCAAAGCGTGTGGCGTTGGCGAGCGGATAGTTGCGGCGCACCACAGTGCCGAAATTGCCCGATGCCGCGAGCTGATGGTGCAGCCCGCCATCCACAACGAGGAACGTCTCCCCCCGGCTGACCTTCCGGTCGATCACGCGGGTCAGATACACCCCCGCCTCCCCCACCAGGTAGCGGCCGAGTTCGACGATGAAGCGGGTGCGCGCGAGTGCGGGCGGACGTGCGGCGAGCGTTTGGGCCAGCGCTGCGCCCACCGCTTCCAGATCGAGCGCGCGGTCCGCGGGGAAATAGGGAATGCCATAGCCGCCGCCGATGTTGACGTGGGCAGGCGGCACGGGCGCGTGCGCCGCGAGATCGGCGGCGAGCGCCACCGTGCGCGCCTGCGTTTCGATCAGACTGGCAGCGCTCAGATTCTGTGAACCTGCGAAAATCTGGAAGCCCTGAAAATCGGTTCCGGCATCGGCCATCCGCGCCAGCAAGGCGGGGGCCTGATCGGCATCCACGCCGAACTGGCGCGGGCCGCCGCCCATGCGCATGCCCGAAGCCTTGAGCTCGAAATCGGGGTTGACGCGCAGCGCCGCGCGCAGCCGCCGTCCGAGCCGCGAAGCGATTGCCGACGCGCGGCCGTATTCGCCCGCGCTTTCCAGGTTCAGCGTCGCGCCAGCAACGATCGCCGCTTCGAGTTCGCCGTCCCGCTTGCCCGGCCCGGCGAAGCTGATCCGTTCCGGCGGCATCCCCGCCGCGAGCGCCACGGCCAGCTCTCCGCCCGACGCCACGTCGAGCCCGTCGACCTGTCCGGCCATCCAGGCGACAAGCTCGGGCAGCGGGTTGGCCTTGATCGCATAGTGAAGCGCGACCGCGTCGGGGAGCGACGCGCGAAGCCGGGCGATCCGCGCGGCGATGAGCGCACGGTCGTAAAGGAACAACGGAGTGTCGCTCTCTCCCGTCCACGCGCTCGCCGCGCGGCCTGCGATGGCGAGTTCGCCGCCGATCGTGCCGAAGCCCTCGGGCACGCGCGCGGGGTGGATCATGCCGGTCATAGCTCCATTTCGCCACGCAGCGCGGCCCGGTCGATCTTGCCGTTGGGACTGCGAGGCAGCGCAGCGCGCCACTCCACGCGCGTGGGACGCATATATGCGGGAAGCGCCGCCGCAAGCCCGTCTGTCAGCCGCGCGGCGGCGTCCTCGCCAGCCGCGACCGCAACCAGCAGGATCGTCTGCCCCAGCCGCGCGTCCGCTGTGCCGAACGCCGCCGTCTCGCTGACCGCGCCGGTTGCATAGGCCGCCTCCTCGATGTCGGTCGGCGAAACACGCAGGCCGCTAGTCTTGATCATCTCGTCGGCGCGCCCGACGAAATGGTGCAGCCCCGACGTGTCGCGTCGCAGCGTATCGCCCGACCACACCGCCATCCCCGGCCCCAGCCCGTCAGGCGCGGGCCGAAAGCGGCGCACGGTCGAGTCGGGATCGTTCCAATAGCCCTGCGCAACTAGCGGACCGCCATGGACCAGCTCGCCCGGCTCGTCATCGGGTGCGCGCGTGCCATCGGCGCGCAGCAGCGCCACGCGCGCATGCGGGATCGGGCCGCCCACACTATCGGGATGCGCATCGACCAGCGCGGGATCGAGATACAGCGAGCGGAACGCCTCGGTCAGCCCATACATCAAGTAGATGCGCGCGGCCGGGAAAAGCGCGCGCAGGCGGCGTGTCAGCGCCACGGGCATTCGCCCGCCGGTCACCGTGATCCGGCGCAGAGGCGTGCGCGCCGCCTCGGGCCAGTCCGCCTCCGCCAGTTGCACGAACAGCGGCGGCACGCCCGAAAGCGTCGTCGCGCGGTGGCGTTCGGCGGCTTTCACCACATCGCGCGGGGCGAGATATTCCACCAGCGCCGCCGACCCGCCCGCCATCAGCGCGCTGGTGACTACCGACAGCCCCGCGTCGAAACTGAGCGGCAATACCGCGAGCGCCACATCGTCCGCCGCCAGACCCAGATAGGTCGCCACGCTGTCGGCGGCGAACCACAGATTGGCGTGGCTCAGCATCACCCCCTTGGGACGGCCGGTGCTGCCGCTGGTGTAAAGCAGCGCCGCCAGATCGTCCGGCGTGCGGCGCACCGGCGGTGGCGATGGCGACGCGGCCCCTTCCGCCAGCGCATCGAGGTCGAGCACACGCGCGCTCCCGAGCGCGCCCGCCTCGGCCAGCGATCCGGCGCGCGCGGGTTGCGTCAGCAGCAGCGCCGCGCCGCTGTCGGCAAGAATATGCGCCACCTGGCCCGCGCGCAGCACGGGGTTGACCGGCACCGCCACCCCGCCCGCACGCCACACGCCGAACAGCGCGGCTACCAGCGCGATCGACTTGGGGCCGTAGAGCGCCACGCGGCCGCCCGGCGCGAGGCCCTCGCCCGCCAGTCTTGCGGTGATCGTGTCCGCGAGCATGTCCAGTCCCGTATAATCGATCGACCGGTCGCGCTCGGCCAGCGCAAGCGCGCCCGGCGCGCCGCGCGCGAGCAGGGTATCGATCGTCGCCGCCACCGTCATTCGGGCACCCGCAGCCG